>Ga0116185_1003038_pt1 | contig 14897 bp, 34 predicted proteins | sample AD_JPNNA7_MetaG_FD_89754 | JGI IMG/M metagenome (GOLD analysis project Ga0116185, IMG submission 89754) | Active sludge microbial communities of municipal wastewater-treating anaerobic digesters from Japan - AD_JPNNA7_MetaG | ecosystem: Engineered > Bioreactor > Anaerobic > Digestate | place... | reverse complement strand
TGCCATCGTGGTTCAAATATGATACACGGGCGCAACGTGCCACGCTAAGCTCGATCTTTTCTTTCCAAGAAAGATGCTGTTCGTCATCCTGAACAAACGGGGTGTGCCATTCACCGTAAGCTAACAGCTTAGGTGTGGATGCGGCGATAGCAGCTTCGATCTCTTCGGCTGGCACCCGGATCTCACCCTGAGCGTCCTTATGGCAACGTTGCTTGTAGAAGTTCTCCCATTCGGTCGATGTCACCAGACAAACATGCTCAGCGAAAGGCTCAAACAAACGGTTGACATACGACTTATGTACGTTCATAGCGTCGAGTTTCTTCCCAAACTCGATAGCAGCGTCACGCGCTTCAAGCCACACTTTAGTGCAATAATCCGCATCCTCGCCAGTAAGTGGCTCCGCTGGGGTCATGCCCGACTGGTTTGTGCCCCACTCATATGGGATTGCTGGGCTTTCAGTGATGCTAGCAATGACCTTTGGAATTGGTCGGGCACGCGAAGAGGCGCTATTTCGTGAGAATGCCCGGTGTGTATTGAATTCGGCCAGGACAAACCTGTGCATGGTGACTTCAAGAGTCGTTACCCGAGTACCTTCTGGTGAGATCGAGTCGCAAACTACTTTAGCTGGTTTCATGTATACCTTTCAAGGATTTCTCTGGCCCAAGCTACCATGTCTTCGGCTCTACCGCCTTTTGGTTGACTCGTGACCCAAAGTTCTAGATTGTTTAGACTGTTATCTATCTTGTCTGTGTTTTTGTGATGGACGTTTTCACCAGGTAGAAGACTGCGGCCTAAATGGCGTTCCATGACAAGACGATGCTGTGCCACGTAACCTTTAGTGTGTCCAGGATAATTATACCCTACGTACTCACGGACGTAACCTTCCTCAGTAGTTACTGTATCCCCGAGTTGTTTTCGGACCATTTTTGTGGCTCCGCGGCGTTCTCTGCCGACACGATCGTAGCGAATTTTCTTGTAGCAAGGTTGGCACACCCCAAGACAGTGGATCTCGCGATTGCAACCGTTAGTGCAGGTGCCAACGTTACTTTCGAGTTTAGGTCTTCCCATACCAGAATGTTACAGCCTGAGCCAAATTCAGTTTGTGGTACACAAACTATACACGAACACCTGTCGGTGTGATCGAATCTGCAATGACCTTAGCTGACATCAGCGCTCCAAAGTGATGTCAGAGAGCTTTTCCTCTTCTTGCCAATGTCGAGGGTTGTAGGTTGCACGGAACCTAGGAGGGATGGAGTGAGCAGAAAAGTAAGTCAAAGAGTTACGGCCCCGAATGAAATCGTACTCATCGAACTTTTCAATGCTGAACATGCCAACAAAGTTGTAGTTGCCAGCATAGCTACGGACAAACGGGTCATGAATGATGACCTTCAAAGTTCCGCCAGCAGGGAAAGTCCATGTGTTTGATGCAGGATCAAACTTAACATCAAGAACAGCAAACAGCCTAGCGTACTCTACCTGCACATACTCAAGTGTCTCCTGGTTGTGAACCAGAAACAAACCCTCATACTCAGGGACATCAGCGTACTGCACAGCAGCTACCATCAACGCTTCACGGGCCTCACGATCCTTCCGAGTCGAAAGGATCGTTTCGCGGGCGGCGGTTGACAGAAACTCTAGTTGCAGTTCTGACAACTCCAAATCAGATGGCACCATACGAAGGCGCGGAGCAAACTCGCTCATACTTGACTCCTAACGTTAGCGTTCAACGAACGCATGTTCTCTAGACGTGCGTGCAACATACGCATCACTTCACGCTTAGCCTTAGACTGGGCTTCCGCCAACAGATACTCGCGCATCTCAGTTTCAGACTCCAACTCCGAATTAGCTTCCTTGTCACGAACAGAACCAGATGACGCTTGGAAAGCACGGGCTTTCTTCTTCTTGAACTTTACAGCAGCAAGAGCTTCAGCTGTAAGAAGATCACCGTAATCGTACGTTGTCTTCTCCAACAGTTCAAGGTCGCTGACAATGCTTGCCTCGATGTCAGCTTGAGCGAGGATACGGCTACCAGTTGGTCGTTGCGTCATTACTTCTTCTTTCCGTTGACTACCTGCCATATTCTACTCTTCGTGACTCCAGTTAGAGACGCAATCTGATCCAAACTTAGACCTTTCTCATAACCGTCCTTGATCAGCAGCTTATGTGCTTCCCAGGCGCGTTCAGAGGTTGCGCGCATCTCAGCGAGAGCGTTAGCAGAAGTGGTCAGACCGCTAGCAACACCAGCCAAATCTTCTTTGATCTTCTTCATTCTGTCACCGACTCAATCCAAATCGAAACACCCTGCGATTCTCCACCCTCAACAACGTACTCTTTGTGAGCGGTCAACGAAACAACACGGCAGTCATCTTTTAACACGCCTGTTTCACCGTTGAACGTCAACGAATCCAGCACAGCACGCGCCAGCTTGTCAACATCGGGCTTCACTGTCATGTGGCGGCGCTTAGAAACTGGTACACTCTTAGGTCGGTCGAAACGGAACACCAGAGCTACCTTCACCGCATCTTCAAACGGAACCTCTACCTGAGGTAACCCTGCACGAATACTGTTACGCCACGTGTTGAGGCGCTTCGGCTTGTCACCTGTGCCTTCGATCAACATGATCTTGGCACCGCGACGTACAGGGGTCTTAGAACCTTGAGATTCGGGTTTTCCGTCTACGGTGATTGTAATCGCGTCCATCGTGTGCTATGCTACACACCGACCCGGTAACGGAAACCGAACTTCACGAAAGAGAACTCATGGGACAGCTTAAGTGTTACTCAGATTTTGGCGAGGAAATCCTCGGAGAAGCAGCTGTCGCTGTACGTAAGGCTGTGTTCGGCCTGATCGAACCTCCGCTCTCCAAGCAGGCAGAAGACCAGTGGCACACCGCCATTATCATCGCTGACGACGTTCTCAACTGTGAAGCACTCAACAAACTGTTCGATGATCTGAATGATTTTGCCGAAGCAGAAAACCTCAGTGCTAATGAGGCTCACGTACGCGCAGCGGAAGCCGAAGAGCGCGAAGCCGCTTACGACAAGATGATCACCGAGTGGGGCGACCACATTCGTGAGTGCGCTGGCGACAACGAAGGTGCCTTCTGGAAGGGTGCCCGTTGGGCGATCGACGTGATGAACACCATGGAAAACATTCACTTCCCGCCTGTGTGGGATGATGAATCCGAAGAGGCGTCTGAAGCAGTCGACAACTCTGATGCCTTTGCCTTCTGACAATTACCTCACTCACGTAAGGGAACGTATCGTGGAAAACCCGGTCAACCCTATACCATACGCTATGGGTTCCGCTGTGTTCCCAGGGCTAGCCAAAGTGCTCGAAGAAATGAACGAGCTAGGAGAAGTGCTCTCCAAGATCCTCATGACAGGCAGCCTCAACCACTGGCACGGTGATCTGACCGACTCTCTGATCGAAGAACTGGGTGACGTGTGTTTTGCGGTAGGATATTTTGTGGATCACAACCTGAGCGATGGCGCTAAGGTTGTATTGAATAAGCAGATCGAAATGAAACAAGCTGCTTATGCTCACTTTGACGCTGTGGGCGATTTCACCCCCTGAGGTAACCATGCACAGTACAGCTAAGACAATCCTTGCAGCTCTCGCTCTTGTTGTTGTTCTTGTGCTAGGTTGGCGCTACATTTCGCTTTCCAGCGAAACCGAAATCAAGAACACCGAACGTGACCGTCAAAACTGTTTGGAAACAAACAACATTTGGTTGGATGCCGGTAGTGACAAGCCTGGCGCTTGTCTGATCCTCCCAACAACCACACTTCCTGCTTGACATTCGGGCGGTAGCCTGGTACGATGGTCTTCGTAAATCGAACGAAGGACACACATGTACGCTTATTCAGATCCGGCAGAAGACTTTTCTTTTTCGTCGCAGGAATTCTGGCACTCATTTTCTTCGCCTATGTGTTCTACGTGATCCTCACTATCCCTGACGGTAAGGTAGAAGATGCGAAACGGGAAGCGAAGGCCAAGATCGAGTGTCTTGCTGATGGCGACCAGTGGTTCACGTCGGTGAATGGCCGCGAGTCGGGTTGCATCGAGAGCGCCAAGTGACCTACACTGAGGCAATCGAGATCAACATCGGTGATAGCCGTGAGCGCACCGCTCTGAACATCTGTCATGGTTGCGGAGCGCTAGTTGCTTCCACCGAACAGCATGACGCTTGGCACGCTGCCCTACAGATGAACTTGATGAACGCCATGGGCGACAACCTGGCGTACATCAAGTGGCCCGAAGAATTCGACCCAACCGCTTGACAACCATGCCGAGCCATGATAGGATGACTCCATGAGATTCCTACTTATCGAACTACTCATCTTGGCGGTCGCAACGACCATCATCATCCTGGCGGTCACGTCAGCGTTGCATGTCGCTGTTGTCATCGCTCTTGTGATTGTTGGTGCGGGCCTCGCCCTCTACGGCACCTTCATGAACATCATCGGCAACGCCGCAGCATGGGTGATGAAGAACTCATGAAGGCTGTAGCTGCTCTCATCTTCCTTGCGGGCGTCTTCCTGACGACCTACAGCCTCACCGTGCTCTTGACTGGAACGGCCCTCACCCTTGCTGTGATCGCTGTTGTTGTCATCATGCTCCCGATTGCGTGGTGGTTGGGCGGGGAGCTAGTAGCGTGAAGTTCTGGCAGTCGTTCAAACTCGCACAGAACGGCGAGAACTACCTGACCAGGCAAGGACTGAACCTGCCATGGTTTGGTATCTACCTTCATCACATTGACAACCCGGACCCTGGGGATCATCTACATGATCATCCCTGGACGTTCTGGTCGCTGATCTTGCGTGGAGGATACGAAGAAACCTACTCAGGCATCGTCAAGTCCTTCCCGCAGCGCTACACATGGAAAGCCCCAGATCTGTACTGGCGTTACTGGGGTCGTGGATCAATCCACAAAATTGACCGCAATCACGCGCACCGTATTGATGCTGCTATTCCTGGCACCAAAACGCTGGTTGTGCGTGGCCCGAAGATTGCCCCTTGGGGGTTCTATACCGACAAGGGTTTCATTGATGCAGATGAATACCGAGATGAGAGCCGTGCTCTCACGAAAGAGGAAAAGTGATTACCGTAGAACGCCTTTCAAAGGAAATGAACGAAGTCATCACCGACAAGTTCGACACCGACGATTGTCGAATCGTTGAGGGTGTTGTTGTGATCATCGAGAACGGTGTTACCACTATGATCCCGCTTGACAAGGTATGGCAGGTTATTGTGGAGCCTGAAGACTGATGGAAAACATTCAGCACGTAGTTATTGATCGCCCCGGCACCGCCGCACCAGAACGGATCAGTAACGTCAACTACTTCGAAACGTATGCGAACAAAGTCCTTGAGGTTCGCTACGAGGTTGACGGTAAGCCACGTCAAAAGGTGTTCAATGCTGACGCATGGATCACCATAACTTCGTACCGTGATTGACATCCGTTGCGATTCATGTCATACTGAGATCGTACAACCCGCTGCTCTAGCGTTCTCGCCACCTGAAGGCACAATCGTACACAAGTACCATCTGTGTCAGCTGTGTTGGCGAGACATGAAAGCGATATTTCTGTGTTCAACAGACGCAAACAAATCCCTGTAACAAGCCGTCAAGACGGTAACTGTTCTGAGTGTGCTTACTTCCGCCCATCAGATATCGCTGATGGTTTATCGGTTGACAAGTGTTGTCGTAACGCACCTGAGATCGGTGGGTTCCCGATGGTGCTCCCAACCGATTGGTGTGGTCAGTTCGAAGCAATCGAAGGTGGAGAATACCCGATCGAGTACCCAATCTTCATTCAAACAAACCTGTTGAAGAAATGGTCGGTTAACGGTCCGTACGAGATTGATCGTGCAGCTGTTCATCAAGCTACGCAACTAGCGTGGGAAGAAATCAAACGAAGGTACAAAGTGAAATGAAGTATCTCAACACACCCGCAACCGACTACAAGATCGCTCTGATCCTCGCATTGGTCGCTATAAGCCTCACTTACGGCCTAGCGTTCCTTGTCGGGTGGATTACCGGGGTGGTCTTCCTTGAAGCCGCAGCGGTCTTCACAGCGTACGCTTGCACCTATCTGTGTGTGCGTCAACGACGCTGGCAGTACGCTGTCGGAATGGTCAGCACTATCCTGTTCGCTCTGCTGTTCTGGCAGGTTGGTCTTATAGCGTCAGCGCTACTTAACGTGTACCTCACGATCCAACTCATTTATGGTTGGTTTCGATGGGGAAAAGATAATGAAACCCGGCCTGTTACTCATGTTTCTTGGAAGATGATCCCGGTGTACATTATTGCCACAGTGGCAATGTACTTTGGTGGGGTGTGGGTGTTGACCGCCGCAGGCGGCGCGCTCGCCGGTTGGGATATCCTTATTCTGTTGGGTTCGTTGCTCGCCCAGTGGTTGTTGGATAACAAGAAAATCGAAACATGGTATGTGTGGACGGCGGTCAACTGGATCCAGATTCCTGTGTACTTCAGTATTGGTCTTCCTCTTACAGCTATCCAGTATGTGCTGTTCTTGGGTATGAACGCATGGGGTTGGAAAGCATGGAATGAGGATATGCAGCTTGACAAGGTGCCTGCTGACCTGTATGCTGAACAGCAGAAAAACGACCCCGAGTACATCACGTGTACGATCAACCTACAAGGAAACACATGAGTTTGTTTAAGCGTAAGATCGCTGACGCCCCCGACATCGGTACTTCGCTGACACTTACTGTCAGTAAGAACGGTGGGGTTGAGCGTTTCGGCACAACCGCCAAGATCGTTGACAAGCTGACGGTTGCGCTTGTTGATCGTGGTCGTAAGGCAGCTGACGTTGTGTGGGTTGCTCTTACCGAGTCACCGTTGAAGGCTACGATGCCTGATGGTCGTGAGATCAGTGTTGATGTTTCGAACGTCTACAACGACGGTAAGGGCGGGCCTGACGCTGAAGACACCGTGATTACAGGTATTAAGGCGTACGCTGAAACGGTTTCCGCTAAGGTGCCTGGCGCGCGTGACATGCCGCAACCGGTGTTTGATACCCGCTACAGTTCCATGTGGAACACTTTCTACCCCACCAAGGGCGACCCAGAAGAGTTCTGGTTGGCGTTCCAGCAGGGTTTGGTTGAATCTCTTAACCGTAGAGGTGTCGACATCCATAGCACCGCTGAGGCGATCTCGGTGATCAATCAGGCTCCGTCGAAGCTGAAGGGTATCCTTGTTGATGTTCCTTCAGGTGTCAACGGCAACACGTTCGACACCGGCTACATGCTGACCACTCAGGGGCATATGGTGAAGGTTGAAGGTAACCGCAGGTACGGTTACAACATCAACCAGTTTGAGTGGGATCTTTCACCTTCGGTGAGGTTCCGCGAAGGTAAGGCTCCTGGTTCAACCATCGCAACGAAGGTTGTTGACGTGGTTACGAACTACCGTACCGACCATCAGAACCGATGAAAACAGGTATTCTTGCGCTGGTATGCCTTCTGGTAACAGGGTGTGCCAGCGCAGGTGCTTCGTCTAAGCCACGTTGTGTCACGTTTGACTACGCTGTTGAGCAGTCGGTGAACTGGGTTCGAGATAAGGGTTCTGAAGACGGCAATTGGAGTGACACGTACGCTCAGCGTTCGCTGGCATGGTCAGCTATCGCCGCGAACCTTCGCGATTTAGGAAGCAATGGAAGCCAAGATTACAGCAAGGATTGCGTAAAGTAAATGCCTTTTGTTCTGCACACGCCAGCCCCCGACACGTTCGGGTTCCTCGACAGGTTTGTTGCAAAAATTGATGTTGACCCGACCACAGGATGCTGGTTGTGGAACGCTTCAATTATGCCTAAGGATGGGTACGCTTCGTTCTCGTTCGAAGGTCGCACTGTTCGAGGTCACATTTATTCGCATCGTCATTTGTTTGGTCAGATTGATCAGAAGGTGTATGATCGGGATCATTTGTGTCGGGTACGGCATTGTGTGAACCCGCATCATTTGGAGGTTGTGACGAAACGTGAGAACACGTTGCGTGGGGTGAGTGGGGCCGCTCAGAACGCCGCTAAGACCCATTGTGTGCGTGGTCATGCTTTCACCGATGAGAACACGTACGTGTATATCCGTGACGGCTGGCAGCATCGTGGGTGCCGTGCATGTAAACGTACCCGTCAGAACGCTTACGCTCAAGCCGCGAGGTTTGATGCAGCGCAGATCCCGTTGGAGTTATCATGAGGGGCGTAGCCCTCGCTATATTTTTGTGTCTTACCCTTAGTGGGTGTTTTTGATGATAATCGGGGTGCTGATGAAATGGCGGGGCTTGTGGTGGCTCGGGACGCGGTGTCTGGTCGTTACGGTGATTCTTGGTACTTGACAGTGAAGACAGCGGATGGTAAACTGGTGGAAGACATCGGGGTTGACGAATGGGTGTATGACATTTGTGATCTTGGTGAAGAGTACACCCCTGATTCGAAAGAACAGATTTGTGAGCCTTGACGATATCCCGTATGTTTGTGGTGATTGTGGCGCTGGTGGCGTGAAGCTGTGGCGTTCCTACAGCATGTTTTTGCGCCCCGGAGCATACAAATGCGCTGACTGTACAGCTGTGTACCGTGAAGCTGACATCAGCACACAGCACCCTGATGGGTGGCTGTTAGACAAAGACGACCGCAAAACATACATCATCGGTGACTGGTGGGTACCGGCTGTGCAATCACTTGATGACCCTGAAGTGATTTGGGGTTACACCAGTATCCCGACCGAAGATCTTGTTGTGTGGGAAACAATGCCACTAAGGAACAATAATGACTAACGCATGGGTTTTGATGACAGCAATGTCACCAACCTTTGGGCACAAAGCAATCATTGATTTTGCGTCGGAACTTGACGTGGTGCGAGCTAACGTGATGGTCAACACGATGCCTGACGAACCGTTCCCGTCAGCACGGGTATGGGCTTTGAAAGAACATTACCGTTATAACCCTCGCGTTGACGTGATGTCTTACAACAAGGTTATTCAGCAGGTTCCTGCTGGTGACGATGATGTCGATTTTTGGAACATGTGGGATCGGTTGCTCCGACAGTACGGGTTTCAAACAGGTGACTATATTGTTGCGTCAGAGACATACGGGATTAAGCTAGCAGAAGTGTGCGGCGGTGTGTTTATGCCGTACGATCCTTCACGCGAAATTGTTGCGGCTCGCGCCACCAACATCCGTACCAGCACACAACACGAATTCGGTTATATCCTCCCAGAATTCCAAAAGTACCTACGTAAAACCATCACCATCTTCGGAGCAGAATCCACAGGTAAGACGACGCTGAGTAACGCTCTCCGTTACGCTCTTCCTGGTGAAGCGCACCGTATCCCCGAATATGCAAGACCATACTTGGAAACTGTTGGTAACGACCTTGACGATGGTGTGATGACACGGATCTGGAAAGGCCAACGTGCGTTGCAACGAAGTGCCGGTCGAGCCGCCGAAGGATACCCGTACATTATTCAAGACACCGACCTGTACTCTACTGTCGGATACTGGGAATTCTGGTCCCCAAACACCGTACCAGACAAACTCCGCACAGACGCACGCCTACACGCATCCGACCTATACGTAATCACACAATCCAATGTGCCGTTCGAACCTGACCCGCTACGTTACGGTGGAGACAAACGCGAAGCCACAGACGAATACTGGATTGAACTATGCGAAACCTATCATCTGCCTTACGTTGTACTTCAATCCTCAGAAATCGAAGGCCGAATTGCAGAAGCCAAAGCACACGCAACCAAACTATTCGGCAACCCACTCGAATACCAACGACAAACCTGATGTAAGACACTAAGGTTTGAAATCATGTGCGAAAACGTCCCGGACCGGATAACGTTTTTCACGGAATTCGATCCCGCCGAAATTATGTTTTTCACACGGTTCGGTGGGGGCGGCTGCCCTCGGTGAACAACTCTATGTGCTGCCTTTGGTTAGCACGCGAGCTAGCGCCCACCACGTAGAGTGACGGGCGCTAGTGCTCGCGACAGTTAGCGTTCAGCGCATACGAGAGGGGTTGATGACTTGCGACAGGGGTACCGTGACGCGTGCTCCATTACGTGAGCGGCCTCGCTTGAGGGTAGCTACCACGTACCCTTCCCCTAGGTGGATAGCCTTGAGGGTAGCGGGCACTAGGGTACCTTGCGTTTCGATCAGGATCAGAGAGCCTACAGTGGGCATTTTAGGGCCTTTCTAGGAAAAGGTGGGGGTTAGGTGCGGGTAGGGCTATGCGCCCCTTAGAGCGTCTCACAGGGGCACGGGTTGCCGTAGCGCTCCGGTTCGCAATGAGCGAGCGCGCCCCTTGCGTACGCGATCTCTTCCTCATCGGTACCGGTATCGGGCACTAGCGCCCATGGTTCGCCATCTTCCCACATCACTACGCCAGTAGCTTCGATCGCCTCCACTAGCCACGATCCGTACTCAACATCAACGCCCATAGCGGTAGTGTTGAGCCACGACCCTTCCCACTTAGGGTTAGCCATCTCACTGAACGTACGCATCACAGCGCAGTAGCTCCGAGGATGCTGTAGGCGCATCCACGCGAGCGCATCCATCGCTTGCGTATCGGTGCTGAAATGGTTGGATGAAATGGTATGAGTATCCATGGCTAGTTCTCTTTCGGTCTACGTGGTGCCTGCCATCGTCAGGGTAGGGGAAGCACTCCCTACCGACCCCCTAGGGGGTTTCGGCATCTAGTCGAGTTCGCCGAGTAGTTCCATTCCCGTGATGCTCAAATCGTCATCATGGATGGATGCCCATGCCGCGACCACTCCCGAGTAGCAGAACCCATCTTCAGCGTGGGGCCAGCGCTCCCCATCGTACGCAAGAAAGACAAGCGCAGAACCGAGGCATTCGCGGGGATCGTACTCCTGCCCTACCCCCATGGATGGCCCCTCCCCATCGTAGAGGGGTGCTGCCCCATGGGGCATGTCGATGATCAGACGCGTCTGGCACCGATCGTCATCGGAGTACCCCGCGAAGTCGATCGACAGGGTAGCTCCCCCGATTTGGATCGCGGGGAGAAGTCGAGATGAGATGATCATGGGGGAAGTGAGCACGTAGGAAGTCATTTCGGGAGCCTTTCGGGTTGAGTGAGGGTAAAGCTAGTGGAATGCCTGAACCTAGTCAAATCGGTTCGGGCACTCCCCTAGATCAACCCTAGCCGCGGATGATGGGGCCAGCGTCGGAGATGTCATCCATGCTTTCGACGTTGGGCAAGTCGTCGCCATCCGCAACCCCAAAACCGATGGTAAGCGAGTGTTGGGCAAGGATCGCCATGGGATCGACAGGGGCCATCTTGACCGCGCCCCCAGTGAGCGCCATCACGACCGCGGCACGCATCGCGGAATCGCGGGTAGCCCGACGTGCTCCCGAGTTCGTCAGGAACGAACCGCGGTTGCCCCAGACAGTGACTTCGCATCGCCATGCCTTGCCGCTGTCTTCCTTCCACGCATCCACCGCGGCCACGTAGGTGCCAGCGTGATCGTAGATCGGGAAAGCGATCGGGCCAGCGTAGGGGGTGAGATCGGAGGTGTTCATTTCGGGAGCCTTTCGTTTGGGCCGGTCGATCCGGCGACAGATGTATTTCTAGTCGATGGGATCGCGGCTTGCAACTCGTTTCGTGTGACATCCGTCACAGGCTCGAGAATCTGACGAAATGGCCCAAATCGTCAGAAACGAGAGCATCGCTCACAATCTGACAGAAACGACGAAATCGTCAGATCTGACGAATCGGGCAGAAACGTCAGATCTGACGAAATCGCCAGAATCGTCAGAAAGTTCAGCGACCGAACAATCCGCGCCGATGGTCGGTCGGATCGTCACAACCGATGTCGGTCGCGAACCATGGGCCGCGGTAGTTGATCAACGCGAGCAAGTCAAATTCCCCTTCGGTGACCGCTAGGAATTCGGAGCGCTCCGCGTCGGTAGCGTTCTCCCAAAGAATCGCCATCATGGCGCGATCCGAACGGCAGACTCGGTATCGCCCGAAACGTTGCAGTAGCGCTCCCCATGGTAGTCGGCGCACGCGGTCGGTTGACTATCCACCGAAACGATGGTCGTCGGAGTTGAGCTACGAACGTTCGCATAGACGTTGCCGTTCGCGAAGATCCCCGCGAGAGCGAATGCCAGTAGAGCGAGCGCACCGCAGAGAATTGCCTTCAGGGTTGAACGATTCATCATGAGCCTTTCGGAGTAGGTAGGGGCACCCTAGCACGTAGGGTGCCCCTAGAGGTGGATGCTAGATCGAAGCGACCATGATGGGCGAGAACGCGAACCCATGGGTTTCGGCCCGAACCGAGAGCAGAGCACCGAAGTCGAGAGCTTCCCCCATGGTCGTCATTCCGGTTGCGACCATCGACGCTGAACCATCAGGGTTGAAGTCATCGACGCTCACTCGGAACCCCAGCAGGCTGGCCGAAATGGCACAAGAGTGGAACGCGGCGTAGCTCTCGGTGTTCTCGACGCTGGCCGCAGGGCACGTCAGAGAGAAGTGAACTTCAGTCGGAGCTTCCGGGAACATGTCAGCGATGGTAAGCATTTCGACTCCTAAGAGTGTGGGTTCCGCTTGTTCGGAACGAGAGTCACCTTAGTCGATCCACAGCCGGTTGCAACTCATTTCTAGGATTTCTTTGTAATGTGCTGGAAACTTCCGCGAACACCTGTCATCATAGGTGACTCAACCCGACCACACAGAGTGACCAGGAGGTGATTGCAGTTGAAACCTTTTCGATCGGTGCTAACTCCCGCGAGCGAACGCGTGTTCGAAACCGAACGCCTGTTCGCCCGAACGCGTGTTCGATGGGTCGGAATCGCGACGACCGACGCGGGGACGACCGGACGGACCCGCGAAAAGGGACTGGGACATTCCTCCTGTGGGGACTCACGCGACTGTCCGGGACACGGACAACTGTCCTCCTGTAGGACTTTTCCAAACTGTCCGGGACACACAACAGCCCCGCACGCTCCACCACAAAGCGTACGGGGCCGGTGCGGACCAGGCTATGATTCTTTGCCGGTCAGATCTCGGGTTAGCTGTCCTTCACCCAACGTCCATCAACGTTGCGTTCCACCAGGAAATCCCACACCCCATCAACGAAGATGTCAGCTGCGATGTCCATTCCCTCAGGACTCACATACACCCATGTGGACACAACCTTATGAGTATCGGTGTCCACCAGCTTGAACCGCAGAACATGGTCGCCGGTGATCTCTTCGACAGCAGCCCTAGCCATTGTCCCGCTCCACTCTGTCGATCAGGTCACCGACAACATCGACCAGAGCGTCAGAAGCAGCGAGAGCGCCCTTCACGTGCCCCTTGTAGGGCACAACACGGTCGTAGGCTTCCATTGCGAGCCGCACAGCCGTCATGTGCAGCATGGGGACACCAGGGCCGCTGAAGATCGCTAGTTCAGCGACAGCAGCCTCATAGATCGCGTACACGATCTCGTCTCGGGGGTCAGCGGTGATGAAGTAAGGGTCGTGGTGGGTCATGTGCTAAGTATACGGGCTTTCTTGTGTGGTGTCAAGTGGTTCGGCAGGAAAGCCGAGAAATATCTCTAGCTCGGCTTAACGCTTAGGGACACGGGTGTCACAGAACCCACAAGCCGTCTTCCCGTCACCAGGAGCACGCATCGTCCCCTTACAGTGAAGACAATCAGCCGGGTTACGTGGAGCGTCATAACCAGCCCCAAACAACGACCACCGTCCACCAGTCACAACGGACCCTTTCGCCCTTGAAGCAGCTGCCATCTCACGGTTGTTATGTGCGCCCATACACCCATTCTCTCACACTAGCTCACCCATGTCAAGGACCATAAATGTTGGAGTGCTCCAACGTTTAACTCGACAAGTCCAATAAGTCCTAGAAGTCCACAACGTCCAACACGTCCACAGAAGTCCATTAAGTCCCAACAAGTCCCCAATGAATCAAACTATTCACCACAGTCCAAACCGGACCTGGACGCAGAACCGGCCCACCCCATCTGGAGTGAGCCGGTCCGAGGCTATGTTATCACGACGAAAGTTTAGGCAACTCGTCAGTTAAGCGGTTTGATCACCCCTTTAGTTCAGTAGGAACCGGGCGCTAGTTGCGCACCCGGTTGAGAGCAGCGGCCAGCGTGATGTCGCCAGCGTTCTGGGCGTGGTAAGCGCCCATGTAGTGGTTCTGAAGGCGGTCAGCCTGATCGAAGTAGATCCCCTGCGCAACGTTGCGCACGTAGGTGGAATCGAGACGAACCGGCGACTCAGCGGCCAGTTCCTTAGCGGTGAGACGAAGCTCAGCGAGGCGAGCGTTCTCAGCGGCGAAGGGGTTCGGGGTGAAAGGCGTCTTGTTCATGTAGTAACAATACCGCACATTCACCCCGATGTCAACCCATTCCCTAGATTTCTTTGCCAACTTCCAGGTAGAGCGTCTTTGCCGACTTGTCAACCCCCGACCAATCGTCCTTCACCGAGTAAGTGTGACCGCCACGATGGTCCTCGGTGCAGATCACGATTTCGGTGTCCGGGTCAACTCCACTCAGAAGATCCAGCAGGTCCTTGGCTGTCACGCCCCGACCTTCTTCTTCAGCCCGCCCTTGGGACCGATCTGGTACCAGTTCCCCGGCAGCACCGTCGTCGTCCCCTTCTCGCCCCGGTGGATGACCGGCTTAGGGCCGGACACGCTCACGAAGTCCTTCCCCGTCAGGAACTGGGTGATGACCTCAGCGGTCCGCTGGGTGGGTTCGGTGATCCCGAAGTCGACCGCGCCCGTCTTGTGAAGACGAACCAGCGGGGTGTCCCCGTCAAGGATCGTGATCACGCTGGCGTCCAGGGCACGCTCAGCGGTCAGGTTGCGTCCGAGGGATGCTCGGGTGGTGGTCATGAG
>Ga0116185_1003026_pt1 | contig 14949 bp, 10 predicted proteins | sample AD_JPNNA7_MetaG_FD_89754 | JGI IMG/M metagenome (GOLD analysis project Ga0116185, IMG submission 89754) | Active sludge microbial communities of municipal wastewater-treating anaerobic digesters from Japan - AD_JPNNA7_MetaG | ecosystem: Engineered > Bioreactor > Anaerobic > Digestate | place... | reverse complement strand
TTTCCTATTACGGCAAAGAGTTTTTCCCCGAGTGAAAAACCCATGATGGGGGTAAATATTTCTCCTCCCGGGCCCCAGATGGTTCCCGGCCGCAGATTAATGATCGGCAAGGTGCCTTTGGTCATGGCTTCGAGCACGATTTGATCCGCTTTCAGTTTCGCCCAGGAATAAGGGCCTCTCTTTTCCGGGCAAGGCTCTAGCAACCCATCTTCCCTGATGACAGCCCCCCTGCGGGAGTCAGCCACACCGTAGACGGCGCAGGAGCTTATGTAGATCAGTTTCCTGATCCCATTTTCGTTACAGAGGTCGAGGACATTCCGCGTTCCCCGGATCGTGCTCCATTCCCCTTCTCTTTCGTCTCCTGCCGTATCAGCGGCGGCGTGGACGACAACGTCAATGTCCTGAAAAGCCGGCCGGAGCGATTCGAGATCGGCCACATCACCGAAGAAGATCTCTACACCGCAGGCTTTTAGCTTCTTTGTGCTCGAGAGCTTTCTCACCAGGGCCCTTACCGGGTAGCCTTTCTGTGTCAGTAACTCGACCAGCCTTGCTCCCAGAAACCCGCTTGCCCCCGTAACCAGGATGTTCGGCATCCCTTCTTTAACTCTCGGCTGCTGAGCCGGGATGATCGGCAGAAAATTCAACTTTGTATTCTTGACCTGCTTGAAAATCTCATCCATGGCATCCATAACCATGAGGGCATCGTCCTTAGATACGGGCAACTCTCCCTGACCTTTAACACTGTCGTAGAAACGGTGAATCAAATTCTGCATGCCATGGTAAGGCTTCAGCCTTCCCCTGAGAAAATTCCAAACATTGGAAGCCGTTGCGGCAAAGAGTTGTTTGCTCTCGCTGACATTGTAGATCACCTTTTGAGCCGCCTTGGGAAGTGCGCTCAGCGGATGAAAGACAGTCGTCATCGTGTTGAAATCCACCTGCACCATTCCGGTCGTGCCGTAGATTCGCACAAAGTGAAGGTGAGGCTTCGCCGCGAAGGAAAAGATCAGCGTTCCTATGCAGTTTTCCCCGCTGATCAGAATCCGCAGTTCGTCGGATAGGCCTTGCGGCAGTTCACCATGTGATCTCTCCATCACCCTGATTTCACGAGGCCTGCCGGTATAGGGCAGCATCACATATAGTGGATGAGGCATGAAATCATGGAATACTCCTCCCGGCAGTGAGTAAAGCCACGGCAGAACATTGGGGGCCGGATACCTGCGGAATGCGTCGATCCGGGTGTTCAACCCGTAGTAGCTTTCCACATTAATGATGCGTCCGAGGCGGCCCGCATCAATCAGCGCCCTGGCTTTTAACATGCAGGGATCAAAGAAATGATTGTGCATAGGGCAGATCTTAACCCCTCGCAATTCAGCAAGGCTGTATAATTCATGAGCCTCATCTGCGTGCAAAGTCATCGGTTTCTCTATCAATACGTTAAGTCCGAGTGCGATTACCTCCTTTGCAACACCATAATGGGTTGGCGGAGGAGTTACAATGTGAAGAACTTCAGGCTTCGACTTTTCGACAAGCGCCTTGACGTCACTGTAATATCCCGGCAATCCATATTTTAAGGCGACGTCATGCGCCTTCCTTCCGTCGAGGTCAACCACACCTATAATTTCTGCCCCGGGATAAGACCTGGCGAACTTAATATGATAATCCGAGTTTAGCCCACAGCCGATGATACCGATTTTCAATTTTTCTTTACCCCGGTACAATATTTTCTACATCTCAGTTGCACGGATATCATCTAAAATACCTTGTAGACTAAGCTCTATAGCAGAATATATATTTAATCGAATTTTCAGGCTAAGCCTTGAAACCGATAATCAATTGCCAAAAAGATACACCATTTACTTCAATAGGGAACACGCCGATATTTCTCTTCCGAACATATTTACTAAACTTATAAAATCATCTAGAGAATTATACGCCTGCATGAGGCGGACACAAGGGAGCACATCTTGATATACTGTCCAGAATTGCTGGTTCTTAAGGAAGGGAAATCGCCAAGAATCTCTGTAGATGAAAATGTTTTTTTGCGGACAAAAAGATCCATCACGAAAGCCCTTATATACCGCAAGTGTTACCTGTGTCGAAACTTACGATAAACAAGGACTTCATTTTTAATATATTGTCGTGAAATCTACTAGTCCACAACTCTCAAGCCCGTTGGCGGATTTGGTGGCGAATCCGGCGGAGGTGCAGGTGGAGAAGGTTCGGTCGGCAATGCATCTGCAACCGTAAGGCTATCTATCCACATCGTCTGTGCCTGGGGCGAGCCATCTCCGATCCAAGGTGCTATAACAAAGGTTCTCCATTTTAAAGTCGGGTTCTGTCCGTTCCTGTAAATCCTGTTTGTAGCACTGTAGACGCTTACTCCATCCACCCACATCTTCATTATTCCGTCGGCAACCGGATTACCGGCAGTCATTGTATTCATTTTGAAGTACGTTTCAATATGATGCCAGGTGTTTAAAGAAAACGTTATCGACGGAGTATAAAAACAGCCCGACCCGCATACCGCCGGCGAATTGAGCAAGTCCTGAAGTATGAGATACGCCCCTCTTCCGTGAGGTTCAATGTACGTTTGAAGATAGTTAGTTGCCAACGGACCCCAATGATCATCCCGGTCGGACAATATCATGACAACATGGGGGTGATAGCCCACTCCTGAGCCTACCCAACTACTGTTGAATCGCCAGTACATGGATACATATAGACTATCCGTAGCCGTGAAATCCTTTCTCATCGCCATCACAAGCGGAGGATTAGTTTGCCCTGCGGCCCACGCAAGTCTCAGTGATCCGGCACCTGAATACTTTGTTACTGTGTCAATATCAACACTGGTATCATCAAACCATCCACGGGAAGCGAAGCTATTGTCATCAAAGCCTTCAGTAAATAGCGTAGCTGCACCGGCATTGCTGACTATAAGGGTCACTCCAAATATCAGAATGAAAAAAACACCGGCAATACACAAAGTGTTTGATCTAAACATAATACTTTACCTCCATGTCAATTCTAAGACCACACTCCATTATACATACGGAATGATAATGCTTACATCAAAATTCTCATCTGACTGGCGTGTATAAATCCATCAATACACTTACTTACTCACTGATTATCCGCAGGCCTGTGGGCGGACTGGGAGCAGCGTCCGGAGGTGCAATGCCCCCACTTAAGGGATACGCGGCACTTCTCTCCTGTCTATTATTCGTAACCCAGAGATAGTATGGACCTGCACCAAGCCCCAACAGGTTAGCTGTAATTTGGACAGATGTATCGCTCAGATACACGGGTGCCTGATAGACTTTAGTTGCTGTTGCATAATCTGAACTGTTTCCGATGGCGATAAAAGATGATGGATACACCCTTGACGTCGATACGGTGAAATTATCTATCCAGTTCGTCAAATCAAAACCGGGGCCTTGACAACACATGTTGATCATACCAAAAAGGACTCTTTCCATTGTACCTTGAGAGCCAATAGCTGGGCTCACACTAGCAATCAAAACACCATCTACCCAAACAGTAAAATTTGTTGGTGAGCTTGTTTTGTTTCTTATTTCAAAACAGTACCATCTGTTATTTTGGAGAAAATTAGTCACCGCATAACCGTGACCTTGGCTGTCGTAAGTCATGTCGATTTCGGTAGGTAAAGCGGAACTTGAGCCATATCGTGGCTGCGTGTATTGCCCATCAGAAAAATTGCCAAGGGGCAGATGATTCTTTATATAGGAATCAGGCCACTTCCAACTTCCAGCCGAGTTCCACCGAGAGTAGAAACGAGTATATATTTCTGTCATGCCGGAAGGTAAATCTATGCCAAATCCTGCTCCCGTTTTAGTTGCAGCAGTTACGCGACCATAGATTGATTTACTTCCCGATAATTTAACATTTGTATCATAACCTCTTGTCCCGTGGACCATTTCATCGGGGGCGAAATAGTATCCGTCAGAAGTATAGGAAGCTCCCTCAAATCCGTAGCTTGTACCGGTTTTGAATGGTGAAAGCCAGTTCGTTTTATCCTCGTCCATCAGATATTGCCCACTGATCGTCATAACCGCACCGCTTTGCAATGTTCCAACTACAGTATTTATCTGTGGAGTAGCTGCAAATAATGAGGAGGCAAAAATAATGCATAATATTTTGAATAAGCAAGTATAGGTCAATCTTCTTGTCATGATACCCTCCTACCCGTGCTTCATTTTATAATAGTTAGATATTTGCATTTTTGGATTGTATACTTTTTTCTGATTTTCTCGTCAACGCCATATCGGGGCTATGATTAGGCCCTACATGGCTTCATTTGCGATCTGAATTTTTGTGCTTAGCAATATTGAAATCCGCGAAGCCTTTGCGAACGAGACATGGTGAAAGGCAAAACAGAAGTGAGAATATTCACAGAAGTGCCGAACATTGACAGCACCGTCAGGAGCTGAATATCCCTTTCGTAGAGAAATTTCAGCGCCGGCCTGTGCTCTCTTTGCCCTGGCAGCCCTGCCACCATACCCCGTATTTTCAAGGACTTAGGCCAGTTGCTTTGCGCCCCACCCTTTCGGCGTGGTTTGCCTTTATCAGGGTTTTGCGGTTATGATATCGTCAACCAACGCCTAAAACTTAAATAGAAGTAAGCTCACCATAATTTAATTGCTCTTGCTTTGTCGGTTTTTTATATTCTTTATAATTAAGGATAAATAATGATTAGAAATTCTCTTCACTGTACTTGCAAATATAAATTTTTTTGAATTTCAAAGACATATGATAATCAAATTCTTATAATTCCTGTTTTATGGGCAATTGTTGTACCAACACCCATATAAGTTCATAACATATTGAATTGACATAACTATTTAAATATGACGCCTTGGATGTTAAACTGACAATTACATATTCATGAAGGAATTTTCATACACAGTTCATGTTGATAAGACCACATCTGTTATTTTTCAATCAGTTGCACTGTGTATGATTTTTCATACAGTTTCATTTAAATTTTAATTTCATGATCTTCTCCATGGAGATAGTAAACTCGAAAATTTGCGCCATACCATCAAACTGTTTGTCATTTTATTTAAATTTAACATCAGCACTCATTTCTACTGCCCCGTCATGGATTTCAATTTTTTACAATTTTTTTTAGTTCCATGACAACAACAGCATAATATCGACCCCAAAAAGGAAATATTCTCAATATGGCAGCGTCAAATTTTTCTAGAATTGTGTTCAATGACATTAAGAGTCGGCTCTCAGGAAAATACATAAGGAGTCCCATGCTAACCATTGATGTTAAGCCAAAATAGTTAAGCACAGCATGGGGAAAAACCGTTTCAATATAATCAATATCTCGATTGAGCAGAGCCCTTTCCGTCGGGCTTCTGCGCCAGGGTGTCAGCTTTCTCCATATTTTAAGAGCGATGTTCCCATTCAAAGGCTCCACAAATATCGCTCTCCCCTCAGGGGAAAGCACTCTATATATATTTGCTATTGCGAGGCCAATATCGGTGTGATGAAGAATTGCACTACCTATAATCAAATCGAAATGATTATTTTTAAAACTCAAATTTTCAACCGCCATTTTCTGAAAGACAACCCTGCCAGCGCACCCCTGCTTCTCTGCTTCCCGCGTAGCTTCCTCCACGAGCTCGCCGGATATGTCTATGCCGAGCACACTAGCGCCCTCTCGCGCTAACTGCATTCCAAGCCATCCAGATCCGCAACCTATCTCAAGTATTTTCAAACCTTTAACCGTGCCTATCATATCATAAAAAAGTTTATAATAGCTGCTATTGCCAGCGTTGAGGTGGCCCCTTTGTATCACGCCTGCTTTGTGTGCTTCGTCGTGATAGATTTCTTCCGTTCGTTGCCGATCAGCTAACTGATTTTTCATGAACTGATTTTTTGTCTTGGAGATTTTTGAAACGACATCAACATTTGTTCATTTCGAATAGTTGTACGATAAATAATATATATGTCCGTTAAGATGCAAATGACTTCAACATATTTCTTCTTTATTTTGCCATACTTACCATATCGGGATATGAAAGTATCCAATTGGTGCGTTCCTCAGGTAAGCCGATACGTCCTTTTAATATCTCTTCAACCCCCTTAGAGTAATTAGCTAACATATATTCCTCCTGTTCCAGTGCTTCACCTCTATCCATCTGGCCGCTGTTTATCATTTTAGTGTATCCAAAACAGGCTTTCGTGCACCCAAATAATTTTATGTAACAATAATTTGTCAAAGCAACCAGGGCACAATCGGCTCTCCACGTTGACACAAGTTCCGCTGGTTTATCCCATTGAAGTTCGTTTTGGATAGTTTCCTTAATTCTCTTTCGGTCCCAAGGTATGTAATCAAATACCCTTACTTGCTTTATGTTATCGTCTCTAAGTACAGGATCGAATCTACGGCTAAAGACATCTTTCCATGAAAGATAAAATTCTAATCTTTGTAAAAAGCGTAAAAGCTCTGCAGTGTAAAAATCTTTCTTGATCAGTTTTCTATATTTCGACTCATGTCTCTGTATCGGCTCAAAAGCTTTCAGCTCCATCTCCGCCGTTGCCTCTTCCTTTGACTCCCCCCAGAGGATGAGCGGTACCTTGAATTCTCTTGCTTTTCTATAAATCACACTTCTGTAACCATAGGTACACCCAGTACATTCCCCAAACCGACCAAACTCAGTGGCAGCTAGCATGCTATGTTTTGCAATCTTTCTGACATAGTCTTTCTTGGAACGGACTGAAATAAAATCCACCTGTAGAATATCGCAAGCCCTCTTTATGTTAGCCATTGTAAACTGCGGTGCAAACTCATTATCATAATTCACAGCTAACACATTCATATCAAAGTGCTTAGCTGCAAGATATAAGATGTATGTGCTGTCTCTTCCTCCACTTACAGGAACTATACAGTCATATTTGCCCTTCCTGCTTTTTTTCGCTTGTTCTAATACATGATTCAACTGCTCTTCCCCCAAATAACTCTCCGGAATATAGCTCTGGCAGTAATTGCAGATTCCTTTTTCGTTAAAAGATATTCCGGGTACTGTCGACGGCATGATACAGCGTTGGCATCTTTTCATGTCTCCACTTGAGCTATTTTTACGGTCTGCCATAATAATTTGTTCCTCATTAATCATGCTTAATACATCACGAATGCTATAATATAATCAATTTTATAATGATATAATTAACCACTTATTCATTAAGTATTAATCTCAATTCACAGAAAATATTATTGCTTCACCAATTGAAGAAAAAGATCCTGGTAGCTTTTTACACATTGACTCATTGAGTATGATTCCATTGCGATCTTCCTCGATTCTGACGCAAAATTACACCTTAATTGATCATTCACCAATATTTTGAGTAACGAATCTTTCAAACCCTTAGAGTCACCCAGGTCGACAAGGAAACCATTCTTGCCATGCGCTACAACATCTCTAATACCCGGCACATTGGTCCCGATAACAGGCAGACCAATGCTCATTGCCTCAAGCATACTTATTGGTAAACCTTCTCGAAATGATGTAAGACAAAATACATCTGCTATCGATAATAAATCTTTTACGTCGCTGCGGTAACCGGTCAGAATTACTTTTTCGCTTATGTTGTTTTCTGCGATATAATCACGTACTTCTCTCTCCGAGTAGTCCGGATCATGAACGTAACCCTGTCCTATTAATAATATCATCACCTTGTCGAATTCTCTGATAAGTTCTTTAAACCCCTGCAGCAATAATAAGTGGTTCTTCACTTTTCTGAAGTTCGCGACTGTTACAACGATCTTTATATCATCTGCCAGGCCGAATTCACTTTTTATTGCTCTGACATCTCGAGGTGTTCTCTTGCCTTCAAGATCCACCCCATTCCTTATGGTAACTGCATTCTCTTCCCGTAACTTAAACGTGGCACTGAGAGTCTTTGTGACATCATCGCTTATTCCCATAACACAATCCGTATATCGCAAGAGCAGTTTGCCAATTACCCTCCATTTTACAGGTGTCTGTTCTATTTCCCAACTCGAATGCTCTGTATAAACCAACCTGCATCTATTTGCGATCTTGCATGCATAAAAGGAGTAGAACATTGAAACAAAGTGATGAGCGTTGACGATGTGAATGTCGTTATCGCGGATTATTCTGGCCATCGTTCGCATGGTCGAAAAGTCAGCAGCGCCATTCCTGTGAATCTGGTGAAGTCCGACGCCTAAATCTTGAAACGCATTTCTAAATTTTTCATTACCGTAAAAGTGAAAGTACCCTAAAGATATGCCGAATAATTTTCGGTCTAATCGCGAAGCTATGTCGTATACAAGGGTTTCACTACCGCCCTTATCAAGCTGCGGAATGACAAAAAGAATGTTTACCTTATCCAAATTAAACTCTTTTGCCGATCTCTCTTGCCGGATTGCCACCAACAATCGCATATGGACAGACATCTTTAGTTACAACTGCGCCAGCCCCAATTACAGCCCCTTCTCCGATATGAATGCCCGGTAACAATATTACCCTTGCTCCAATCCACACATTATCATCAACAATAATGGGCCTATCTTCTTGAAAACCCTGTTCTTTAATAGGTTTATTAGTGTCTGCAAATTCATGATTTCTGCTGATCGCAATCAACTCGTCGCCAATTATTACATTTCGGCCTATAATTACAGTGCCGACTGATGAACGCATTCCGATACCTGAGTCATCTCCGATTTCTGAATTATACATATTATGAAAAATTACTTTTGGCTCAATATTAATGTTATTCCCGAATTTCCTGAAGAGCTTTGCTAGTATGTAAGATCTTATTTGCCTTGAATATAAAGAATATCTGACATCTGAACGAGGCAGGTGCCGTGCAAAAAGATAATAAAGTAACCACCAGATACCGCGTTTAATTAGATTCATATTGTGTGACACTGCACGATTTGATTATCATCTTTATCAATGATTAAAGCTTGCGCTCGGTCCTGACCCAGTATTTTCTTCCAATGCCAGCGACGGACAACAGATCAAGTCCCGATTTCCATATCAGAAAAACAGGCGCGAATAAAATTGCCATCATTTTCTTTTTTCTGTCTTTTACGTAAATGACACCAACAATAAAGAAAGCAAGCTGTAAAACAATGAGCAAACCAAACCATGCAAGAAAAAATCCTCGATAGTCTGATAAAGGTACGGCCAGTGCGACGACAAACATCAATATGGTCAAACTAATACCGAGTGACGGGTTTGGTAACAGCAAGGGCATGGCCGCGTCCAATCTCATGAGGCTGGAATTTTTCAGCCCGTCATAGAGTAATCTAATGCCGTGGTTCGCGGCCACAGCGAACCTGCCACTCGACCATCTGAGCCGTTGTGAGGTTGCTTGCTCAAGATCGACGGACTCCTTGTGGTAAACGCGGGCCGTTTTTACAAAAGCGATTCGTTCACCTTTCATGACCACTTTGGCATAATACTCCCAATCCTCGCCCACAGTGAAGGCGTTCCAGCCATAACTTTCTATGACGTCCCGCACAAAGCACATACCATTCCCCATCAAATGTGATGAGAGGCCGATCTTTTCTTTTGCAGATCCCAATACCTCATTGCCAAGAGTACGTGACACATCCATAAGACGCGTGAACCAACTGTCGTCCGGATTGGCAAGTCCATTGTAGCATTGCATGATTCTCGCGCCTTCCTGAATTGCCCGATCCAACTCTTTTAGTGTACCTGCATCGACAATGCTGTCGGCATCGATAATTAATACAGCATCGTAACTTTCATTCTTTACACTTTCCAACCCGTAATTGATCGCAAATCCCTTACCAACAAACCTGCTGTCTTTCCTTTCAACTGTCTTTACATTCTCATGCATCGCTATTTTGGCTGTTTGATCCGTGCAGTTGTCTGCTATGACCAAAACGTCATACATGTCTTTCGGGTAATCCTGAACGTGAATGCTCCTCAGCAGCTTCCCCAGAAGCAATTCTTCGTTGTGCGCAGGAACAAGCAATTTGAAAACTGTCACAGGTGTGATTCGTCCAACAGTCCTCTTCGGAACCAGAAAATGAATCAAGACTAGCGATAAATTGTAAAGGACATAAAAAGATAGATACAAACCAACAGTTAATATTATAAAATTAATGATTAACATTTCTTTTTTAACTTGCGGCTACCCTAAGATATTCATCTTCTATTCTTTTTATCCAGTTCTCGACGCTGTATTGGGCCTGCACAGTTAATCGTGCTTCCTTCCCGAGCTTTAGTTTGAGTTCTTCGTCTTTATATAACATACAAATTGCATCAGCGATCTCCTGCGCATTCCCCGGCCGTACCAGTATCCCGGTTGTTCCCGATTTTATGATGTCCGGCACACCGCCTACTTTTGACGCAACCACGGGTAGGCCATAGGCCATAGCTTCCAGCAATGCCATGGGGGTGCCCTCTGTCAGAGATGGTAAAACAAATACATCAAGCGCCGGTAGCCAATTTTCCACACACCTTTGAAAGCCGGTGAATATTACCTTTCCGCATAAAGATTTCTCTTCCACATATCTTTCTAATTGTACCCTCTGGCTTCCATCCCCAATCAGCAGCAATCTAATTAAAACATTTGCCTCTTGCAAAAATGTTATAGCGTCGATGAGATACTTAATTCCCTTCTCTTCACTCAGGCGCCCAGTATAACCGACAATCATTTCTTTTTCTGAACAATTGAGTCTTGAACGAATTATGTTTCGACTTTTAAGATTTACTATGAGATCGTTTTTTGTTTCTACACAGTTCTGAATCACTTCAATAAGAGTTTCCTTGATCCCAACTTGTAATAATTCTCGCTTTATTGCCTCTGATACTGCAATAATTTTATCGGCAAACAACAAAGCTTTCTTGTCAAGGAAACTATACATGCCTAATTTAATATCGTTTGTTATAAAACCATGACATGTAGATATTATAGGTATACCCAGCACTTTTGATAAAGGCAAACCTATGATATCGGCGAAATATCCATTAGTGTGAAGTAAATCAATATCTTTATCCTTTGCAATTGACCATAAGATCTTGGAACATCTTATTATTCGCAAAGGGTCTTTCCTTTTGCTTCTGGTATACAGTGCAACTGGTATTGTACAATACTGATAGTCTAAACTTTTGAGTTTTTCTATAAATACATTTTCATCTTCCCACGGTCGGACGAGAACGATTGGAAGAACATCAAATATTTTCCTATTAATGTATTTGAGAAGAAAAAGACTAACTTTTTCAGCCCCGCCAAAATCAACGGGTGTCATGACAAGTCCGACTTTTTTCACATACACCTTCAGGACTTTTGTGAAAGTACGTTATGCTATGAATTATTATAATTATTTTGAGACCTCTATAATGAATTTTATCTTTGACCTTAATGCTTGACACAAATAACCATTTGGTCAGATATTTTGCCTAGGTATCTCCTAAATAACATTTACGTCATTTTTATATTATTGCAACGAACACCCAGGCTTTTTCATTTATTGGTAAATCATCAATCTTTGAATTTTGGCCTATACAGAAACCAATGGGTGAGTGTACCGATACGTTTCACTTCCTTTACCTTTTTCATGCTATTTATCATAAATATGGTTTCCTCATGAACATCCATTATTATTCGACGATACTTACGATCTTTGAGCCATACTGCTGAAGCACGAAGAGCTTCCGGGAAAAAAGCTACCCCTCTAAATTCCGGGAAGGTATATGAGTAGTTTACATATGCTTCATCATCTTTCAGATCAAACCATCTATCCTTGTCTCCTTTTAAATAAATCCATGAAATGTGACCTATTCGCTCTCCTGCCGTCACAAGCGCACAGTAACGGACTCCATCTATTTCGTTCATATAAAATTCACGGGGTAGATCCTTTTTCCCTTCAATGACTCTCGCAAGTTCATCACAGTCAATTACACGTATCTCATATTGCTTTGGATCAAGAGAGGGGCCTGCGAATTCCTGAGTCAGATCAAATTCAAAAATCGCAAAACGGTTCTTCTTTATTATGTTGTAATATAGGATCTTAACAAGGGATGCCATTATATTACTATCAGCCCATTTTACTTTTTTGATAGCTCTTCGTAACATCGTAACCTCCCAACAAAAAATATGGTTGCTATTTTTCCACGTTCAAGAATAGCCAATATATGGCTTTGAAAAAAAAATATCTTAACTCTCTTTAAGTCAATGACTCAATAGCAACTCAAAGAATAACTCAGTGGCAGACTGGCACATTCTCTAACAAGAGCCTAACAAATAAGCCCCTTATTCACTTTTTACTATAAGACATTACATCAGCTGTTATGTCGAACCCTTGTCATCTCAAGTCTCAGAAGTTCACCAATGCTCGCAGATAGAACGGTGTAGAAAGCCCAATATACCGAATAGGCCTGGCTAAGAAACATAGCGGATGCAAAGTGGCCAACAAATCCAATTCGCGCCATGCTCCCTATCTTTGCTATATCCTCGGCACCGATTACGTCTTTCGCTTTTCCAAATATTCTGAAAGTCTTGTAACTGATGAAGACAAAAAGAATCATACCAATAATGCCGGTTTCTGTTCCTATTTGAACTATTGTATTATGAGGAGCCTGCCATATTTCAGGCAATCCTCTTTCTAAGCGCTCCCTACCAATCGCTTCTCCGAAGCACGATACTCCGACCCCGGTCAACGGGTCACTCAGCATCAATTCAAAACCTTTTTTCCATATTTGTAACCTACCAGTTTCATCCCATACATTATAGTCTTCCCCGATTTGTGTCATCGTTTCGAACCGAGAATAGTCGATTGCTGATCCCGCGTAAATCACTGTTACAAACATCAATGTCGCAATAATTATCTTATATGTAGTATTTACACTTCGCGATCGGGTAAAAAGCAACATGAGAACGACAATACCTAAAGCGATGAGTCCTCCTCTGGATCCTGTCAACATGATAAACAGTATGCCAATTGCGATATTGAATAAACAGATCAGTCTTTTCCACCATGGGTCACTCTTCGAAATAAAGAGAATGTTAAATGGAAGAATTGATACGGCAAAGAAAGCCAGATCATTGGGATCGAACATCTGGCCAAATGCCAGCCTGCCTGAGCCCTGTTGACCTTGATAAATGGCAATCAATGAGTATAGGCTGGCACCCATGCATGAAATCCACAATAAATTATTGATTTTTTTTGTGTTATCTATGAGTTTATAGAACATGAAAAAAAAGAGCACGATGGTTATGTATTTAGTAAAAAAGAACTCGAATGCACCTCTTCGATAATAAGCAAACGGGATGCTGATTACCATCGTGAGTAATAGATATAGATATAATCTGCATTGCTGATTATCCAAAAATCTATGCTTATAAAAAGAACGATAAAATAAATATAAGATGAATACAATAATCCCTACAGATAACGCAGGCCGCATATGTACCATCAATTCAATGAAATCCTGTGGCCTTGCAATGATAACAAATGCCCAAATATAAAACGTATAAATGAGAATATTGGAATCACTTTTGTTATTAATAGTTAAATTACGTGACTTTAACATCATGGAATATCTTGCCATTTATGCCGATTTTCTGCCAGGTAGTAGTGTCTTCAAATATATGATTATCGACCTGTCGATGAAATACACCGCAGTAAAATACAGTAAGACAGAAACCGTCAGAAAAGTTGTGATCTTTAGCAAAGGATGCATGACATCCTGATAATTATTGAAAAGTAGTAGTCCTATGATCAATAGACCGATACTTGAAATAAAAGGGGTTTTATACGTTTCTGCTATTGATATTGTGTCCAAGTGCATATGTTTGACGCACATACCAATCATGATTATATATATAATTGAGAATCCACCTACCCAGGCCCAACATAACCCGATATAGCCCCAATTTAATCCAACCAGAAAGGCGCACACCATGACGATCAAAGACAATCCGCTAGTCAGCATTGTAATACTTGATTTACCAAGACCATTCATCGCTGGAATGAACAAAACTTCGAGAGCGCGAAGCGGCATAACGAGGCACAGTATTTTCATCGGCAATACAATTTCTCCCCACTTTGGACCCAGTAATAGAGCTACAATATCCTCCGCAAGGTAGAATATTGCAATGTAACAAGGAAAGAATAACAGATTCAGTAGTTTCATTCCTTTCAGAAAATTTGTGGAGTATGATTCGATATCAAATTGCATTTTTGAGAATGCCGGAAATGCGACTTGCGGTATTACATTTGACATTTTTTCTACAGGCGCGAACGCCAATTGATTCGCTACCGAATACAGCCCAAGAGCATCAGGACCTATGATCCTTCCACCGATAATAATGTCCGATTTAAAAAAAAAGTATCTTAATATAGTACTGCCTGTAAAAAAACTGCTGAATGAAAGCATTTCTTTTATGTGTAAAATTCGAAAAAATGGCCTGTAATAATTTGTTGCTACAACAGTAAAAGACACGGCCCGGAAAAAAAACTGCACCAATGTTCCATAAACGAGTGACCAGACACCATAGCCATTCAGCGCGAAAATCAGTGAAGTGGTCGCTCCACACAGATTGCACAAAACATCGATGACCGATATTTTTGGGAAATTCATCTCCCTGAGAAGCAGCGAGTGGGGGATGACATAAAAAGGGATGAATAAGAAAACAATGCAAAGCGTTCTCAATATTGGAGTGAGTCGTGGCTCGGAGAAATAATTGCTGATGATGGGCGCCGTAAGATATGTCGCTGCCAAAAAAAATACGTTCAATATAATGATGAACCCGAATATTTCCTGCAACTGGTCTTTCGATACCTCTTTGCTCTGAACAATCGAAGCAAAAAGCCCAAAATCCCCGATCATTGTCAAAAATCCCCAGAATGCCACAGCCATGGCCATCAATCCAAAATCGCCTGGGGACAAGTGCCGTACTATTACGATAGTTATT
>Ga0116185_1003020_pt1 | contig 14982 bp, 19 predicted proteins | sample AD_JPNNA7_MetaG_FD_89754 | JGI IMG/M metagenome (GOLD analysis project Ga0116185, IMG submission 89754) | Active sludge microbial communities of municipal wastewater-treating anaerobic digesters from Japan - AD_JPNNA7_MetaG | ecosystem: Engineered > Bioreactor > Anaerobic > Digestate | place... | reverse complement strand
TTACTCTTCAGTCTGAAAAAGAAAATATGATTTGGGATAAAATGGTTACTTTAAAAAATGAACAAAAGAAAATTTTGTCTTTCTTAAACTGTAGTGTATAAATATGAAGGAAAAGTTAGGTAATAAATGTAAAATCGGAATTTAATTGAACCGGAAACCACTGATTTTGTTCAAGGAATTCATATTTCTGTTGAATTTTAACAGTAATTCCGGCTTGATCTTGGAAAAATGGTTCTGCTATTACATTTTGAATAGCATACTGATTTGTATGAATATATAAAGCCCCTTTTAATCCGTCGAAGTTTTTATTTTTTTTAGGTTGAAATGAAATAATATAAACACTATCTTTCCCCTCAATAAGCGTATCTTCTATCAGGAAAAAATATTTATCGATACTCCCTTTACTAATAGGGTTTATATAATTTTTATCACCAATATGTATCACTTCATTATAGAATGAAAACGATTGCATTTGGGTTACAAGCAGGGCAAACAATGGATCTTTGAAACCCGATATTTTAGAAGCAATTAATTTTTCGTTATTGTTATCCGGATAAAGAAATTTTCTTTCAATTATGCTTTCCATAAGAAAAAGATATTGTTTTTCTAGTAACTTTTTAGCTTTTAAAATGGTGGTATCTGTAGTGATGGAATTGTTTTTTAAGGAATCTAAATTTGCTGTAAATGTCATTTTATTATAAGAAGTATAGGAGAAAGAAGATAATTTTTCTGGATTATTCTTGTTTCTGTTCTCAATCACATTATTTATGATACGATGGGCAGGGTTTTCGCCCGGGAAAATTACAACTTCTGAAAGATTTATTGTATTTCTTTTTAATTCAATTTTAATATCACGATATTGATTTGTTATTTTATAAGTAGCCGTTTCATAACCTACATAACTTAATTTTAATGAATCTATTTCCGAAGAAATTGGAATATTAAAAACACCATCAATATCCGTTTGATATGTTTTATATATATTATTCAGTGTAATATTAACAAATGCGAGGGGCTCTTTTGTATGTGAATCTATCACATTTCCTCTTAAAAAATAATCTTGCTGAGAATAAAGTATTATAGGGTTTGTACAGAATATAAATAAACAAAAATTAAAGCAGGTAATCCATTTTCTTAATTGAAACATACTTTTTTATTCTTTATTCTTCGTATCGATAAAAATTGTTACAGGGCCATCGTTTATAAGAGAGATTTCCATCATGGCACCAAATATGCCGGTTTGAATTTCTTTTCCTAAATCGGAGGATATTTGTTTAATTAAATTTTCGTATAAAGGAATTGCCATATTTGGTTTAGCCGCTTTAATGTATGAGGGTCTATTCCCTTTTTTTGTACTTGCATGCAACGTAAACTGACTAACCAAAAGAATATCCCCTTTAATATCAGTCAAAGAAAGATTCATTATATTATTTTGATCATTAAAAATTCTAAGCTGTATTATTTTTTTGCTAATCCATTCAATATCTTCAATGTTATCGGACTCTTCAAATCCAACTAACACCAATAGCCCTTTCTGAATTTCTCCAACAATTTCGCTGTTAACACGAACAGAGGAAGCTAAAACTCTTTGTATAATAACTCGCATAGTTTTATTCTAACATTTTAAATGTAAAACGAAGATGAATTCGAAAAAATATTGATTAATTAAATTTTTTCCTGAGAATCTTTTAATATCTGGTATAAAAATTCTCGAGCTCTAAAAAGCTGGGCTTTCACTGTTCCTAGAGGCAACTCCGTTTTTTCTGAAATTTCTTCATAAGATAACTCATCAAAATAACGCATTTCAATTAAGGAACGATAACGAGGTTTAAGCTTTTCAACGATTTCGCGCATTAATTTTATTTTCTGTTTTTTAATAAAATTTTCTTCCGGATCGTTTGTTTCTGATGGAATATTTTGTGCGATATCTGTTCCATCAACATTATCAAATGACTTATCAATAGAAAAAGTCATTTTCTTTTTTTTCCTTATGTAATCAATACAATTGTTAGACGCAATTTTAAACAACCACGTACTAAAAGCATAATCGGGTGTATATTGATGTAGTTTTTTAAATGCTTTCCCAAATGCTTCTATTGTAAGGTCATCGGCATCATCCGGATTATTAGTCATTTTTAATAACATAAAATAAATAGAATCCTTGTAATTATTCATTAAGGCCGTATAAGCTTTCTGGTCTCCTCTTTCTACAGCAGACTGAACTAACTTATAATCGCGTAACGCTTTATCGGTAAGATGGGATATTACTTCCATTTATTTTCTTTTACTATTATATTAGACAATGCTATTAAAGGGTTAATTATTACAAAAATAAAATCTAATATTGGCGAAATTAATAATAAATTTTTTTCGACCAACTTATTCATTGACTTTTTCAATATAATTAACTGACTAACAATTTTTAAAAATAATAAAAAAATTACAATAATTATCGGATTATATAATTTATCTATCAACAAAAATGTTGTTAACGGAATAAATGATAAATAAAAAAAGAAATTACTTAACGAAAACATTCCTAAAAATATTTTATGGAATCGTTTATAATGAAATCCTGCAGCAAAATGCCTTTTACGTTGAATAACCCATTCGTGATAACTTGATTTAGCAGGTGAAATCGTTTGACTTTCGTAACTATACTCTATGGCTACATTGTTTTTAGTAGCTACTTGATTAATAAACAAATCATCATCTCCTGAAGGAATATGGTAATGCGAGGAAAATCCTTTTACCTTAAAAAATAATTCTCTGTTATATGCTAAATTTCTTCCCACACCCATATATGGCTTTCCAGCCATTGCCCATGAAAAATATTGAATTGCAGACATAATGGTATCAAAGCGTATTATTTTATTAAGCAGTCCTTTTTTTCTTTCAAATCCGCTATACCCTAGCACAATTTGCGTTTTATCAGAAAAATATTTTTGTATCTCAGAAATCCATTGATTACTTTTTGGAATACAATCTGCATCTGTTAATATAAGCAACTCATTTTTGGCAGCTTTAATTCCAATTGCTAGTGCAAATTTTTTTCCTTTAAAAAAATTAATATTTTTTGTTATAGTAACAACATTAAGATGGGGATACGTTTTAGAAAAAGATTTTAATAAAAAATTACTATCATCTTCCGAGCAATCATTTACAACAACTACTTCAAAATTTGGATAATCCTGTTCTAGTATAAGGGGTAGATTTTTTTTAAGATTGGTATATTCATTTTTGGCGCAGATAACAACAGAAATTGGTTTTTTATTATTTATTATCTGTTTCTTCTTATGAAAAGCAAATCGACTAAAAATGCCCCAAAAATAGAATAGTTGAATCAACGCAGAACCTGCATATAAAACAAAAAGAAAAAGGAGAACTAAATTGGACGTAATTTCTTTAAAAAACATTTTCTTTAAATAACATGCAAAAATATTCAAACTAATTCTTTAAGATTTATCTTTGTGCAATAATTTATAAACAATATAAGGTGAGTTATCAAATACTACATACCGATAGAAGCACGAAAGCCCGTACAGGAATCTTAAAAACAGATCACGGAATAATTGAAACTCCTATTTTCATGCCTGTTGGTACAGCTGGTACCGTTAAAGCAATTCATCAACAAGAGCTAATGAATGATGTAAATGCACAAATCATTCTCGGAAATACGTATCACCTTTTTTTACGTCCCGGTTTAGACACATTAAAAAAAGCAGGTGGATTGCATCAATTTATTGGATGGGAAAAGCCAATTCTAACAGATAGTGGTGGATATCAGGTTTATTCGCTATCTGACAAAAGAAAATTAACCGAAAAAGGCGTTATTTTTCAATCCCATATCGACGGGTCAAAACATGAATTTACGCCTGAAAATGTTATGGATATCCAGCGAACTATTGGAGCCGATATTATTATGGCTTTTGATGAATGCACCCCTTTTCCATGCGAATATAATTACGCCAAAAAATCCTTGCATATAACACATAAATGGCTGGAACGATGCATAAAACGATTTGATACAACGGAACCTGTTTATGGGTATTCGCAAAAATTATTCCCCATTGTTCAAGGAAGTGTTTATAAAGACTTACGTGAACAATCGGCTGAATTTGTGGCAGAACAAAATAGAGAAGGAAATGCAATAGGTGGCTTATCTGTTGGAGAACCGGCAGAAGTAATGTATGAAATGACAGAAATAGTTTGCAACCTATTACCCGAAAATAAACCTCGTTATTTAATGGGTGTTGGTACTCCTGCCAATATTCTTGAAAGTATTGCATTAGGGATAGATATGTTCGATTGCGTGATGCCAACCCGAAATGCAAGAAATGGTATGCTTTTTACCAGAAATGGAATCATGAATATGAAAAATGAGAAATGGAAAGATGATTTTAGCGCTATTGACGAAGGGGGTGCTTCATTTGTAGATACCTATTATAGTAAAGCGTATTTAAGACATTTATTTGTTTCAAAAGAAATTTTGGGTTCTATGATTGCAACGCAACATAATTTGGCATTTTATTTATGGCTAGTTACAGAAGCAAGAAAGAAAATTACAGAAGGTGTTTTTTATGAATGGAAAACAGAAATGGTTAAAAAAGTTACCAGTCGATTATAATAAAATAGGAATAAAAACTTCCGATTCTTTTTTTCAAAAAGTTTATGAAATAACCCGTTTAATCCCCTACGGAAGAGTAACTAGCTATGGAGCTATTGCAAAATATCTGGGTAGCGCTCAATCGGCACGAATGGTCGGATGGGCAATGAATGCATCTCATACCTATAACGATATTCCTGCCCATCGAGTGGTGAACCGAAACGGTTTTTTAACAGGTAAAAATCATTTTGGAAACCCCAATATTATGCAGCAGTTGCTAGAAAATGAAGGCATTCAGGTTGAAAATGACAAAATTATTCATTTCAATACGTTATTTTGGGATCCTTGCAATGAGCTTCTGTAAATATATTGTTAATTAAAATATTTTTCTTATCTTTACACAGTCTAAATAAAAATAAAAATGATTACAAAAGAATTAATATTAAATGCATTAAAACATGTTATTGATCCTGACTTAAAAAAAGATTTAGTTTCATTAAACATGATTGATAACATTCAAATAAATGAACAAAACGTTCGCTTCACTCTTGTTCTTACAACACCGGCTTGTCCTTTAAAAGAAAGTTTGAAAAAAGCCTGTATTTCTGCCATTCACGAGTATGTTGATAAAAATGCAGTGGTAGAAGTAATATTTTCTTCAAATGTTACATCCAAAAAAAATATTTCGAATGAGCAAATACTTCCCGGGGTAAAAAATATTATTGCCGTAGCCTCTGGTAAAGGAGGTGTTGGAAAATCTACAGTAGCGGCTAACTTAGCCATTGCGCTTTCAAAATTAGGTTCGAAAGTAGGGCTTGTAGATGCTGATATTTACGGACCTTCCATTCCGGTAATGTTTGGATTGGAAGATACACAGCCAACAGTTGAAGAAATTAATGGGAAACCATTTATGATTCCAATAGAAAAATTTGGAATAAAAATATTATCTATTGGCTTCTTTGTCAATCCCGACCAAGCTTTAATATGGCGCGGTCCCATGGCTGCCGGTGCATTAAAACAATTATTTACCGATGCAAAATGGGGAGAATTAGATTATCTTGTTATTGATTTACCTCCGGGAACCGGCGATATTCATCTTACCTTAGTACAAACGCTTCCTGTTACAGGTGTTGCTATTGTAAGCACCCCGCAGAAAGTAGCATTAGCAGATGCTCGAAAAGGAGTAAGTATGTTTAAACAAGAAACTATACAGGTACCTGTTTTAGGGCTTATTGAAAACATGTCGTATTTTACACCACAAGAATTACCTGACAACAAATATTATATTTTCGGAAAAGATGGATGTAAAAAACTCGCTGAAGAATTAAATGTTCCTTTATTAGGACAAATTCCCTTGGTTCAAAGTATTAGAGAATCGGGAGATGCCGGCACTCCAATTGTTTTAGATAATAATTCCATCATCTCAAAATCTTTTCTTGAGCTTGCTCAAAAAACAGCACAACAAATAGCAATACGCAATGCTAGCAAGGAACCAACAAAAAAATTAGAAACAAATAATTAAAAATAATTAACCATGGCAAAAAGTGAAAACCAAGAATTAATAAAAAAAGTAGAAGAAATTATTAATCAAATAAGACCTTACTTAGAAGCTGACGGAGGAAATATTCGTTTTGTTGAATTAACAACCGACAACATTGTATATGTTGAATTACAAGGGGCATGTGCTACTTGCCCTATGAGTATTATGACATTAAAAAACGGAGTAGAAGAAGCAGTAAAAAAAGCAATCCCCGAAATTAAATCGGTTGAAGCTATTAATTTAAAATAGCATTTTAATTGCTTTAAACGTGTACTTAACGTATTATACTTTAATTGTGGCACATTAACAAAAAGACTTAGTAAATGTAAACGAAAAAAAATCGATAACATTTACTAAGTCTTTTTTTATATTAGGATAAAAAAATTATTTCGCTTTTACTAAAAAATAATTTTTCTTTCCTTTCTGAACAAGAATATATGATTGGTTTAACAAATCATTATCTGAAACAGAAAAATTTTCATCAATTTTTTGCTTGTTAATACTAATACAACCTTCTTTAAGCATTCGTCGTGCTTCATTTTTAGATGTATTAATATTTGTTTTTTCGGTTAAAAAATCTACTACTTGAATCCCTTGAGAAAGCTCATTTATACTGATATCAGACATAGGAACTCCTTCAAAAACGGATAACAATGTATTTTCATCGATTGATTTTAAAGTATCGGTAGTTCCTTTTCCGAAAAGTATTTCAGAAGCATTTAATGCAGAAATATACTCTTTTTCTGAATGAACACGAATGGTAATATCTTTAGCCAGGGCTTTTTGGAGCATTCTTAAATGAGGTGCTTTTTTATGCTCTTCTTCCATCGCTTCAATTTCTTCTTTATTAAACAGCGTAAAAATGCGGATGTATTTCGACACATCTTCATCGCTAGCATTTAGCCAAAACTGATAAAAACGGTAAGGTGATGTTTTATTAGGATCTAACCAAACATTTCCGTTCTCCGATTTTCCGAACTTGGTACCATCTGCTTTCGTAATAAGAGGAGTTGTTAAAGCATACGCTTCTCCTTGAGATTTTCTTCTTATTAATTCTGTTCCCGTAACAATGTTTCCCCATTGATCGGAGCCACCCATTTGTAATTTGCAATTTTTATGTTGATTCAAATAATAAAAATCATAGCCTTGTACTAGCTGATAACTAAACTCCGTAAAAGACATTCCTGCTTCTAGCCTGTTTTTTACAGAATCTTTGGTCATCATATAACTTATTGTAATATGTTTGCCTATATCTCTTATAAAATCAAGAAAGCGATATTCTTTAAACCAATCGTAATTATTGACAATTTCGGCTGCATTTTTCCCACAACCAAAATCAAGAAATTTTTCTAACTGTTTTTTCTGACAACTTAAATTATGATTTAAAATATCTTCCGAAAGTAAATTTCTTTCTGATGATTTTCCAGAAGGATCGCCAACCATACCGGTTGCACCACCAACTAAAGCAAATGGTTTATGTCCGCTTCTTTGAAAATGCAATAAAGTCATAATTTGAACTAAATTACCTACCCTTAAAGAATCGGAAGTGGGATCAAATCCAATATATCCGGATATCATTTCTTTATTAAGTAATTCTTCTGTTCCGGGCATTATGTCGTGCAACATTCCTCTCCATCGGAGTTCATCTACAAATTTTATCATGTTTAATCTGATTTTAAGCAAAATTAGGAAATATTTCAAATACATAAATTAAAAAGATACGCATTCTATCGGTTTTGTTTTTTTAGTCTGATATTATAACTAATTTTACATGCACATTTTTTATTACAGAAACAAATGATACTTGTAACAGGAGGCAGTGGTCTTGTAGGTTCTCACCTACTTTTTGATCTTATCAATTCAGGAAAAAAAGTAAGGGTTTTAAAACGAGAAAAAACATCGATTGATTTAGTAAAAAAAATATTCGCTTATTATACTCCCAATTCCGCATCGTTATTAGATTCTATTGAGTGGGTAACTGGAGACATTACAGATATCTATTCGCTTTATGATGTTTTGGATGGTGTTGATTATGTATATCACACAGCCGGTTTTGTATCTTTTAGTTCATCGGACAAGCAAGAAATAATGAAAATAAATGCAACAGGAACTGCAAATGTAGTGAATGCATGCTTACATAAAAATGTTAAGAAATTGTGTCATGTAAGCTCTATTGCCACGCTTGGGAGGGAAAACAATAATGGCATTACGAATGAAGAAACACACTGGATTAACTCCAACAATAATTCCGTTTATGCTGTTAGTAAATATAACGCAGAAAGAGAAGTGTGGAGAGGCACCGCAGAAGGTCTTCCAGCTGTTATTATTAATCCTTCAATTATAATTGGCCCAGGAGATTGGGATAAAGGGAGCAGTCAATTATTTAAGCAAGTTTGGGATGGATTAAAATTTTACACCCATGGCGTAAATGGGTATGTTGATGTGCGAGATGTATCGAAATGCATGATACAGCTAATGAATCACCCTATTGAAAATTCAAATTTTATTGTATCCTCTGAAAATATTGATTATTTTACGTTGTTCTCTATGATTGCTAAAAACTTAAATAAAAAAGCACCTTCTATTAAAGTGAACTCTTTTTTAAGTGAAATAGCATGGAGAACAGAAAAAGCAAAATTTCTTCTAACAGGAAAAGCCCCATTAATAACAAAAGAAACAGCACGAACGGCATTTCAAAAATATTATTTTTCGAATGAGAAAATAAAAAAAATCTTAGATTTTGAGTTTATTCCTATTTCAGAATCAATACATCAAACAAGTCGATTTTTTCTAAGAGAGCTAGCCTAATTAAAGAAATATTAAACTGTCATAATATCTTTTTCTTTTGCAAGAATAATTTTATCAATTCGCTGAATATGCTCGTCGGTTAGCGTTTGGATATCGGCTTCTAATTTTTTTATTTCGTCTTCAGGTGTATTTTTCTTTTCGAGTTTTTTAGCGGTTTCGTTTGCATCTCTTCTAATTCCACGTATTACCACTTTTGCATTTTCTGCTTCAGCTTTAGCTCGTTTAACATATTCTTTTCTTCTTTCTTCCGTTAATGGAGGGACTGGTATTCTAATAACCATTCCATCGTTTAATGGGTTAAACCCTAAATTAGCGGCCATAATTGCTTTTTCTATAAGAGAAAGCGCATTTTTATCCCAAGGTTGAATAAAAATTGTTTTGGGATCAGGAGCGCTCACATTAGCCATTTGACTAAGTGGTGTAATTGTTCCGTAGTAATCTACTCTAATCCCCTCAACCAATTGCGGGCTAGCCTTTCCGGCTCTTATTTTCTGCATTTCACGTTCCAGATGAATTAAAGCATTTTGCATACTTTCTTTTGCAACATCAAGGCAAAACTGAACATCTTCTGTCATATCGGCTATTTTTTAATTATTTATTTCTTTTTTTTCACTCTTTTTTTGCAACTTATTATATTCTATTTGGGTTAATTTATTTTTCCATCTAAATACAATAAAATAATGAAGTACTAAAATTAAAGCCCATGCTAGCATTGGATATAATGGCCATTTGTGGTTATCCGAAATATCATTTACATACCCTATAAACGCCCATAATATCCACATAAACAATATTGCTATAATGTAGACAATGAGGTGCATTTTAAAGCCAGCTCTTTCGTTCGCTTTTTTCCAAAGTTCGGGATCTTTTAATGAATTATTTTCCATATTTATTTAAACTAAAATAAGTGTTCCTATTTTTTCTCCTTTAATTATTTTTAACAAATTACCTTTTGTATTCATATTAAAAACAATGATAGGTAATTTATTTTCTTTACACAAGGTAAAAGCAGTTAAATCCATAATATTAAGCTTTTTTTCATACGCTTCTTCAAATGTTAGCATATCGTATTTTTGAGCTGATTTATCTTTTTCCGGATCTGCTGTATAAACACCATCTACTCTTGTTCCTTTTAATATTATATCGGCTTTTATTTCTAAAGCTCTTAAAACAGCGGCAGAATCGGTTGTAAAAAAAGGATTGCCTGTTCCTCCGCCAATTATTACTACTCTTCCTTTTTCTAGTTTTTCTATCGCTCTTTGTCGGCTCATTTTTTTACATAATGGGTCTATTTCTAATCCTGATAAAATTTGAGTAGGGACGTTTATATTTTCGAGCGCTGTTTGAAGTGCAATACTATTAATAACTGTTGCCAACATTCCCATATAATCGCCTTTTGTTCGGTCAAACCCATCGCTAACTCCTTTTAGTCCTCTAAAAATATTACCTCCTCCAATAACAATAGCAACTTCAATGCCTATGGATGTTATTTTTTTTATTTCCGATGCATATTCATTTAATTTTTCAGAATCAATACCATATTGACCATTGCCCATTAATGATTCACCACTTAGTTTTAATAAAATTCGTTTAAACTTCATTTTTATAAAATTTTGGTATAAAATTAAGAAATTTAGTGGAAACTTATTTTATTTAATAAAAAAAAAGAGAGGTGGTTTACCTCTCTATCGTTTTTTTTATTTTTAAGCCCCTAGAATAAGGCGCTTAAAAGCAGTCACTTTTAATTCTTTATCCACCTCTGTAAGATATTGACTTACTGATTTTTTAGTATCTCTAATAAAATCTTGATTGAGTAAGGTGCTTTCTTTATAGAATTTATTTAATTTACCTAGTGCAATTTTTTCAAGCATTTCTTCCGGTTTTCCTTCTTGTCTGGCTTGTTCTTTACCTATTTCAATTTCTCTTTCAACAATAGATGGGTCAACATCGCCTTTATCGATAGAAACTGGGCTCATTGCAGCAATTTGCATTGCTATTTCTTTGCCTACGTTATCGGGTGTATTTTCTTTACTAAATGCAACTATGGTAGCTAATCTATTTCCTGCATGATTATATGCAAAAGTTTTAGGTGCTTCAATAATTTCATAACGGGCAACTTCCATTTTTTCGCCAACTTTACCAATTAAATCGGTTAAATTTTCTTCAACTGTTCTGCCGTTTAAATTAGCTAATTTTAATTCATCTACTGATTTAGGTAAATTAGAGATTGCGTATGCTGCAACATCGTTTGCAAATTTAATAAAATCATCACTTTTTGCAACGAAATCGGTTTCACAACTTACCATTACAACGATTGCTTTTTTAGCATCGGGTGTAACTTTTGCAATAACAAGACCTTCGTTAGCTGCTCTATCTGCACGATTGCTTGCCACTTTTTGACCTTTTTTTCTTAAAAAATCAATTGCTTTTTCAAAATCGCCATCTGTTTCAACAAGTGCTTTTTTACAATCCATCATCCCGGCACCCGTCATTTGCCTTAATTTATTTACATCCGTAGCAGTTATATTTGCCATTTCTATTCGTATTTTATTATTTAACAGATTTCTTAACTAGTGTAATTTTTTTAACAGCACCACCTCTAACCGGTTTTGCTGCTAATTTTTTATTTCTTTCAGCGTCTTCTTCTTCTTTAATTTTTACAGCTGATTTAGCAACGCCTTTTTTAGATTTTTTATTTGCGTCTTCATCTTCCTCTTCTTCCAATTCGGCTAAAGTTTTAGATTTCGATTTGTCAAAATCTAACGCATCTTCTCTTTCATCCTCTACTTGTTTATCTTTATCAAATTTTCTTTCTGCCAAGCCTTCTTCAATAGAATCAACCATTGTTTTAAGGATGATAGAAATAGATTTTGCTGCATCGTCGTTTGCAGGTATTGGAAAATCAACTTCGTTTGGATTTGAGTTGGTATCAACAATTGCAAAAGTAGGGATTCCTAATTTTTTTGCTTCAGCAACGGCAATATGTTCTTTGCAAATATCTACTACAAAAATGGCAGCAGGTAATCTTGAAAGATCGGCAATACTACCTAAGTTTTTTTCCAATTTAGCTCTTTCACGACTTACTTGTAGTCTTTCCTTTTTTGATAAATTATCAGAAGTTCCGTCGGTAAACATTTTATCGATGCTTGCCATTTTTCTCACGGCTTTTCTAATTGTAGCAAAATTAGTAAGCATTCCGCCCGGCCATCTTTCGGTTACGAAAGGCATGTTTACTGTTTTTACTTGTTCTGCTACGATATCTTTAGCTTGTTTTTTTGTTGCTACAAAAAGAATTTTTTTACCTGATTTCGCAATTTGTTTCATAGCAACTGCGGCATCATCTAATTTAGCAGCAGTTTTGTTAAGATCAATAATGTGAATCCCGTTTTTTTCCATAAATATATATGGTGCCATATTTGGATTCCATTTCCTTCTTAAGTGTCCGAAGTGAACACCGGCTTCTAATAATTCGTTATAAGTAGGTTTCGCCATTGTATGTATACTTCTATTAATATATTATCGTTTACTAAATTGAAATCTTTTACGAGCTTTCTTTTGTCCAGGTTTTTTTCTTTCAACCATTCTAGGATCTCTTGTCATTAATCCTTTTGCTTTTAATACAGGTTTAATATCTGGATTTATTTTACATAAGGCTCTTGCAATTGCCAATTTAAGGGCTTCTGCTTGTCCGGTAACTCCTCCTCCGTCAATATTTGCCATAATATCATATTTTCCGGCCGATTCAGCAAGTTCAAGAGGCTGATTTATTACATATTGTAAAGTTGGGATAGGGAAATATTCTTTATAATCTTTTTTGTTGACTGTTATTGTGCCATTGCCATCTTTAATAAATACGCGGGCAATTGCATTTTTTCTTCTTCCTAAAGCATTAATAATTTCCATACAATTATTTAATTGAATTTATTTTTATTTCTTTTGGTTGTTGTGCAGTATGTGGATGTTCAGTTCCTGTATACACATACAAATTTTTATATAATTGAGCACCTAAACGATTTTTTGGAAGCATACCCTTTACCGCTTTTTTAATAACTTCGGTAGGATTTTTTTCCAACAGCTCTTTTGGTGTTGTAAAACGCTGACCTCCTGGAAAACCAGTATGACGAATATATTCTTTATCGAGCAATTTATTGCCTGTTAAACGAATCTTATCAGCATTTATTACAATAACGTTATCGCCACAATCAACATGAGGAGTAAAATTGGTTTTATTTTTTCCCCTTATTAATTTAGCAACGTTCGAAGCAAATCTTCCAAGAACCTCGTTTTCAGCATCTATAAGTAACCATTCTTTGTTAACGGTTTCTTTATTTGCAGAAATTGTTTTATAAGTTAACGTATCCATTGATATAAATAATTTTAGCTGTAATTAATTCCCCTATTATAAATTGGGAGTGCAAAGGTATAATTAATTTTTTATTTAACAAATTAATGAACAATTATTTGTTAATTAATCACTAATCCTATTATTTCTTTCTTCCCGTTTTTAAAAGTTGGCAAAATTATTATTTTTTAATAAACTCTAAAAACAAAATTTATGAAAGTTTTTAATTATCTGTATTCCAGCTTATTTTAATTTTAAATAATTTAGTCGCTTTCTACATATTTCATTTTTTTATCTTTTTTCTTGCAAATAATTAAAATTTTAATTTACTTTGCATTTCAGAGTACTTTTAAAAATTAAAAAAAACTATCATGGAAAACGAATCGTTAAAAACACTGAAAGAAATAAAATCACTCATGGAAAAATCAACTCGATTTATTTCTTTAAGTGGAATTTCAGGTATATCAGCCGGAATAGTGGCTTTAATAGGGTGCTTTATTTTATTTTTAAATTACTCCGAATTCATTTTTGCAATTCCTTCTTATTATAAAGAGATTCCCGAAAATGATAATCGATTTAATTCGTTCCTATTATTTATATGGGTAGATGCTATTTTAATTTTATTTTTTGCCATTGGTTCTGCTATTTTTTTTACTACACTAAGAGCCAAAAAGAACAAGCAAGCTATTTGGGATCACACGGTTAAGAATCTATTAATAAATATGTTTATCCCTTTAGCCCCCGGGGGTATTTTTTGCTTAATCTTATTTTTTCAACATCAATTCTATTTAATACCCGCCGTGAGTATTCTGTTTTATGGATTAGCTTTAATTAATGCAGGAAAATATACTTTAAATGAAATAAAATATTTAGGTCTCTCGGAAATTATTGTTGGCTTATTTGCTTCCATATTTTGGGAGTATGGATTTATTTTTTGGGCTTTTGGTTTTGGTATTATGCATATTATTTATGGTTCTATTATGTATTTTAAATATGAAAAGGCATGAATATTATAAATCAATTAAATAAATCATTCGAAAATCGTATCCGCCTGGGAATTATGTCAATCCTAATGGTGAATGATATAATTGATTTTAACTCATTAAAAAACATGCTTCAACTTACCGACGGGAATCTGGCAAGTCATTTATCAGCTCTTGAAAAAGCTACTTATATTCAAATTTTTAAAAATTTTGTTGGGAAAAAGCCTCAAACAACCTATTCTGCAACAATAGAAGGGAAAAAAGCTTTTTTGGAACATTTAAATACCTTAGAAAAATTAATTAAAAAAAATCATTAATGTCCGGATAAATTATATATGTCGTTCCTACGGAACTTTGAATAATTTGTATTTCCTTCTTTTAGAAAGATTTCGTCCCGTACGGGACGGGATATTTATAGAAAAGTATTAACATGAAAAAAGGAAGCCCCTTTAGCGGGCGAAATATCTATAAATAATTGACAACAAAATGATTTAATCGAATATAAAATATTTTTAACGGACAACAATGAAAAAAAATAAATAATTTTTTCTTTTTCAGCTTTATTTCGCAAAATTCATTCTAATATTTTATAACCTAAATACAAAAATATGATAACACACATGCAAAAATTCGTTGAAAGAAATTCTATTTCTATCAAATTAATTGTTGTCTTTTTTTTAACAATAATATTGATGATACCCGC
>Ga0116185_1003016_pt1 | contig 15005 bp, 16 predicted proteins | sample AD_JPNNA7_MetaG_FD_89754 | JGI IMG/M metagenome (GOLD analysis project Ga0116185, IMG submission 89754) | Active sludge microbial communities of municipal wastewater-treating anaerobic digesters from Japan - AD_JPNNA7_MetaG | ecosystem: Engineered > Bioreactor > Anaerobic > Digestate | place... | reverse complement strand
TAATACCCAACACCCAACACCTATCACCATTCTTTTATGGGGCACAGGCTCTCCATACCGCGAGTTTATGCATGTGGATGATTTAGCCAGCGCCTGCATATTTTTGATGGATAAGTATGACTTTGCGGAAATTGGCGAGTTTGTAAATATTGGCACCGGTGTGGATATGCCCATAAAAGAGCTTGCCACTTTAATTAAGGATATTGTAGGTTTTAACGGCAACATTGTTTGGGATACAACAAAACCTGATGGCACACCCCGGAAATTACTGGATGTAAGTCGGCTGCGCGGGCTCGGATGGATGGCCCAAACGGGGCTGGATAAGGGGTTGGCAAAGGCGTATGCGGCGTTTCAGTTTTAGCGCCGCTGATGAGGATAACATTTGGAAAAAGCATCGGGGAAACAGTGAGTTCTAATAATACGGCAACAAGAGCTTTGTATAACTCCGCTTTCCTTTACACCCACGTATCCTACCAAGAAAATAAATAGGTTTCTGTCCCTATTTTTCCCAAAGCGGAACGAACGTCGGAGATTATAGAATGCATCCCACAGAAAAACCAATATACGTTACGCAACCATTTCTACCCCCACTGGAGGAGTTCCAGCCTTATCTTGAAAAGATATGGGAGAGCAAATGGTTGACCAATGGCGGCCCGTTCCATCAGGAGCTTGAGAAAAAACTGGCTGATTATCTTGGAGTGGAGCAGATTGCTTTATTTTCTAACGGTACACTTGCCCTTGTTACCGCGCTTCAAGCCCTGCGAATTACAGGCGAGGTTATTACCACCCCTTTTTCCTTTGTTGCGACTGCCCACTCCCTGCTCTGGAATTGTATAAAGCCGGTTTTTGTAGATATCGATCCTGAAACATTCAATCTTGATCCTGAAAAAATCGAGGCAGCCATTACGCCACATACAACCGCCATTCTTCCAGTCCATGTATATGGGAAGCCGTGTAATGTGGAACGGATTCAAAAGATTGCCGATACATACGGGCTTAAGGTCATTTATGACGCAGCGCACGCCTTTGGGGTAAGATACAAGGGGGAGGGGCTTTTAAAACACGGAGATTTGTCTATTCTAAGTTTTCATGCGACAAAGGTTTTCAATACCTTCGAGGGCGGCGCCATAATCTGCCCCGATGCTAAAACCAAAAAGCGAATCGACGACCTGAAAAACTTTGGTTTTGCCGATGAGGTCACCGTTGTTGCGCCTGGAATCAACGCCAAGATGAACGAATTGCAGGCGGCATTCGGGCTGTTGCAGTTGAAGCATGTTGATAAAGCAATTGAAAGGCGTCGAGAAATAGATGCGCAATACCGTGAACAACTATCGCTTGTAAAAGGAATCACCTGTCCGCCCTTGCCAGTTGATACTATTTACAACCATGCCTATTTTCCAATATTAGTCGAAAAAGATTATTCGTTATCGCGCGATGGCCTTTATGAGAAACTTCGGCAGAATGGTGTTTTTGGCAGGCGCTATTTTTACCCGTTGATCAGTGATTTTCCTATGTACCGAGGGTTGCCGTCAGCAGCGCAGACAAATTTAATTGTTGCAAAAAAAGTGGCGGACAGGGTTCTTTGTTTGCCGATTTACCCCCTGCTTACAGATAATGATTTTCAACGAGTTGTTTCACTCATCGCAGGCGAAAAATAAATATGGTTGCTAAACGTATTGTTTTTTTTGGCGCTGGTGGTTTTGGTCGTGAGGTGTTGCAGGTTGTGCGGGACATCAATAGATCACAACCTGAAACTTGGAATCCAATTGGATTCATAGTGGACAGCGAATACAACCCGCCTCCAACAGTGCAAGATTTGCCGGTTTTGGGTGGTGTAGAGTGGTTGCGACAAAACGAAGATGTGTATGTTGTTGTTTGTGTTGGTTCGCCTGCTCAAAAACGCAAGATAGTAAAGAAAATTGTCAGTGATTTTGGCAATCCGTTCGCAACGCTTGTACATCCCCGAGCGTGGTTGGGCGATAATGTAAGGCTTGGATGTGGCACGGTGATATGTGCCGGGTCGTTGATCACTACAGACATTCAAATTGGCGATCACGTTCATGTCAATCTTGGTTCGACAATTGGGCACGATGCAGAATTAAAAGATTTTGTCACACTTAACCCCAGCGTAAATATTTCTGGAAACGTGACATTACAAGAAGGTGTTGAGGTTGGTACTGGCAGCGTGATTATTCCCCATGCTCACATTGGGGCATGGTCGATCATTGGCGCCGGCTCGACTGTCGTTAAACCCCTGAGTGAAAATATCACTGCGGTCGGCTCTCCCGCCAGAGTTATCAAGATTAGGCCACCGGGATGGCATGAAGGCTGAGAAAAAAGATGTCGATCAACCACAAGATAGACGATTCATTTATCCAATTTGATAAGAACACCAATATGAATTATTTATCGAATTTATAGAATAAATTTGAAGAGGCTATTACAGGGGGGGGGGAGTATGCGCTGTTTAGTGTGTGATTCTGAGATGTTTTATGCTTTTACAAAGACCTTTAATAAATATGGTGTTGGCGATGTTGAATATTGGAAATGTGGAAATTGCGGATTCGTTTCTTCTAAAACACTTTATGAAATGTCTGATGGAGAGTGGGGTGCACTCAACGTTGCCTATCATCAAGCGTATCAAGGCACGGATGAAAACACCGATGACCCCCGTTGGCTTCTCAGATTGAATTCCCAAGCGAAAATAATTAATGACGCATCACTGCTTGGTTTACTAAAGATCAGCGGTAAGTGGTTAGATTATGCTGCGGGGGGGGGCAGCTCAGCTCTATTTTAGCAGCTAATTACGGGCATTTACTGCTCAATTATGATAACTACATGATCAGACGGCCCGGTTTTCTCGGGCAAGATGATCTCACGCCAAGGTCGTTTGATTTTGTTTTGACTACGTCGGTTTTTGAGCATTTTACCAAAAGAGAACATTATGATTTTGTTGAATCTCTGGTCGGGCCTTCTGGTGTTTTGGGCTTGCATACGCTCATCCGGGAAGATATTCCAAATGATCCCCAATGGTTTTATCTTGGCCCCGTTGTACATTGTTCATTTTTCACAAACAAGAGCATCAGCATAATGTTCGATCAATGGGGCTACAAGGCTTCCGTCTATAACGTAGAGTCGCGTTTGTGGCTATGGTTTAAAGATGATTCCACGACCACAAAGGAACTGGTCGAGCAGGCCAATGCGCGTATTGGCGGGCCTGCATATATTTACAAGCAAGGGTTTGTTGATTACTGGAAATGAAGAGTAAATTATCTTGAAGGTTTCTTTATGAAATATATGTTCCCTGAAGAAAAAATAAGTGACGAAAAATACTATGAAGGGAGAAGGTATTCCAACATTATTAGCGACTTAAATCGAGACGATTATGTTTACAGAATTTTCCCGCTGATACGGTTTGTCGAGCTATTGTTGACTAAGAAAATTGCTTTGATAAATTTTTCGGAATGGGACGATCCTTTTGAAAACTTTCTCCTGAAAGCAGAAGTAGCTAACTTACGAGAGCAAGAAGTAGATTTATCCAAAATGAGAGCAAAAGTTTACGGACAGAGCTGGGTCACTATTGATGAATCAGACGCTTTGTGGCGAATATATTCAGTGGATAAAACAGGTGTAAAAGTAAAAGCAAATGTTGGAAAACTTTTTGATTCTTTATACGGTAATGGGAGAAATACATGCTTGCATTTATACTTTGGAAAGGTTCTATATAAACGAGTCGATGAAATAGAATACATGATGAAAAAACAGCAGCAAATCCAAAAAGATATATTTGATTCAACAGGCTGCGCCATAATTAATTATTTCTTAATTAAGAGACAAGAATTTGGGCATGAACATGAAGCAAGGATTATTTACAATCCAGGTTCCAATGATCCAATATTGAGCGCTAATGGAAATTTAAAAATACTCAAATTTCCGATTGAACTTGAAGTCATTATTGAATAAGTGGTTTTAGACCCGCGGTTGTCTGATGATGTATTTGAGGAATACAGGGCATTAATTAAATCGGCTGGTTACAATAATTCTATTTTGAAATCTACTTTGTACAAACCGCCTTCTTTTAAATATGTCATGGATATCTGATTTGCTCATAATCACCGCTTGTTTTTTTGTATGTCATATCAAAGTCTCTTGAGTGTATATTATCAATGATCCTTCACATAATACCAGACGAAAAATTTACAGACATGGCTTTCTACACCTTTGAGAAAGCTGCACCCAACAACAATGAATTTATTGTGGTAACAGCGGTCGAAAAGTTCCAATATATCAAAACAACCCCAGCCAGGAAAATTGGTTGGATGGAGTTTTTAAGTAAAAAATTTGCAAAAAAACTGCTTGAGTATGAGTTTGTTGTGTTGCACTGGATGGATTCCTTCAAAATGCAACTGGTGATGAATGCATCCGAATGTGTTAAATTTGTTTGGATAGGATGGGGAGGAGATTATTATGATTTGATTAATAAGCCTCTTTTCTTGCCAAAAACAAAGGAGCTTAAATCTCTACTTTTTAACCAGAGGGCAAAAATTAGTATAAAACAGAAAATCAAAGGCTTTATTAAAAAAAAGATTTATATGCCTGATATTTCCAACGTTGAAAAAGTCATAAATAGAATTGATTATTTTTCTCCTGTTTTGGAAGAAGATTATGATCTGCTGAAGAGTTCCCTGAAAAACTTTAAGCCAAAATTTTTGGATTGGAACTATGGAACGCTTGAAGATGATTTGATACGAGATTTTAATTCAAAAATTACAGAGCGGAATATTTTAATCGGTAATAGTGCAACTTATGAGAATAATCATCTTGAAGCATTTGAGATGGTAGCCCATTTAAATCTTGAGGATAGTAAAATTATATGCCCGCTAAGCTATGGTGAGGGTACTCAATATACAGAAAAAATCATTCAGAAAGGGCATGAGTTATTTGGTACGAGATTCCATCCTTTGACTGAATTTATACCGATCGATGACTATAGAAAAATCATCGGATCCTGCTCAATTGTCATTATGAATCATCTCCGCCAACAAGCGGTTGGAAACATTATTATGATGATGTATCTGGGCGCAAAGATATTTCTTAATACGGAAAATCCCGTTTATCATTTTTTCAAAAAGAGAGGGGCGGTGATTTTTTCTACAAATGAACTAACGTCGCAGGTTATTTCTTTGCCGCTTACGGATGGCGATACTGCGGTGAACAGGAATATTTTGAAAAACTATTGGAGCAGACAGGTTATTTTGGAGAAGACCCGAAAGTTAATTCAAACCGTCGGTGGCGGGGAAGATGCATAAATTTTCTTATCTTGATGACAACTGGTTAGCCCTAAAAATAAATAATGACACGACAAGGCGCATGCTCAAGTATATCCAGGGTACCGTTTATGACCTTGGCTGTGGCGAGAGGCCCTACGAACCCGATATCCTTACAGTGGCCCAGAAATATATCGGGGTTGACTGGGGAGAAACCCTCCACACGCTTAAAGCTGATATTGTTGCTGACTTGAATAAGCCGTTGCCAATTGAAAGCAGTGTTGCAGACACTGTCACCTCTTTTCAAGTTATGGAACATTTGTGCGAGCCCCAAGTCTTTTTGTCTGAAGCGTATCGTATCTTGAAGGGGGGGAGAATACTTCTGACGGTACCTTTCCAATGGTGGGTGCATGAAGCACCCTATGATTACTTTCGGTACACGCCGTTCGGCTTGAAGTATTTGTTTGAGAAAGCCGGATTCGTTGATGTTGAGATTGCCCCTAGTGGTGGTTTTTTTGTGATGTGGATACTGAAAATGAATTATTTTTCCAGCAGATTCGTACGAGGGCCAAGGCCATTGCGGCTGTTGATTAGAAGTCTGTTAATCCCGCTTTGGTTTTTTGATCAGGTTTTCGCCCCTTATCTCGATACACTTGATAGGAAGCCCACACTTGAAGCCCCTGGGTATGTTGTCTTGGTCAGAAAGGGATAATTTGAGTCTAAAAACACAAACTATTAGTGGTGTCAAGTGGACAACCCTTTCGACAGTTGTTGTAAACATTCTTCAATTGACACAGATTGCCATCTTATCCCGTTTTCTTGACCCCACCGCTTTTGGACTTATGGCGTTAGTGACCGTCGTCATTGGATTCAGCCAGGCATTTCTTGATATGGGGATCAGCAACGCGATTATTCATAAGCAGCAGGTCTCCCAAGATCAGCTCAGCACGCTTTATTGGATTAATGTCTTAGCAGGGCTTTTTCTCTTTATAATCATATGCGGAGTGGCGCCATTTGTAGCAAGTTTTTATAAAGAAACTGAGCTAACGAAGCTTATCATCTTGGTGGCCATGTCCTTTCTTGTGCAGCCATTTGGCCAGCAGTTTATGGTGCTGTGGCAAAAAGAGATGCGATTTCGTGAAATAGCGAAAATTGAGATAATTACCAAATCATTCACATTCGTTGTTTCGGTGTGGCTGGCGTATCGTGGGTTTGGTGTTTATGCGCTTGTTTTTGGTACGTTAGCCGGTTCCGTGGTGCAAACAACGCAATTTATTGCAGCAGGCATGCGTGAATACAGGCCATCTTTTGTTTTTAGAATTATGGAAGTAAAAGAGTATATTAGCTTTGGTGCATATCAAATGGGTGAGCGGACCGTGAATTATTTTAACTACCAAATTGATACAATGCTCATCGGCAAATTGCTGGGCGTGGAATCCCTTGGTATTTACACGATTGCAAAGCAGCTCATTATGAAACCAGCAGATATCTTTAACCCCATCGTGACCAAAGTGACTTTTCCAGCGATGTCTAAAATACAGAACGAAACGGCCAAGCTCAAAGGGATTTATCTTAAAACGGTCAACTATTTATCCTCTATCAATTTTCCCGTTTATGCATTCATTTTTGTTTTTGCAGATGATATTGTATCAATTTTGTTTGGCATCAAGTGGATCAAAGCGGTGCCCATCATCAAGATACTTTCGATTTGGGGCGCCTTGCGTAGCACCATCAACCCGATTGGCTCTCTTTTGCTTGCAAAAGGCAGAGCCAACCTTGGGTTCTGGTATAATCTGGCACTTTTCTTTATCGTACCTGGGGCAATTTACGTTGGCAGCCACTGGGGGCTCTTAGGTGTCTGCTGGACGCTTCTTCTTTTGTTATTTCCTTTTACAATGGTTGCCGCTTGGTATTTTCTTGTGCAACCTTTGTGTGATGCCGGTTTTATTGAATACCATCTGCAAATTTTCAAGCCGGCTTCCATAGCACTTATAGCGGGTATTTTTGCTTATTTATCCATTTATTTGCTAGATTTTGGAGTTTTAAAGTTTTCTGTGGGCACGGTTGTAGGGTTACTATTTGCCTTATGGTTGAATTGGGCGTGGAACAGAGAATTCTTGGTTGAGCTAAAAGGGATTAAAGGAGGAGAGTCGGAAATTGATAAATAACCATGTGCCGCAAGGATATGAACGCTACAAAAACAGCCTCATTTTTTATAGTCTTGGCAATTTTTATTTTGATACTGCATCATTTAAAAATAAAAGCGATGATAGTTATAGTATTATTTTTGATTTTAACAAACATAAGCCATTAAGTTTTGAAATTTTTTATCATAAAAAAATAAATGATCAAACATGTTTAGTTGATAAACGTAATGTTTTATTTGATTTAGATTATTTAAATTCTATTTTGGTTAACGGATACCAAAAGCTAAACAACGATATTTCAGTTAAGCTATTTTATGAGTATTATTATAATTATTATGCAATAGCGCTTAATGCATTACCTAATAATGCTAATTTAATAGTTATGTTTAAGTGGCTAATAAAAAATAATCTTAATTCAAAACGAAACAATGACAGGAGAAACCTAATGTTGTTACATAATATCAGAATTGATTCACATAGGTTTTTAGTTCAAAGGGCGTTAAGTATTATAAGTGAGTTACAAAAATGACATTAGCACCCATAGTTTTATTTGTTTATAATCGACCATGGCATACACGCCAGACGATAGAAGCTTTAAAAAAAAATGAACTGTCAAGCGAAAGCGAGTTGTTTATTTTTTCCGATGGTTCAAAAAATGATAACGATATAGACAAAGTAAAGCAAATAAGAGATTACATAAAAACAATTGATGGTTTTAAAAAAATTAATATAATCGAGCGAGAAAAAAACTTGGGGCTTGCAAATAACATTATCGATGGCGTAACCAGAATTGTTAATAAGTATGGCACCATCATTGTTTTGGAAGACGATTTAGTCTCGAGCCCATATTTTTTGCGGTACATGAATGAGGCGTTGACCCTTTTTGCAGAAGATGAGCGCGTCATCAGCATACACGGATACGTATATCCATTAAACGAGGAATTACCTGAAGCGTTCTTTTTGCCGGGAGCGGATTGCTGGGGCTGGGCAACTTGGCAACGAGGCTGGGCAGAGTTTAACCCGGATGGCGGAGCACTACTTAAAGAATTGAAGTTACGCAAGCTGATCAGGGCGTTTGACTTTAATGGAACCTACCCTTATTCGAAAATGTTGCAGAGCCAAATCGAGGGGAAAAACGATTCATGGGCCATCCTTTGGTATGCGTCGGCATTTTTGGCGAATAAGCTCACCCTATATCCTGGTCGTAGCCTCATCAAAAACATTGGCAATGATAGTAGCGGTCGGCATTGTGGTGCCAATAATACGTTGGATGTACAGTTAAGTGCTTCGCCTATTGATTTGAAACATATCAAGCAAGTTGTTCCTTCCAAGGAGGGGCTTGCTGCTTTTGAAAGATTTCTCAGAATGCAACATAAGAGTGTTTTGTCGAGGGTGTGGCATCGCTTTATGCCATTTTGAAAAGAGGGCTTCGAATCTGGCTTGTAGTAATCGTGTAGATTATTTTACCCCAAAAGGCAATAAAATGTTTAGCTTGAAAACCTGCGCCAAAGAGTGCTTGCCTCCTGTAATACTGCGGGCCATTCGGTCATTCCATGGCGGAGGAATCCGATTTGAAGGGAGTTATGCCACTTGGGAAGAAGCGGCGAGCGTTTGCTCCGGTTATGACGCGGAGCATATTCTCGCAAAAGTTTTGGATGCCATGCTGAAGGTCAAGAGAGGAGAAGCCGTTTATGAACGCGATTCAGTGTTGTTTGATGAAATAGAATATTCCTGGCCGGTATTGGCAGGCTTGATGTGGTCCGCGGCACAAAATGCAGGCCGTCTTAATGTTCTGGATTTTGGCGGCGCCCTCGGAAGCAGCTATTTTCAGAATAAACAATTTTTGGATACCTTGTCTGACGTTCATTGGAGTATTGTTGAGCAGAATCACTTCGTTCAAGCTGGAAAGACATATTTTGAAGATGAAAGGCTGACATTCTGGAGTGATATTGATGACTGTGTTAAAGCTCTTTCGCCGAATACCTTATTATTATCCGGTGTTATCCAGTATTTAAAAGACCCTTATCTTTTATTGCAGAAGGTAAAGAGTAGGAATTTCGAGTACATTATATTTGATCGTACCCCGTTCGTTCTTGATGGCAATGATATCTTAACGGTTCAAAAGGTACCCCGAGAAATATATGCAGCCAGTTATCCATGTTGGTTTTTTGGCAAGCAACGGTTCTATGCTTTTTTTGAGGACGAATATACCGTTGTCGCAAAGTTCCCGTCATTGGACAAGGCCAATAGACCTTCTACTTTTGAAGGTTGCATTTTCAGGAAAAAATAAGTGCTCAAAAAATTAAAAAGTATTGTACGAAAACAGCAGATGCATCCAAGCTGGTTGGGGATGTTCCTGAATCCTTTCTATATTACAAGACGGCAGCTTTTCGAGCACATACGATCACTAGCGCCTTTGATTAATGGAAGGGTTCTCGATATTGGTTGCGGCCAGAAACCCTACTCTTTCCTTTTTAAATGTGATGAGTACATTGGTTTGGAAATTGATACGGCTGAAAATAGAGCCAGAAAGAAGGCTGATTGGTTCTATGATGGAAAACATATTCCGGCGGAGGATTCTTCGTTTGACTGGATAGTGACCAATGAAGTTTTTGAGCACGTTTTTAACCCCGATGAATTTTTGGCAGAGGTCTACAGGGTCTTAAAATCTGGGGGGGGGCTGATGATGACCGTGCCTTTTGTTTGGGATGAACACGAGCAGCCGTATGACTACGCAAGGTATTCTTCATTTGGGATTAAATTCATTCTTGCAAAGCATGGCTTTAGGGTTGTGGAACAAAAGAAAACAGCGCCCGACATACGTGTGATATTCCAACTTATAAATGCGTATCTTTATAAAATATTGGTCACGAAAAGCCCCGTTGTCAATCAACTGCTTTGGTTTTTTTGCCTCTCACCTTTCAATATTTTAGGGGAAGTTTTGCACCATTTTGTTCCAGGAAATAATGATTTGTACCTGGATAACGTGATTGTAGCAAAAAAGGAGAGCGCATGAGTACCTTTAAAAATGCAAACATAATGATAACCGGAGGGCTTGGTTTCATCGGATCGAATCTGGCCAGACGCCTTGTTAGTTTGGGCGCTCATGTCTTGCTTGTTGACAGTCTAATTCCTGAGTATGGCGGGAATATCCATAACATCCAGGGTATTGAAAATAAGGTAAAAGTTAATATTTCGGATGTTCGTGACCCCCACAGCTTCAAATACCTAATCCAGGGTCAGGATTATCTCTTCAATCTGGCAGGGCAGACAAGCCACATGGATTCTATGGCAGATCCCTTCACGGATATGGAAATCAACGCACATGCCCAGCTTGCCATACTGGAGGCTTGCCGTAAGTACAACCCAGGTATTAAAGTTGTATTTGCAAGTACCCGTCAAATATATGGAAAGCCGGATTATATTCCCGTCGACGAAAAACACCCGTTGCGACCCGTCGATGTTAACGGCATCAATAAGATGGCAGGGGAGTGGTATCACATACTCTACAATAATGTTTACGACGTACGGTCTTCTGTTTTGCGTTTGACAAACACCATTGGGCCACGGATGAGAATAAAAGATGCAAGACAGACTTTTGTGGGAATCTGGATTCGGCTCCTTTTGGAAGGAAAGCCTTTTGATGTTTGGGGAGGCGAGCAGTTACGTGATCTTACGTTTGTAGAGGACTGTATCGATGCAATGCTTCTGGCGGCAAGCAGTGAAAAGGCAAACGGAAAGATTTATAACTTGGGCGGTAAAGAGATAGTCAGTCTTCGGAATTTGGCGGATCACCTGATAAAAATCAACAAGAAAGGCACATTCGTTGTCAAAGAATTTCCTGAAGAGAGAAAAAAAATAGATATTGGGGATTACTACTCTGATTTTTCATTGATCAGTGAGGAACTGGGCTGGGCGCCTGAGACGCCAATAGAAGAGGCTCTCCAAAAAACCATCGATTTCTTTAGGGCAAATCTGGAGTATTACCTATGAAAACAGTCGGGTATGACTTTATTCCGCAGGCAAATCCAGGCGCAAGTTATTTGGCCTGCAAAGATGAAATCGACAAAGCCGTACAAAAGGTGTTGCAAACCGGCTGGTATATTCTTGGGCAAGAGGTGCGGGAATTTGAATGCGAGTTTGCCTCGTATATCGGCGTAGGTCATGCGGTTGGGGTGGCCAGCGGTACAGACGCCTTGGAAATAGCCCTTAGAGCATGTAATATTTGCGCAGGAGATATTGTTTTTACTGTTTCTCACACCGCAGTGGCGACCGTTGCCGCGATAGAGCGGGCGGGTGCGACCCCCGTTTTGGTCGATGTTGATCCCCAAACCTATACAATGGATCCGGACTGCTTGGCGAAAGCAGTCGCGTATCATGCAAATAAAGACAGTTCCTATAGTCCAAAGGCAATTATCCCTGTCCATTTGTACGGGCACCCTGCAAATATGCGTGCCATAATGAAAATTGCGAATGAATATCGTCTTTGCGTTATTGAAGATTGTTCACAGGCACATGGAGCTAAATTATATGGGGAAAATGTAGGCACTTTCGGGGATATGGCAACATTTAGTTTTTATCCTACGAAGAATTTGGGAGCCTTTGGCGATGGGGGCATCGTTATTTGCAATAGTCCTGAAATGACAGCCAAGATGCTGGCGTTACGTGAATATGGCTGGACTGAGCGTTACATCAGTGCTTTTCCAGGGCTTAATTCCCGTCTTGATGAGATACAGGCCGCAATCCTGCGAATCAAGCTCAGGTCTTTGGATGTCGATGTAGCAAGACGCCGCCAGATTGCAAAGCTTTACAATGAAATGCTTCAGGGGACAAAGCTCGTTCTACCGGATGAAGGTGCCGATGTTTTTCATGCATATCATCTCTACGTTGTGCAGACCGAAGATCGGGCCGGCCTGCAAGGATATCTGCGGGAGCAGGGTATTGGCACTGCGGTGCATTATCCTGCACCGGTTCATTTGCAGCCGGCCTATAAGGGGCGGGTTTTGACTGCACCTGGAGGTTTGTCCGTTACCGAATGCATTTGTGAAAAGATAGTGAGTCTTCCGATGTATCCGCAGTTGACCGATGACCAGGTTGACAGAGTGTGCAATTCGGTGAAAGCGTGGGTTGGTAAGCAATAATGAGGTATTTTTGTACATATTTTGACCATAGATACCTGCCGCAGGGTATGGCGCTTTATCATTCCCTAAAAGAGCATTGCCCGAGCTTTCATCTATGGATATTAACTTTGAGCAATGAATGTTATGAGATTTTGAATCGAACTCCTCTGCCTGATGTGAGCTTATTGCGACTGGAAGATGTTGAAAAAGGCGACGAAGACCTTTTACGGGCAAAGGGGGACAGGTCGTTGATCGAATACTACTTTACGCTGTCTCCCTCGTTTCCTCTATACATCTTGAACCATTTCACTGAGGTTGATCTCATAACTTATCTTGATTCAGACCTCTATTTTTTTTCTGATCCGTCTCCCATTTATGATGAAATGGGAGATAGTTCGGTTGGGATCATTCCCCACCGGTTTCCGCCCCGTTTAAAACGTTTTGAGATACATGGTGTTTACAATGTCGGCTGGATGTCTTTTCGCAGGGATAAAAATGGTTTGGCGTGCCTACATTGGTATCGGGAGAGATGCAACGAGTGGTGTTATGACAGAGTTGAGGGGGACAGGTATGCCGATCAGAAATACCTTGATAAATTCGGACAGTTATTTGACCAGGTACATGTAATTGAGCATAAAGGAGCAAACCTTGCACCATGGAATGTCGATAATTACTACATAACGGAGAGAGAAGGATATATTTATGTAGATGAGGTGCCCCTCATATTTTTTCATTTTCATGGTTTTAAGAAGGTGTTTTTTTCTTGTTACGATTCAGGGTTTGCAAGCTATAAATCTAAATTTACAAAAATTATTAAAAACAGAATTTTTGTGCCTTACTTGCAGGTGCTCGATAGGTATGAAGAGTTTTCTAACCATAGTCAGAATAAAACAATAAGAGGTGGTGAGAGCAGCCACAAGATTCTCAAAACGATGATGCCCGCGCTGTTTAAATTTTTGAAAACAACGAAATGGGTATTACGGCTCATCATTTCAAATAGCTGGTTCAGGTGGGCAAAAGGTCGTGAAAAGGCATGATTCCACTATGCTTTCAAGATGGCATATTTGCTGGGGAATAAAAATTGTGGAAGTTGCAAAACAAAAACGGAGAATGGGGAAAAAATGTTTTGCAAAAGACATACGGAAAGATAAAATGAATGGGTTTGTGAGAGAGGTCGCGCTTGAGGAAGGATATGTCTTGTCAAAATTTCGAGAGTCAAGAGATTCATCTGGAGCTTTGACATTTTTACGGGGCGCTGAAAGACAAAAAATAATTCGAGGTCTGCCGGTGTTTAATGTTGCTACTGGACTGATAGAGGATTTTTAACCATTATAGTTACCTTGAAGATTCCTTTGTTTCCCGCCGCTTACAGTGACAAGAGTTAAGGTCCCTATATGGTTATCTGGCAAGGCCATTTGATACAAGCGACCTTGCAAACGGTATAGAATGGTTATTAAACGCCCCAAACTACGATGAACTTTGCAAAAATGCAAGGGAAAAGGTAGTGCGGGAATTTGACAGCAGAGTGGTGGCGGGAAAATATATTAGATTATATGAAGAAATTTTAAAAGGTCGAGTGGAGCATTAAATGGGTGATGGTTTATTGGTTGATAGTGGATAGTTGATTGTGCTATAAAGGAAATGTGAGATGTGAAATGTAAAATGGTGTTGTGAAAATGTATTTGTGGCAATAGTCATTCTAAATGAAGGCAATGTCATTCTGAGCGAAGCTACTGCCATCCTGAACTTGTTTCAGAATATGTAGTTAGTAGATAAGGTTCCGGATCAAGTTCCAAATGACATTTTAAAAAACACTCCCCCTCGCATTACCAAGGAAAGGGGCTATGGGTGAGGTTGATATGTTATTCTAAGCCGAAGGTCAAGGCTATCAATGTTTGTAACAGAGAATGGGATTCTTAGGACACTTTAGCGACCTCAGAATGGCAGAATGAGCATACACAATGCCAGTCAAATAGTATAAATTTTTAAACAAAAAGCACTATGATTAACCATAATTACAGCACAACCCATTTGTTAACAAAACCATATGACGATTCCCTGCAGTATGGCAATGATGGCAAAGTAACAAGCAATACAAAATTTGCTATCAATAATGCTATATTTAACATCAAGAATTCAAAAATCATAGGCAAGCAAGATACCTTTGAAACAATGCTGTTTTTACCGCCTGGCGAAGGCAGACAGGGCGAAGGTGGTTTAAGAACAAAAGGATATTTTAAACATTCATATAAGTTGGTTGATGGTAAGTGGTTTATAGTTGATAGTGATAATAACCCTGTCATTTTAGCATCAGAGGATATACAGTCTAAAATAAAACAGTACCTGTCATCCAACGCCCAATACCAAACACCTATTACATATCTTCCTCTTATTACTGTTATTACAGTAGTCTATAACGGCGCTAAATACCTTGAAGAAACAATATTAAGCGTCATCAATCAAACATATCC
>Ga0116185_1003006_pt1 | contig 15027 bp, 11 predicted proteins | sample AD_JPNNA7_MetaG_FD_89754 | JGI IMG/M metagenome (GOLD analysis project Ga0116185, IMG submission 89754) | Active sludge microbial communities of municipal wastewater-treating anaerobic digesters from Japan - AD_JPNNA7_MetaG | ecosystem: Engineered > Bioreactor > Anaerobic > Digestate | place... | reverse complement strand
GGAGGTGGCGGGGGCGGCGGTTGGAAGGGGGGGGCGGGCGTGAGGTCGGGGGACACGTAGTCGGGCCGGGGACGGCGCTTGGAAGCGGGGGACGCGCTTGAAATCGGGGGACACGTAGTCGCGCCGGAGACGGCGCTTGGAATCGGGGGACGCGCTTGAAATCGGGGGACACGTAGTCGCGCCGGAGACGGCGCTTGGTACATGTCCCCCGATTTTAAGCCAGATTGGCTTTCGCGTATTCCACCGCGTTGCGGAAGAGTCTCAAGCCCGCGCCCTCCTTCGGCAGGTCGGAGCGGGTCCATGTGGGATGATTGGTGCGCTCGACGAACGCCTCGGGGTGCGGCATCATGCCGAGGATGCGTCCGCTGGGGTCGCAGATGCCGGCAATATCGCCGATCGAACCGTTGGGGTTCCAGGGAAACGCGCCACCGGCGGGGGCGCCGTCCGGTTTCACATAGCGCAGCGCGACCTGGCCATTGGCCTCAAGGCGGAGAAGCACATCATCGTCTTTGGGCACGAATTTGCCTTCACCGTGGCGAACGGGCAGCGGCAGGCCATCGATGTCTTTCAGCCATACGCATTTGGTGGCAGGGTCGGTTTTCAGATGGACCCACCGGTTCTCGAAGCGGCCTGAGTTGTTGTGGGTGAGGGTGGTTTCCTGGGCAAATCTGCCGTCAAAAAGGGGCAGGAGGCCCATTTTGACGAGCACCTGAAAGCCGTTGCAAATGGCGATCATGAGTTTGCCGTCGTCAATCCATTTCTTGAGAGCGCCGCCGAGTTTGTAGCGGAGCCGGTTGGCCAGAATCTTGCCGGAAGCGATGTCATCGCCAAAGGAGAATCCTCCTGGAACGGCGAAGATGTGGTAAGCTTCCAGGCGCGATACATCGGCGATAATGTCGTTGAGGTGTATGCGGTCGGCATCCGCGCCGGCACGTTTCAGGGCGGTCTGGGTTTCGTTGTCGCAGTTTATGCCGAATCCCGTCAGGACTATGGCACGTACACTCACTGGCTACACCTTTCTTTAAGCGAGAGGCTTCCTTGGCGGAACGCCGTTCATGAGATCACCACTGCATGGGGGATTTCCATGCTGTTCTAAGTTCATCGATGGGCACGCTTGCATCGAGGCCGCCGACTCCCGCAACGTGGAAAGTCCCGTCCCCGCGCACGTCGCCAATACGGAAGATGGGCAGTCCGGAGAATAGGGATTCGAACGCGCCTGTGCGCGCCGGCTCGACCGTCACGACGAAGCGGCTCTGAGATTCGCTGAACAACGCCACCGCGTTGCTGTTCACGCCCAGCTTTGCGAGGTCGACGTTCATACCCCACCCGCCGGCGAAGGCCGATTCGGCCAGGGCTACGCCCAGACCGCCGTCCGAGCAGTCATGGCACGAAGCGACGAGACGCTGCTGAATCGCCCGTGAGAGCGCCGTGTACAGCCGGCGAGCTTCCTGAAAGTCAACCGTGGGTACGCGGCCTCCCCGCAGGCCCTTCAACGCCAGATACTCGCTGTCGCCCAGTTCGTCATTGGTCTGGCCGAGGACATATAGGGCGTCGCCGGGTTTCTTCACGTCCATACTGACGACCTTGTTCAGGTCTTTGATGATGGCGGCGGCCGTAAACAGCACGGTTGGCGGAATGGAGATTTTGTGCTCGCCGATCTTGTAGTCGTTTTTCATGCTGTCTTTGCCGCTGATGAGAGGAATATCGTACGCGGTACAGACATCGTACAGCGCCTCGCAGCTGCGGACGAGCTGCGCGAGTTTGTACTCGCCGTCGGGCGTTTTATCGCTCTGGACCGGGTCGGGCCAGCAGAAGTTGTCGAGTCCCGCGATGAGGCCGGGTTCGGCGCCCACGGCGATGAGGTTGCGCACGGCTTCATCCGCCGCGCATGCCATCATCCAGTACGTGTCAAGGTCGCTGTATTTCGGGCAGATGCCGCATGCGATGGCGATGCCCCGGTCGGAGCCGGGAACGGGGCGAATCACTCCCGCGTCGCCGGGGCCGTCGTGCATCGGTCCCTGGAACTGTTTGAGGACGCTCTGCGCCAAGACCTCGTGGTCGTACATGCGTACGAACGATTCCTTGCTGCAGACATTTGGCATTGCCAAGACGGCCTTGAGCTCGGCCATGACGCCGTTGTCGCGCACGGCCACCCCGGTCTCATGCCCGGGTTTCCGCCAAACGGCCTTGAGCTTCATCTTCGGCACGCCGTCGTGAAGGAACGACATATCAAGAGATGCGATGAGCTCACCGTTGAAATAGCATTGAAGCTTTCCAGAGCGGTTGAATTCGCCGAGCACGGTCGACTCGACCTCGCGGCGTTTCGACAGGTCGAGGAACGCCCTGATCTTACTGGGGGGAACCGAGACCGTCATGCGCTCTTGGGCTTCGGAGAGGAAGATCTCCCAAGGGGCCAGCCCCGCGTACTTCAGAGGCGCTTTCTCGAGGTGGATGGCGGCGCCGCCGGGTGTTCGGGCCATCTCGCCCACGCTCGAGGAAAGGCCTCCGGCGCCATTGTCGGTGATGCAGGTGTACAAGCCGAGGTCTCGGGCCTCAAGAAGGAAATCGGCCATTTTCTTCTGAGTAATGGGGTCGCCGATCTGTACGGCGGTTGCGGGCGAACCCTCGTGAAGTTCCTCCGACGAGAACGTCGCCCCGTGTATCCCGTCCTTGCCGATGCGTCCTCCGCACATCACGATCAGGTCACCGGGGCGCGCGCCTTTCTCGTGGCTCGGTTTACCGGCCACGGTTCGCGGGATGATTCCGCCGGTTCCGCAGAACACCAGGGGTTTCCCGAGGAAACGCTCATGAAACACGATGGCGCCGTTGAGGTCCGGAATACCGCTTTGGTTGCCGCCATCCTTGACGCCGCGATGCACGCCCCGGAGGACGCGGCGCGGATGAAACAGCCGGGGCGGGACCTCGCCGTCGTACCAGGGGGACGCAAAACAGAACACGTCGGTGTTAAGGATGCAGCGGCATCCCATACCGGCTCCCAGGATGTCGCGATTGACGCCCACGATGCCGGTAATCGCGCCGCCGTAGGGATCGAGGGCGGACGGGCTGTTGTGGGTCTCGCACTTGAGAGCGAAGTTGAAGTTATCGTCGAACCGGATAATGCCCGCGTTGTCGTGGAACACGCTCACAAGCCAGTCGACGCGTTTCGCGACGTCGTCGGTGGCCGCTTTGATGTAGGTCTTGAACAGGCTGTCGATCGGGCGGATGTTGCCGTCCTCGTCGGTATACTCGATCAGCGCGTTGAAGATCTTGTGCTTGCAGTGTTCGGACCATGTCTGGGCCAGAATCTCGAGTTCGATATCCGTCGGTTCTTCCGGCAACCCGGCGGCGGCGCGCGCTTCGCGCACGGCCGGTTTGCGGTAGTACTTCTGGATGGCTTTCATCTCGTGGAGTTCCAGGGCGAACATCTTCTCCCGGCTGAGTTGCACGAGTTGGCCGTCAGGCACTTCGAGACTGATTCGCTGCACCTCCGCGCGGCTCTTGTCCGTCACAAGGGGCAATCCCAGGAGGGACTGTCCGTCGAGGGCCTTCATCTCGCTCCGTGATTTTACGACCCAGCGCTGAATGAGTTCGTTGGCAAGCGCATCGCGCGCGATGTGTTCGCAATCCTGGGCGGATACGTTGCCCCTAATTGTATACAAGGCAGACTTGTAGACGGCTTCGCCCGGGGCCAGGGCGCGTCCGAGCGTGTCGGCTATGCCTTCCGCGGCGCTTTTACCTACGTTGTCGGTCACGCCGGGCCGGAACCCCACCTCGATGACAAAGTCACAGTCGGACGCGAGGGAGGCGTTTGCGGCGGATTCGTTGATGATCGGATCGGTAAAAAGTTCGGTGCGTACCCGCTCCAGCTCATCTTCACTGAGGGTGGCATTGATGGTATACACGTCGACGACATGGACCTCGTCGACGTGGATGCCCAGATCCTCCGCGAGCTGTTGCCTGGTGGCGTCTCCGGCCGGATCCGGGAACCCGGGCTTCATGCCGACTTCAATTCGATGTGCCATAACGAATCTTCCCCGTGTAGTGCACTTTGTGATCACCAGCGATAACGCGCCCCACGATCTTGGGTTCCTCGCAGGCCTGGGAAAGCGCCTTGAGCGTTTTCTCGGCTTCTGTTTTGGAAACGATCACGAGGAAGCCGGCGCCCATGTTGAAGGTGCGGAGCATCTCTGCGTCCGTGACGTTGCCCGTCTCCTGAAGAAAGCGGAAGATGGGGAGGGCCTCCCACGCGTTCAGATCGATCTCAGCGGCCATGCCCTCGGGCAGAACCCGGGGCAGATTATCGGTGACCCCGCCGCCCGTGATGTGAACCATACCGTTCACAGTGGCGATTTTCTGCACGACCTGCATCACCCTGGAATAGCTTCGGTGGGGCTCCAGAAGGGCTTCGCCGACCGGGCGTCCGACGTACGGCATTTCGTCGTGAAGGCCGAGACCCGCGACCTCGAAGCAAATCTTTCGCGCGAGGCTGTACCCGTTGGTGTGAAGTCCTGAAGAGCGCAGCGCGATGATTACGTCGCTTTCTTGAATCGCGGCCCCATCGATGATCTTGCTCTTGTCTACGATGCCGACGATCGTGCCGGCCAAATCGTATTCTTTTTCGTTGTACAGACCGGGCATCTCGGCCGTTTCGCCGCCGATCAACGCGCAGCCCGCGTAGCGGCAGCCGTTCGACAACCCGGTGATCACATCGACGGCTATCTTCGGTTCTAACCGGCCAAATGCCAGATAGTCCAGGAAGAACAGGGGCCGGGCCCCTTGTACCAGAATGTCGTTCACACAGTGAGAAACCAGATCGATGCCCACCGTGTCGTGCTTGTTCAGTGCGAACGCGATCTTCAGTTTGGTGCCGACGCCGTCCACGCTCGAAACCAATACAGGCTCCGCGTAATTCGACAAATCCAGCTGGAACATGGCGCCGAACGTGCCGATGTCGCGGAGCACACCCGGCGTGAAGGTTTTTTTGACGATATCCTTGACGCTGCGCAACGCTTCATCGGCTGCGTCGATATTCACCCCGGCATCGCGATAACTCAGGCCAGGCTTTTTGGGATCCATATCAAGCTCCTCGCTAGGCTGACGGCGCCATTGGGGCATACGATAACGAGGGGCGGTGATATAATGCAAGTGAAATGTTATAATGCCGCTCATAAGGAGGGCTTATTATGAATCTCGAGGCCTTGCGGTGTTTTTGCGCGGTCATCGAGGAAGAGAGTTTCCGAAAGGCCGCTGAACGGCTTCGCCGTTCGCAACCGGCGATAAGCCAACAAGTTAAGGCGCTGGAGAAGGAACTTGGACATCTGCTCCTGGAGCGCAAGACGTGCCGGTTGACTCCTGTTGGCTCGCTTCTCTACGACCGTGCGCGTCATATCCTGAACGAGACGGAAAGCCTTTCGCGGGAATTGGAGGATTTCGATGAGACCCAGGCAGGAGAACTGCGCGTGGGGACAAGCGACACCACAGCGCTTTACGTACTGCCCGAGGTGGTGCTCCAATTCGCGCTGGCCATGCCCCAGACCCACCTGGTTATGGTGAACCGCCCGTCTCATGCCATCGCGGAACAAGTGGCACGCGGGGAATTGGACCTGGGCATCGTGACCCTTCCGGTGGACAATGACGAGCTTATCGAACGTGACCTGTTCGAACAACAACTGGTGTTGGTAGTTCCGAGCAACCATGCCTTGGCATCGCGAAACCGGGTAAACTTGTCTGAGTTGAGCGAGGAGCCTTTCCTGATGCTGAATCCTCACACACGGACGGGAACGGTTTTGCAGGCTTTTTTCACGCGCGAGGCGTTCGCGCCGCAGGTTGTTCTGGACAGCGGGAGCTTCGAGGTCATCAAACGGTACGTGGGAGAAGGCATCGGGGTGGCGTTTCTGCCGAGTGTCGCGATCACGCCCGAGGACCGAGGGCTGGCCATCGTTCATGTGCCGGGTCTGCCCCGCGTGCGGATTGGCGTAATCCAACGCCGGCACGCCTATCACACCAAAGCGGAGATGGCCTTTCTAGAGCTGTTGCACGCGCACCGTGCGCGGCTCCGGGGAAAGGGTCCGGCTTAGCAGAGCACTTCGAGGAAGAGAGCAACGTCGTACTTGACGGTCTCTGCCGCGGCCAGCACTTCATGCACGCGGTGGTATTGGCTGTGAATGGCCTCAGCTGCGTTTTCCTCGACCTGAATCTGGTCGCCGAGGACGGTCACCACGGAGCAGAAGAAGAGCCAGTAGAGGAGTTTCTCGAGCTGCTCTTTGCTGAACCACAGTTTCTTTTCGTACTCGTTGACGAACAGGAAATCATTGAGGACGGGGTCGGCAAACATGCGTTCGATGAGTTCCGCGCGCTCGCTTGCGGTCAGGATCAGCGGCAATTCGGAATAACGTATCATCAGTTTGATCAGGCCGGTGCTGAGGGTGGCTTGCCCGTGGTCGAGACCCAACTCGCGGAACACATCGAATACCACGGAAGCCACGGGCCATTCGTCCATCCATGCGGCTGTTCGAACCTGTAATTCGCTCCGGCTGACGGCATTTCCCAGAGGGGCCAGCACAGCCCAAAGAGCCGGCACCGCCCACGTCTTTTCGGGAGACGCAGCCATGCGTTTGCCGGTTTCGAGCAAGTAGGTGAGGACGTTGTTTTCAACGCCCAGTGAGCCAACCTCTTCCCATGTCCGGTGGACGGCGTCTACCGACTTGAGGATCTCGCGCAAGGTTGCTTCAACTTCGATGGGTCCGATCATTTGCTCCTGCAGGGCGCATAAGAACGTCTCCATTGCCTCGACGAACTCGTGGCGCGCGTCAGCATCGGATAACGCTTCGGTACCGCCCGTGAGCAGAGCCTTCAACAGGGCGGGCCGCAGGGCCTGATGCAAGGATTCGCGCAGCGGCTTCAGGACGACATCACGATAGGCCGCGTTCATGTTGGGAACGCCCCGCCCATGAAGTTCACGTGCAAGCGCTGCCCATGAACCGTCGATGTCGCGCACCTCGCGAAAATCCAAGAGCACCGTGTTCTGATAGCCATCGAGCTGCGCGTGCAGCCCTTCCTGGGCTAATTGGTGTGCGGGGTAGATATGCTCGAGCCCCCGCGTATGGTCCCGGCAGACGTAATACATGTCGGCGTCGTCTCGCAGGCCCAGAGCCTCGGAAAGGGACCTGCGCACCAGATGGACGCTGCTTTCCGAACCCACATTGATGGCCGTGGACATGCGGACCCTGCCTCTGGTGCGCTGGTACGCGTTGTTGTACAGAACAAGGGCGCGTTCCCCATAGGCCCGGTTGACATAGGCGAAAACGTTCTCGTCCACATAACCGTCATAGGTTTCAAAATCGAAAAAGGCGAAGTTTTCAACGGAACTGAACAAGTACCGTTTGCGAAGAAGGGGGAATATCTCCCGCTCATGACGGGATACGAGTTCCTGGTTCACCAGCTCGTTCCAATAGGCGCGCCGGTACTCCATGCCGTATTTTTCGCTGAACCCTTCGATCTGACCGTGGCCAAACATGGGCAGCCCCGGCATGGTTACGAGCATTACGGCCACGCCGAAATACTTATCGCCGCTTCCGAATTGCTCGATGGCGGTAAGTTCGTCTGGATTGTTCTGGAAGTTCACGAAGCGCTTGAGGACTTGGGGACTGAATTCGAGGACGTTCTTGACGGTCTGCCGGTACTTGCTGTTTTCCTCCATTTTGAGCATGTTCATGAACGCGCTGTTGTATACGCGGTGCATCCCCAGGGTGCGGACGAAATACCCTTCCATGAGCCAGAAGGCCTCGGCAAGCAGCAGGGTATCGGGCTGGTGCTCGTTCACGCGATCGACCAGCTCACGCCAGAATTCTTGCGGCATTTGCTGGTCGAACTCCGCGCGTGACATGCTATACTCGGACCGCGACGGGATGGCGCCTCCCTCGCCCGGCATGGGGAACCACAAGCGCTGGTAGTGACGCTTGGCCAGCGTCATCGCGGCGTCAAAGCGGATGATCGGAAAACACCGCGCGACGTGCATGATGGTGTTGATGACCGCATCCCGCACTTCCGGCAGCAGATAGTTCAACTGGGCGGTATCGTTCCAGGGCATGCTGGTGCCGTCGTTCCCGTGATAGATATAGCGGGTTTCTCCCGTTTGGTTATCCACGCGCTTGAACACCACCGCAGCATCGCGGCGCTGCCAGTAGCCGTCTTCGATATAGATGCTGACTCGCGGGTCCGGGGATAAGTTGGGACCGCTGAACCGGTAGACGGGAAATGGGGGATGATCACGCTGAAGAAACCAGTGCGGGTGCTCGATTACCCATCTGGAAAAGATGCCAACATGGTTGGGCACCATGTCGCAGGCGAGATGGATGCCCCGCAGCGACGCGCGATGCCGGAGATTCTCAGCCGCCTCCGGGCCGCCCAAATCGGCCGCAATCACATAATCATAGAGCGAGTAGGCCGAGGCAGCCGCTTCGGGATTGCCCATCCGTTCCTTGATCGTTTGGGAGGCCACCGACCGTTCCCATATGCCGATGAGCCAAAGACCCGTGAAACCCCAGCGGGCAAGTGTATCGAGTTCTTCATCCGGGATCTGATCAAGGCGTTTGATTGAGCGGCCGTATTTCTTTGAAAGCTGATCGAGCCATACATAGACGGACTTGGCGATAAGGGCGACGTTTGCCATCCAATCCCTGTCGGCGGTAAACCTCTCGGGTTCAGGATATCCCCAAAGCTCGCCTTCCGCCCGTTTTCGGAACTCGAGAACGCGCGCGGGCCCGGGCCCCATGCCCCGCTGGAAGGTCTCCTCCTTCAAGACGTCCTCGACCTGACTCAGACGTTCAAGAAACCTCGCGGGCAGAAAGTCGCGCCACCGTGTTCGTATGAATTGCAGTTGGCCTTCGATGGAATAGGGCGAGGCGAGGATGGGCGCCCGCAGACACGCAAAAAGGGGCATGCCCAGCCGGGTAAACGGGGGCTGCCCTTCGTAGAACTTCTCGAGGTGGGCCACCATGGCGCGATAGGGAGCGCGATTCTTGAGGTCTGTGTCATCGAACAATTCGCTCAAAGGCGCGGCAGCGGGATTGTTCATGGCCAGCTCGAGAAGGATTGACTCGCGGGCCAAGACATAGTGCGCCTGCGTATCCGTGTCCTGGGACTCTTCGAGGTTTGAGCTATATCGGCCCGCCAGCATGCCGCTATGCGGGGGGTAGAGTTCGAGGAAGGCGCTCAAGGGCTGCTTGACGAGGTCCTTACCGCGCTTCTTGTCGATGACCGACAGTCCGGTGCCCATGCTGTTCGGGCGTTCATCAAGGCAATAGACATCGATAAGGTACCGGAGGAGTTCCTCAAGGAAAGCCGCCGCCAGTACTAGACCGGGCCGGACAGGGGGCCGGTCCGGAGATTCAAGCGCCCGCCGGGTGTTCATTGCGTACGCGAGTTCCTGAACGGCCTGTATGTGATTGCGGCCGCCAGCGGCCCGGCTGCGCTGAAAAAGGGTCTGCACCTGAAAAGTCTCGAGGGCCCTTCGTGACAGATGTAGTCCAAATAAGAAATAATCCAAGCGATTCTCTTGCCCGGCATCGGGCACTGAATGCACATCTTCGGTCATATCGTCACCCGAAAGGGTTGCGTCCGGTGATGGCCAACCATGAAGGGAGACCGGACATGTCTCTATCCCAACTCGTTGTGTGCGCGGCACGTTCGATTCTAGAATACAATATTCGCGACTCATGATGCCAAAGGCTCACGCGGCGGATGGCTCGCGAAGACTTGGGATAGCGCGGACTCAAGCGCGTGCTTGGGGAGGAAAGGGGACTGTCATGCAATACCGAGCGCCGGACATCCGTTGCGGACACGGGATTGTGCAGGAACTCGCGGCCATCGAGGGCACGGTCGCCGTGCTTACCATGGAAGCCCCGTGGCGCTTGGTACAGAAAGCCTTGTCATGGAGGCCCAGCGCCGTTCATTTCGTCTCGGATATGCGTTTGGAAACGCTGGAGCGTCTCGAAAGCGAACTTCCTGCGTGTGACACGGTGGTCGGGCTCGGCGGGGGCTCATGTTGCGACACGGCAAAATTCGTGGCGTGGAAACGCCAGTGCCGGATGATTCTTGTGCCCACAATCGTCTCAGTGGATGCTCCCCTTACGGACTCGGTGGGAGCGCGTGTGGAGAACGTGGTCAGGTATGTGGGGAAGATTTGTCCCCGGGAGTTGCTCATAGACTACGACCTGATCCAACAAGCTCCTCCCGAACTGAACCGGGCCGGCGCGGCAGATATCGCGAGCATTCACACCGCCTTGTATGACTGGCAGGCCGCTCACAGGCAAAATGGGGAAATGTTCGACGCCGGCGTGGCCGAAGAGGCTCGAGGCTGTCTCGAGGAGCTGGACGCGAACGCGGAGGCGGTCTTTGAGGTCACGCCCCGGGGGATCGACACCCTAATCGAGCTGTACCGCCGGGAAGTCGCGTTCTGTGCCCGGCTCGGGACAAGCCGCCCCGAAGAGGGCGCCGAGCATATCGTCGCATACAACCTGGAGAACCTTACCGGCCGCCACTTTATCCACGGCGACCTGGTAGGTCTCGGTATTTTTACCGTAGCGCGGCTTCAGCAGAACAGGCCCGAGTGGGCTGAGGAACTCATGAGACGGCTGGGTGTGCGGTTCTGGTGTCCGGACGCCTCGCTCGCTGAGATCCGGAGATGCCTCGAGTCGCTGAAGTCTTTCAAGGACGAAACAGGGCTGTTCTATAGCGTCCTTGATGAAATTCCTGTTACTCCGGCCTTTGTGGGTAACGTTATCAGGGACCTGGAGAAGATACGAAGCCGATGTGTTTAGCGGCTGCGCGTACCGGCTTGCCAGTGTCTACATGCTAACCGCCGGAGTAATGTGGAGCGGGCCAACAGAAGCACTCTGGCATTTCACGGATGGGCCGGGGTTTTCAAGGCGCCGAGCGGATGGGAAAAGACCGGCGCGCATTTCATGCGTCACAGCACCAAAGGCGCGAAATATACCAGCCCAGAGGGAAGGTCCGGGGAAGCGGAGGACCTCCATGCCCCGGTGCCGAGAACTTGGCATATCGTTGAACCGTGCGCGGAGATATCTGCGCTTGACCCCGGCGAGACTGAGCGGTCTTGGCTTGGCGATGTTGCGGGCCTTCAGGCCAGGCTGGTACGTGACGCGCCGTTGACGCTGAAGAAGAGCAGGCAATCGGGTCGCACCAGCCGCACGGCGTCTTACCCAATCTTGTCAATGTTTGCCCAGCGATTTGCGCAGGGACTGCGCATGGACGGTTGCGGCTGAATTGTTGTCGTCAAGCCACATTAGAAATGTCCTCTTTCCTGGTTTCTCTGACCGGGGTTATCCCAAGGCTAAATTGTTGTTTGACTATGCTTTCCCCCGTGTGGTACTCTCTTTTGACTCTGTAGAGCGGGCACTTTTGAGAATCATGCCCCGAAGCGCGGCGTCAGGTACCTGGCGTACTCAGTCTAAGTCATTCTCGCGCAATCATATCGCTGGGAGTGCGGCGTGTCGCGCCCTGTAAACTGCGGATGTAATATGGCTAAGATGAGAGTTGGGTTAGTCGGCTGCGGCAATATCGGGGCCGACTTCTGCATAGCTCTGCAAAAGGGTGATATCCCGGCGGAGATTTCGGCGTTGACCGACATCGAGCCGTCAAGGCAGAGCTGTTGCTGAGGAGTTTTCAGCTCTCGGCAAAGATCTGCGGTTTGGAAGAAAACGCTGCTACGGCAGATTTTCTGGTGGAATGCGCGGATGCAACCGCGGTAGAGAGTGTCATTGACGCCGCCATCAAGTATCACAAGGATTGCTTGATCTTGAGCATCGGCGGGTTGATGACGAAGCCCAGGTTGCTCGAGGAGGCCCGGAAGCACAACGTTCGAGTGTGGCTGCCCTCAGGAGCGCTCGCCGGCTTGGACGGCGTGCGCGCGGCTCGCGAGGGAGGTTTGCACAGCGTGACTTTGACCACGCGGAAGCCTCCGAAAGGGCTTGAAGGAGCGCCATACCTTATCGAGAACAACATCCGGCTGGATGATTTGAAGGAACCGAAGGTCATTTTCGAGGGGACGGCGTTGGAGGCCGTGAGAGCTTTCCCCAAGAATGTGAATGTTGCGGCAGCGCTGAGTCTGGCTGGCGTGGGCCCCAGGCAAACGCGCGTTCGGGTGATAGCCGACCCGCGGGCAACGACAAACAGTCACGAGATCGTGGCGGAGGGCGCGTTTGGCCGGCTTTCGGCAATCACGGAAAACCTGCCGTCGCCGCGTAACGCGAAGTCGAGTTATCTTGCCTCGTTGTCGGGGTGCGCGGAGTTGCGCGCCGCGGCAGAGGCTTTTGTGATGCGCCGGAATCAAGAAGGCGCGTGTAGAGACCGGTAGAACATGAAGAACGGGCGCGCCGGTGTGCGTCCTCAGCGCGGATTCTCCTGATTCGGGAATGCGCATGGCGGTGTTGGAGAGTAAGCATCATGTACGCAGTGGTAAAGACAGGCGGCAAACAGCATAAGGTATCCCAGGGTGACGTGTTGCGTGTTGAGAGACTCGATGCGCCCGTCGGCGACACGGTGGAACTGACCGATATCGCGCTGCTCAGCAAGGACGACGGCCTGGTCGTTGATCCGAAGGCGCTGGAATCGGCCAAAGTGGTCTGCGAGGTGGTTCGTCAGGGCCGCGCGAAGAAGATCCGGGTCTTCAAGAAGAAGCGGAAGAACAACTACACGCGGACTTACGGCCACCGGCAAAGTTACACGGAGCTCAGGGTCCAGAACATCCTGGCCTAGAGGAGAGTAGAGCATGGCACATAAGAAAGCAGGCGGCAGTTCGCGCAACGGCCGCGACAGCACAGCACAACGGCTTGGCGTGAAAAAATTCGGCGGCGAAGTGGTGCGTTCGGGCAATATCATTGTCCGTCAGCGCGGCACGAAATTCCGCCCCGGCGAAAATGTGGGCATTGGCAGAGATGATACGCTGTTTGCGCTCGCGGACGGCGTGGTCCAGTTTCGTCACGTTACAAAGCAGCGTAAACGCGTGGACGTCGTACCGTCCGAGTCGAATTAACGCTGCGGACAGCGGCGATGCGCCATGTTTGTCGATCGCGTACGAATACGGGTGACCGGAGGCGCGGGCGGCAACGGGTGCTGTAGCTTCAGGCGCGAAAAGTACGTCCCCCGCGGCGGCCCGGATGGCGGCGATGGCGGCCACGGGGGCGACGTGTTTTTTGTCGCCGTCACGGAGGCTTCGTCGCTGATCAAATTGCGGTATCATGCGCATTGGAAAGGCGAGGCTGGGACTCACGGGCAGGGTTCTAACCGGCACGGCAAGACAGGGGCGGAAACCGCCATTCCCGTGCCGGTGGGAACGCTGGTGCGTGACTTTGACACCGGCGAGATACGATGCGACTTGGCGGCGCCGGGGCAACGGTTCCGTGCGGCGCAGGGCGGTCGAGGGGGGAAGGGCAACGCCCGGTTCACGAGCTCGACGCGCCGGGTTCCGCGCTTCGCGGAACTGGGCGAGCCCGGCGAAGAAGCCAACTATGTCCTCGAACTCAAGCTCATCGCGGAAGTCGGGCTTGTGGGTCTGCCCAATGCGGGCAAATCCACTTTCCTTTCGCGAGTTACCGCGGCTACTCCAAAGATAGCGGATTATCCGTTCACGACGATCACGCCGAACCTGGGAGTTGCTGAACTGGACGGGTTCCGCTCGCTGACCATGGCGGACATCCCGGGGATTATAGAGGGCGCGGCCGAGGGCAAAGGGCTAGGTCACGACTTTCTGCGCCATATCGAGCGGACCAAAGTCCTTGTGTTCATCATTGATGCAGGAGACGAGGCTCCCGAGGCGGCGTTGCACATGCTGGAGTCGGAACTCGAGCAATACAGCCCCGTGTTCGCCGACCGCCCCAGAATCATCGCTCTTAACAAGATTGATATCCCGGAAAGCCGCGCCCGCGCGGAAGAGTTCTCGCAAACACACGGCGGGGCGTATCCGATCTCAGCCGTGACGGGAGAAGGAGTCCCGGCCGTTCTCGAGCGTCTCTGGTCTGTTGTCGAGCGGTTGCGGCGCAACGAAACGAACGTCTCGGAAGAAGCCGAGGAAGGGGAGTATACTTACGAATCGCCGTACACGATCGAGCGTGAAGGCGGCGGATTTCGCGTCGAGGGCAAGCCCGTGCTTCGAGCGGTGGCCATGACGGATTTCGAGAACGACGAAGCGGTGTCCCATCTGCAACACAAACTGCGCCGTATGGGCTTGTTCAAGGCACTGAAGCGGCTCGGCGCGAAGCCGGGCGAGTCCATCTATATTGGAGATATCGAGCTTGAATACCGACCTGAGTAAAGTGAAGACGATTGTTGTGAAGATCGGCACATCGCTTCTGACGGGGCCATCAGGGTTCGACGGCCAGGTTCTCGAAGAGATCGTCAAAGAGCTGTGCCAGCTCAAGAGGGAGCGGCAACTGAACATTCTCGTGGTTTCGTCTGGGGCCATTGGTTGCGGGATGACGGCTCTCGGGTTGAAGGAACGGCCGAAGCTTCTGCCGCTGAAACAGGCAACCGCGGCGGTAGGCCAGGCCAACCTGATGCACTATTACGAGACGCTTTTCCGCACGTACGGAGGAGGACTTCGTTCGGCCCAGGTGTTGCTTTCGGCATCGGACCTGGACAACCGCGAAACCTACCTCAATATCCGGAACACGTTGCACGCATTGTTCACGCTCAAGAACGTTATTCCCATTGTTAATGAGAACGACTCCGTAGCCATCGAAGAGCTCAAGTTCGGCGACAACGATACGCTGGCGGCGCGCGTGTCGGCGAAAATCTCCGCGGACCTTCTCATTATCTTGAGCAATGTTGACGGGCTGTTCGATGCCGACCCGCGCCGGAACCGCGAGGCGCGTCTCATCCGCGAAGTTAAGGCAATAACGCCTGAGCTCGAGGCGTTGGCCGGAGACACCGAGGAGCAGACCTCCGTAGGGGGCATGGTGACGAAGTTGACGGCAGCGCGAATAGCCTGCGCGGCTCAGGTGCGCACGG
>Ga0116185_1003000_pt1 | contig 15047 bp, 9 predicted proteins | sample AD_JPNNA7_MetaG_FD_89754 | JGI IMG/M metagenome (GOLD analysis project Ga0116185, IMG submission 89754) | Active sludge microbial communities of municipal wastewater-treating anaerobic digesters from Japan - AD_JPNNA7_MetaG | ecosystem: Engineered > Bioreactor > Anaerobic > Digestate | place... | reverse complement strand
GGTGAACCACCCGCGGATCGAGGGGCGCGCGGATCTGTCGCTCCAGGTGGTGGGCCCGACAAACCAGGTCCTCTGGAAGAAGAAGCGCAACGTCAAATTGCCCCGTTCGGGCAAGGAACTCTGGAACGGGACCATTTCCGCGTCGGGTTCGCCCGGCACCCACAAGTTCGTCGTGCGGCTCATGCAGGGCATGAAGGTACTGGGCGAGACGGCGCTGGATTTTGACGTCCTCCTGCCCGCGGAACCCTGCACGGAAGAGGTCCACGTCGTGGATCCCTCCGGGAAATGGGATGCGGCCCTATCGGCGCTCGCAAAACCGGGCGGGCCGCGTGCGCCGGTGCACATCATCCCCCCCCTGGCCAACAGCATTCGGGCCTATCCCGCCGACGAGCTCTGCGCCGTGCTGGGCGAGGTGAGCGAGGGCGCCGTCGCGCTCATCTTCGGCCCCCCGGACGACTGGAACGATTTCGCGGCGCACCTGGATGGCGCGCCTGCCGCAACCAGCAAGGATTCCGTCGGGGCCTTTCTCGGCGTGTATCACTACGTGAAATTGCATCCCGTGTTCGACAAGCTCCCGGCCCGATGCCTCATGCGTCAGGTCTACCGCAATATTGTCCCCGCCAGGACCTTCATCGAACCCACGGACGAGGACATCTGCGGGTGTCTCGATACGAACCCCATTGCGGCGGGGAATTACATGACGGGCGAGACCGCCTGGTGGGGCAACAACATTCTTGTGCGGCGATTCGGAGCCGGCCGCCTCGTATTCACCCATTTGCGGGTCCTCGAAAACCTGGGCCGCGACCCCGTCGCGGACCGCCTGCTGGTGAATCTCGTGCGGCACTTCGCCCGGCGAAGCGTGCCTTCTCCGGAACCCACGCCCATCCCCCGTCCGGCCCGCGACTGGCTTGTGCGCGAACGCGTTGACGGCATCCGTCACTGGAAAGTGCTCGGCATGTTTCCCAACTGGGGCGATACCGGCCATGACCAGGTCTATCCGCCCGAGCAAGCCCTGGATTTCAGCGCGGAATACGCGGGCTGGTACAAGCCCATCACCTGGCGCGACTGGTACACGCTCACGCGGGACCGGCACGTGGTCGACCTTCAGGCCGCCCTCACGCCCGTCTACGAGTACTATCCGCGTTTCGACCACGGGACCGCCTACGCCTGCGCCGAAGTCACCAGCGACGTGCGACAGCGCGCCATCCTGCGGCTCCACGTGCAGGACGCCACGCGGGTATGGCTCAATGGAAACCCGGTGTTTGAAAAGAGGATCCATCTCCCGCACAAGGAATTCGAATCCTGCGAAGCCGAGGTGTTGTTGCGACAGGGACGCAATGTCATACTGGTCAAAGTCTCGAAAATCCCCGGCGAATTCCGCTTCGCCCTGGACATTGAATCCGCGGAGGGGAAGGCCCTTGATTTGAAGTGGTGGCGGTAGGCCCGTTTCCCCGCCAACGGGGAATGCGCCCCGGCGGCGGCGTGTATGAGCAGACAGGTCGTCTGACGGATGCCGGATTGACAGGTCCCCACCTTCGGTGGTAGGATCACTCAGCGGCAAGGTGCGTTCTAAGTATTGGAGGGTCAAGGAATTATGCAACTGGACATTTCAGCTCGCCACATGGAACTGACGGATGCGCTCAAGTCACACGTGAAGACTCGTCTGGAGAAGCTTCGGGGGCACTTTGACCGGGTGATTGACGTCAATGTCGTCCTGAGTGTGGAAAAGCACCGCCACGTGGCCGAGGTGACGCTCCACGCGAACGGCGTACGCATCCACGGCAAAGAATCCTCCCTCGACATGTATTCCTCGGTCGACGCGGTGGTCGAAAAGCTGCAGAAGCAGATTCGGAAATACAAGGACCGGGTGAGCCGCCACGGCGCGCGCAAGGGGGCGGAAGGGCTTGCGGACATGCCGGAAGAATTCCTCGAAGGCGTCGAGGAGATCCCGGAGGAACTCGACGGCGCCGTCTCCCCCGTGCCGCACAAGGTCATCCGGCGTGAAAAGCTGCCGATGAAGCCGATGGGGATTGAAGAAGCGTCGGTGCAGCTCGAACTCGCGGAGGAGCCGTTCATCGTGTTCTCCAACGCTGACACCCAGCAGGTGAACGTGATGTATACCCGGAAGGACGGCACCTACGGCCTGATCGAGCCCCAGTTCTAGGTTCGCAGGAGGTTTCGCATCCGCGTGGAGGAAGAATGGACACCAAGAGCCTCCCGGTCAACCGTAAAGACAGCATCGCCGTAGCCCGGCTTCTCGACCAGCTCACGGAATCGCTGGAGCTCGAGGTCATCGGCGGGTTTCAGGGGGTCGGGCGGCCCGTGTTCATCTCCGACATCAACCGTCCGGGCCTGGCCTTGAGCGGGTACCTCGAATACTTCGCCAACGACCGCATTCAGATCCTGGGCAACACCGAAATCCATTTCATGGAGAAGCTCTCGACGTCGGAGCTCCAGCACCGTCTCGAAGCCATGTTCGCGTTTGAGATTCCGGCGTTCGTGCTCTCGCGCAGCCTGCGTCCGCGCAATATCTTTCTCGACATGTGCAACCGCCGGGGGATTCCCGTGCTGCGGTCGCGCCGCAGCACGGACGAGGTGATCAGCAGCATCATTCTGTTTCTCGCCGAGGAATTCTCTCCCGAGACGGTCATTCATGGGACGGCGATTGATTGTTACGGCGTGGGCATTTTGATCGCCGGCGCGCCGGGGATCGGCAAGAGCGAGACGGCGCTGGAACTCGTGGAGCGCGGCCACCGCATGGTGGCGGATGACGTGGTCACGGTCCGCCGGGGCCGCGAAGGGATCGTGTATGCGCTGGCCTCCCCCGTCATTGAGCATCACATGGAGATCCGCGGGGTCGGGATCATCGACGTGAAAAGCGTTTACGGCGTGGGCTGTGTGCGCAATTCGAAACGCATCGGCCTGGTGGTTGAACTGGAGATGTGGAACGAGACGGCCCAGTACGACCGGACCGGGCTGGTCGATGAGTATGTGGATATCCTGCGCACCCGGATTCCGTACCTGCTGATCCCGGTCCGGCCGGGCCGCAATATCGCGATCATCGTGGAGGTCGCCGCTCTGAACCACCGGTTGAAAGAGCTGGGGGTCCATCCCGCGCAGCAACTGAACCAGAAGCTGCTGAATCTCATGAGCGTGGGCGATGCCTGACGGACGCCGGTTTGTGCTGGTCACGGGCTTGTCCGGGGCGGGGAAATCGCTGGCGCTGAAATTCCTCGAAGATCTCGGCTATTACTGCGTGGACAACCTTCCCGCGGCGCTGCTCCCGACGTTTGCCGAACTGGTTCAGGGCAGCAAGGAACCCGCCCGCCGCAAGGTGGCCGTCTGCCTCGACGCGCGCGCCGGACAGGGGCTCTCCCAGTTGCCGGGCTACGCGCAGGAAGTGGAGGAAAAGGGCATTCGCGTGGAGACGCTTTTCCTCGACAGTTCCGATGACGTGCTCATCCATCGATACAGCGAAACGCGCCGGAGACACCCCTGCTCCCCCTCGGGAAGCGTAGAGGAAGGCATCCGGCGCGAACGCGGCATGATGCAGCCGATGCGTTCGCGTGCGGACCTCATCATTGATACGAGTTCCACCTCCGTGTCGGAGCTTCGCGAACGGATTGCCAGCATGTTTCTGGGCCCCAAAGAAGCCCGGGATCTAGTCATCACCATCCTGTCTTTCGGCTTCAAACGCGGGGTGCCCCCCGAAGCCGACCTGGTGTTCGACGTGCGGTTTCTGCCCAACCCGCACTATGACCCCGACCTGCGCACACTGACCGGGGCCGAGCCGGACGTGCGCGACTTCGTTCTCGACAACGCCGATGCCCGGGAGTTTCTGGACCGGGTCAAGGGCCTGCTCAAATTCCTGATCCCGCGGTATGCCGCCGAGCCCAAGGCCTACCTGACCATCGGCGTGGGCTGTACGGGCGGCCAGCACCGTTCCGTGGCGGTTGCCCACGCACTTTCGGTGATGCTGCGTGAAATGAACTACAACGTCCGACTGCGGCATCGCGAACTGCCCGCATAGGCGCTACGAATTTCCATGGTCCTGCGGACATCCGCCCGATCGCCTAAGACTTTGCCGGGGAATGACTTATACCGGCGGCGGCCATGGTCGCGTCTCGCGTTCGCGTGGCGTGCGCGCCGCGATGTTTTTTTGAAAACTCTCGTGGAATCCACTATATTCTTAGTCTGTCCGACACGGTGGCTTTGAACGTACGGGGTGAGCAAGGCCCCTGCGCGCGTATGCCCGAGACCATTGTGGGCGAAGTTCGTGCAGGCCTGCCAGCCCGTCGGCAATGCTGTCATAATTACTGTGGAAATCGACGATATCAGGATAATCAAGGGATGCCCGAACTGACCGAAGTAATGGCCGTCGTGAATTCGATGGGCCTCCATGCCCGTCCCGCCGCAAAGCTCGTGCAGACCGTTCTCCAGTTTGAGAGCGACGTGCAGATCAATGTGAACGGCCAGCGGGTCAACGCAAAGAGTATTATGGGGCTGTTGACGCTCGCGGCGGCACAGGGTACCCGGATGACCGTAACGGCGCAGGGCCCGGATGCGGATCAGGCCATGCAGGCGGTGCGGGAACTGATAGCGTCCGGCTTCGGGGAAAGCTGATCACGTGGAGATCGCGCTGCGCGGAATTGGAGTATCGCCTGGGATAGCGATAGGACCCGTGTTGCCATTCGGCCTCACCGGCCTGGACGTTCCGAAGTATCAGGTCGAGGACAAGGCCGCGGAGCTCAACCGGTTTCGTGAGGCCGTCGAGGGCGTGCGCGTCGATCTCAAACGCCTCTTGCTGAAGACGTCGCAGGATCTGGGTCCCAGGCACGCCGAGATTTTCGACGCCCATCTGATGGTGCTCGACGACGTAACCTTTCACGAAGACATCGAAAAACGGCTCCAGAACGAGGGCTGGAACGTCGAGTACCTCCTCGAAGAATTCAGCGAACGCTACTCCAGCCTGCTGGAATCGGTGGACGATGCCCAGTTCCGCGAACGCACGCAGGATGTTGTGGACGTGCTGCGCCGCATCCAGGGCCGGCTGCTCAAGACGGAGCTGGAGAGTCTCGAACACCTCGACCACCCGTGCGTGGTGGTGGCGCACGATCTGTCGCCGTCAGATACGGCCAAGATGGACCTCGAGAACACGCTGGGGCTGGTGACGGACCTGAGCGGGCCCACGTCGCACACGGCCATTCTGGCGCGGGCTTTCGAGATTCCGGCCGTGGTCGGCCTGAGCACCGTCGGCGCCCAGGCGCTCGCGGGAGACGTCGTCATTGTGGACGGCACCAAGGGGGACGTCATCCTCCGCCCCACCCAGGCCACGCTGGAACGCTACGCTTCGGAGAAGGCCCGCCTGGAGGAGGAGCGCCAGGCCCTGCTGATGGCCGAACTGAATCTGCAAAGCGTCACAATCGACGGCTTCGAGATTCCGACCCTGGCCAACATCGAGTTGCCGGTCGAGATCACGCACAGCAAGACGACCAAGGCCCAGGGGATCGGCCTGTACCGGACCGAGTACCTCTTCATGAACCGCGCATCCCTCCCCTCGGAAGAGGAGCAGTTCGAGGCATACGCGACAGTGGCGGAAGCCATGAAACCGGCGCCGGTCACCTTGCGGACCCTCGACCTCGGGGGCGACAAGTTTGTCTCGCATCTTCATCTGGCGGACGAGATCAACCCGCAACTGGGCTGGCGGGCCATCCGGTTCTGCCTGGAACGCCCGGACATTTTCAAGGCCCAGATGCGGGCGATGTTTCGCGCAAGTGTGCACGGCAACGTCCAGATCATGTTCCCGCTGGTGAGCGGCCTCGACGAGTTTCGCCGGGTCAAAAAGATGGTCCGGGAGGTCTGCGCGGACCTCGAGCGCCGCGGCGTTCCCTTTGACCCGCGCGTGCCGATCGGGACCATGATCGAGGTGCCGTCCGCCGTGGTGATCGCGGACCTGCTGGCGGCGGAATCCGACTTCTTCAGCATCGGCACCAACGACCTGATTCAATACGGTCTGGCGGTAGACCGCGCCAACGAGAAGATCGCGCATATGTACGAGCCGGCCCATCCGGCCATCCTCCGTCTGATACGGCACGTCGTTCGGGCGGCCAAAGCGGCGCGCATCCCGTGCGGAATCTGCGGTGAAATGGCGGGCGACCCGGTGTTTACCGAGATTCTCGTCGGATTAGGAATCGACTCGCTGAGCATGTCCGCGGTGTCGATCCCGATGGTGCGCGCGGAGATTGCCAATATCCGCATGAACGTGGCAAAGCGGTTCGCGCGGCGCGTGTTGAAGATGGGGTCCGAGTCGGCCATCAAGAAGCTGCTCTACAAGCGTTACAAGAGCCGCCATACGCTCTCGCGGGTGCTTGGCCGCGAAAATGGCCTGGAATAAACGGGCATACGGCGCGACCGCGAGGAACCGGCGCCGTTTCGCAGAACCGGGAATCTGATTGTGCCAATACGTCTATCCATTCTGGGGTCCACGGGGTCCATCGGGCGCAGCGCGCTGGAGGTGGTGCGCCACTACCCCGGCCTGTTTGAAGTGGTGGCGCTCGGCGCCTTCGCCAATACGGACCTGCTCGCGCGCCAGATCGCGGAGTTCCGGCCCGCGCACGTGGCCGTAGTGGATGAAGCCGCGGCGCGGCGTCTGGAGGGCACGGGCGTCGGCGCGCGTCTGTGGCGCGGACCGCGGGGCCTGGAGGACATGGCGGCCGTGGATGTAGACGTCGCCCTCTGTGCGGTGGTCGGCGCGGCCGGCTTGAAACCCGTGCTGCGGGCCATCGAGTCCGGCCACCGGGTGGCGCTGGCCAATAAAGAACCGCTTGTCATCGCAGGCTCGCTCATCATGGACACCGCACGCCGGGCCGGCGTGAAGGTCCTGCCCGTGGACAGCGAACACAGCGCCATTTTCCAGTGCATCGAGGGCCACCCGCGGGATGATGTGCACTGCATTCACCTGACCGCATCCGGGGGACCGTTTTATGGAAAGCCTTCGGCGGCCCGGCGCGACGTCAGTCCGGAAGAAGCCGCCAATCACCCCACATGGGACATGGGGAGAAAAATCAGCGTGGATTCGGCCACACTGATGAACAAAGGCCTGGAAGTGATCGAGGCCATGTGGCTGTTTGGCATGCCGCTCGACCGGATCCGCGTGGTGATCCATCCCCAGAGCATCATCCACAGCCTGGTCGAGTTCACCGACGGCAGCATCCTCGCCCAAATGGGCCCCACGGACATGAGGTTCCCGATCCTGTTCGCCCTCACGTGGCCCGAACGCGTCCGGGAGCCCATGGGCCGTCTCGACCTGACCCGGATTGAAAAACTCACGTTTGCAGAACCCGATTTCAGCGAATTCCCATGCCTGCGTCTTGCCCTGGAATCGGCGCGGCGCGGCGGCACCGCGCCGGCGGTGCTGAATGCGGCCAACGAGGTTGCGGTGCAGGCGTTCTGCCAGAGACGGATTCCTTTCCTGGAGATCCCGCGCCTGGTGGAATCGGTCCTGACCGGCGCCGAGCTCGAGACCACGGTCTCGCTCGAATCCGTGCTTGCGTCCGACGCCGCGGCCCGCGCGCGGGCCGAACGTTACATTGCCGATCGTTTCTAAGCAGCGTTCTCCGACTGCCCGGAAGGGCATTCGGGACGTGTACGTTGGGTGCAGCACAGGGAACGGGTGGAGCGTCCGGGGAATCCCGGCGAAGGGAGTGCATCATGCGTGTTTCAGTTCGGATGTCTGGGGTGTGTCAGGTCCTGGTGCTTGCGTTCTTGACCGCCTGTTCCGCTTACGGCGCGGAAACACTCGACCTGAGCCGGGCCGTCGTCGCCGCACCGGATGACCATCCTGTGGTTGCGACCGCGGGCCGCATGTTCCGCGAGGAAATCGCCAAGCGCACCGGCATCACGCTGGAGGCCTTCTCGGGGCAGCCGGGCGACTCCGGCCCTGTCGTCGTGCTGTGCCGTCAAGAGCGCATCCCCGCCGCGCTGCAAGACCTCGCCGCCGGCCTGACGGTCCCTGAAGGCGCCGAAGGATTCGCAATCGCCGTGCACGCCAACGCCACCCCGCCTGCCGTGCTGCTGGTGGGCCGCGACGAACGCGGCGTCCTCTTTGCCGCGGGACGGCTGCTGCTCCAGCTTCGCATGGCGCCGGGCAAAATCGAGGTGGCATCCGATTACCGAGTGGCCACTGCGCCGCGCTACCCCTATCGCGGCCACCAGATCGGCTACCGGGGCCTGTCGCACTGCTACGATGCCTGGACTCCGGAAGTCTACGAACAATACATGCGTGAACTCGCGGTGTTCGGCGCCAACGGTTTTGAGACCACCTCCTTTGGGGACCCCGACGAGAAAGACGGGCCGCACGCCAAAGGCACCAAAGGCGAGATGGCCGCGGCGTGGTCGCGCATCTGCGCGGACTACGGATACGACTTCTGGCTGTTCACGGGCGCATCCGGCGGCACCGGCAGACAGGATGAACACGGCGACGGCGGTTTTGAGCAGCGGTTGCGCACCCTCCGCGCCATCCCCCATCTCGACCACCTGTATCTCACGGGCGGCGACGGCCACAGCGGGCACCGGCGGCCCGATCTCATGCTGGAATGGACCGGCCGGTTCGCCCGGGAAGCCCGCAAGATCCACCCGGACCTCGGCATCTGGGTATCCAATCAGGGCTGTGACCCCGAACAGAACAACTGGTTCTTTGACTACCTTCAACGCGAACAGCCGGACTGGGTCACCGGCGTCGTATACGGGGCCTGGACCCGGATCCTCGCCGGCGAACAACGCGCCCGCACCCCCGAACGCTATCCCATTCGCCGTTACCCCGACATCGGGCATTGCGTCCGCGCCCAGTACCCCGTGCCGGGCTGGGACCGCGCTCTCGCGCGGACGCTCGGCCGCGAACCGTTCGCGCCCCGCCCCAGAGGCCAAGCCCGCATTCACAACCTGTTCGACGAATATTGCGACGGTTTTGTAACCTACTCCGACGGCGTCGGCGACGATGTGAACAAGGTCGTCTGGACCGCACTGGGATGGGACCCCGATCGGAACGTAGACGACATCCTCCTCGATTATGCGCGGTTCTTTTTCGGCTGGGACATTGCCGAACAGGTGCGCGACGGGCTGTATCTGTTCGAAGACAATTTTGAGGGATCCCTGGCGGAGAACAGCCATGTGGAGAAAGCCTTCGCGTTGTGGACGTCGCTCGAACGCGATGCGGACGACGCCCTGCTCGCCAACTGGCGCTTCCAGGAATGCCTGTTGCGCGCCTATTACGATCACTACACGCGTCTGCGCCTGCTCAAGGCAAACGACATCGAGGAACGCGCCTGCGCCGCCCTCCGCACCGTCGAACGCGTAGGCGTGGAAGCCGCGATCGAACAGGCGCGCACGATCCTCGCGGAATCGGATCAGGACGAGCAGACCGCGCCGCTCAAGGCCCGCATTCGGGAACTGGGAGCCCAGCTTTTCGAGAGCATCGGCGCCCAGCTCGACGTGGCCACCTACCAGGCCAGAAATCCCGAACGGGGCGCGGTGCTCGAATTCCTCGATACGCCCTTGAACAACAAGCTCTGGCTGGAAAAGGAACTCGACGCCATCCTGGCCGGGACTTTCACCGCGTCGATGCCCGAACACCCCGCCCCCGGCGACGTCCGCCTGCAGCGTCTGGCGCGCGTGGCCAACTGGGAAGATGCCGGCCCCGGCGGGTATTACGATGACCTCGGATGCGCCTGGAAACAGCCGCACCTCGCAAAACCCAAACCGCTGTGGGACGATCTGGCCGGAGTCACCACGCCCCGCGAGGACCACACGCTTGACAACGGTGAACCGAATCGCCTGTCCTGGCTGGACCTGAGCGAAGCCCTGTACCAGACGCCGCTCGTGCTGCGTTATGACGGCCTGGATCCGGACGCGATCTATCGGGTTCGCGTGACCTATCTCGGCCGCTACAAGGCCACGGTCAGGCTTGTCGCGGACGACGCATACGAAATCCACGGTGCGTACGGCCACACCCTCGACGGGGTGCGGTACACCATCGACCGCGACAGCGCCGCGGTGGTCGAGACCGCGGAAGACGGGCCGGCGCCAGAGGTCACGCCGCTCGAATTCCCCGTTCCGCGCGCCGCCACCCGCGACGGCGTCCTCGAACTCCGGTGGGACCGGGTCACGGGTCGCGGCACGCAGATTGCCGAAGTCTGGCTTCTGAAGGTCAGTGACTGAGCCTCACGCACATCGCGTATGGACGTGCGTGCGGACCTTCCGCCCGGCATGCGGCTTCATGCGAGATTTGGATCGCCCCTGCAGGGCTCTGATGGGGGATGTCGATTTCCCGGGGCTGCAACATCCCCCGTCCGGTGTGGGACCGGCGCCCTCGCCGGTCATCCGAACGGGGACACGTAGTCGCGCCGGGGACGGCGCTTGGAACATGTCCCCGTTCTTGTCCTGCGTTTTCAAACTCTGAGGCTGTTCTCTTATTCAAAAAACCGGGCACCGCCCGGCATGCTTCGTCGCTCAATCGAGCGCGAGGACCGCGTTAATCGTCTGCTGCACGTCGACGGCATTGACCGCGCCATCGCGGTTTACATCGCAATTGAATTCCACGGGAAGACTGAGTGCTCCGTTGATCGCCAACTGCACATCCACCGCGTTGACACTGCCGTCCTGATTGATGTCTTCGGGCCGGCTGCCCTCGATAAAGACGGCGCTCACGGCCTTGGGGGCGTTCATCAGCACATCGGCCGGATTCTGGCTCCCGCTCAGGCTGCCCTCCCAGTGATCGAAATACCATCCCGGATCCGCCGAAGCTGACACGGACACCACTGTGCCCTCGGTGTATTCGTGTATACCCGGAACGGGGACCGTAGACCCGTTGCCCACGACCGCAGTCGTCAGCTCAAACGTCGCGGGCGCTATCTGCGTTCCCAGATAATAACCGGCGATCGGTTCTGCCGTATCCGACGCCCACGCCCCCCCGGCAGCCAGTTCGCCGCTGGCTTCGAGGGACAACGAGACATCGATCGTCTCCCCCAACGCCATAACGGGAGTCCCATCGGGGTATTTCATGAATCCCCGGAACGGGGCCACCATCTCCGCTTCATGACCGTCGGGCGACAGGGCGATCTCGATGATGCCCTGGTACACCGGCCCTCTGTCTTTGACCCAAATGATGGTGCTGGACCCGTCCGGCAGGACAATCTCGCCGGGGTTGCCTTGCGGCGTGTCCCACCATACCCATTGCGTGTACCAATCATACGTTCCCGGACGAACATCGACGATACCGTTGGCCTGGTCGACCTGGGCCAGCTTATACTCGACCTCGTTGAGGCATCCGTGGTTGAGATAATGGCCCGTGTTGAACGCGCCGTTATAGAACTCAACCTCCATGTTCATATCGTAGCCAGCCGAGGTAGGGTAATACCCCCCCTCATGCAGCCAGTAGCCCGTCACGTCGTCGTCATCGACGTCGATCGTAACGATGACGTAGTACCGTCCGCCGGTGCCTTCACTGACGTACTTCGTGCGCCCGATCACGCCGGTTGCCCGGAAATAGGCATACAGATTCTCCGCGTCGTGGGTGAACTTGTATTCAACGAGGTCTACATCTTCGTGCTGGACGTACAACGGCACGCCGTCCGGTTGATCCGTTTCGGTGTCGTGCGTGTCGTCCACGGGATCCGTGTATGAAGGCACGTCGGCCCAGTCGCCGAATTCGCCGTCGACCGCAATGGGATGCATGTCTTCAGCACTGGCCGGCCGGCCGAGCACCGCCCCAACGGCAAAAACGAGCGCCGCCGTCGAAGTGAACAACACCGTGCCGCGCGCGATTGCCGTCGCTGCAGCAACAAACCTGGAGCCCGACTTGCTCATCGCAGTTCCCTCCGCTTTAATGGCCTGCCGGCGAGAGCCACCTCCCTCTCCGCCACGTCTGTGCCGTTCAGTCTAACATGAACCGTGCCTGGCGTCTTCCGGGTCCGCGCACGGCCACAGGCCGTCCCGAGGAAAGCGCGCCCGAACGGCGCCGGAAGAGTCCCGTCCCCGTCGTTGTTTAGACAGGGATGCGCGTGTGCTATGATTCCCCCGCCTGCGGGCGTCCCGGCGCAGGCGCCGCAGTCATGTGGACAACGTACTGCGAAAACTTGGTATACTCTCCGCACGCCTGCGCAGCGCATGAGCACTGTTCGTGCGCACCATCGCGCCCGCTGAGAGGCGCGGCCTTCGGGCGCATGCGCGTGGCGCCGGTTCGCTTGATCCTGACGAAACCGTCTGATGGCGAGCAGCAGGCGGCGTGATGAATGCGCCGGCGGAATTACCCGCCCGGCAAAGAGTTACGGAGCGCGATCGAATGCTTCTGATGGACTTGCTCGTCTTTATCGTAGTGCTGGGCGTGCTGATTTTCTTCCATGAAATGGGGCACTTTCTGGCCGCGAAAGCCTGCGGCATTTACGTGGACCGGTTCAGCCTGGGCATGCCGCCGCGGGTGGCCGGTATTCGTCTCGGCGAAACAGACTATTGCATAGGCGCTTTGCCGATAGGCGGTTACGTCAAAATGGCGGGACAAGAAGACGCGCCCTTGAGCGAGGAGGAGCGCGAGAAGGACTACGGCCATGTCCCGCCGGAGCGCTGGTACAACAACAAGCCGGTGTGGCAGCGCATGATCGTGATTGTCGCAGGACCGCTCATGAACCTGCTGCTGGGCATCCTCTTGTACGGTATCGTGGCCGCTGCGGGCACACGAGTCCCCGAGTCGGAAATCTCCACGCGGGTGGGATTTGTAAAGCCTGAAAGCCCCGCCGCAAGCGCCCCGCTCTATCGCATGTCCGACGCTGGCAGCCCCGTCGATCCTTCACGCGAACCCGATGCCCGGGGATGGAGGACCGGCGACCTGATCGTGAGCATCGACGGCGAAGTCATGCGCAGTTTTTCGGATGTAAGCTTCGCCGCGATCCTGGGGGCCGAAAAGACACTGGACGTGGTCATCGAACGTTCCGAGGAAAACGGGCCTGTCCGGTACGTGTCCCGGATCGAACCGAAGCTGCTGGACGGCGGCGAACACACGCAGTTTGGCGTCGCGCCGTTCCAGACTGCCCTGATTGACCGCGTCCTGCCGGACCTGCCCGCCGCTCAGGCCGGGCTTCAGCCGGGCGATGTCATCCTTCGCGTAAACGGACACGTGATTGACGGGCCGACATTTGTGAAGTTCATCGAGGACCTTGGCAGCGGCGACAGCGTTCTGCTCGATGTGGAGCGGGGCGCCGAGAACCTCTCCATCACGCTCCAGCCGGCAATCCTGGGTCGCCTGGAGGACATTGTCTTCTCCCCATCGCTGTACAGTGAGGAAGAAGGCGACCAGGGCACCCCGCCCACGGTCGGCTACGTTTCGGACGAGGTGATGGAACGCACCGGCCTCAGGCGCGGCGATGTCATTCTGGAGGTGAACGGTCAGCCGGCGACCGCGAAAACCATGCGCGAGGCCGAGCGCAACAACGCGGGGAAGCCCTTGACACTCAAGGTTCAGCAGAAGGCGGTACTGGCCGGCTTGCGCCAGCAAGCGGAAATCAAGACCGTGGAAGTCACGCCCGAACCCGCCGGACAGATCGGGATTATCTGGGGACAGATCACGGTGTTTTACCGGATTCCGACGCTGCAGGTGCTTCCGGAAGCCGTTCGAGAGGGGTATTCCGCGCTATCCCGAACCGTGGAGACGCTGGCGATGCTGTTTACGGGCACGGTCCGGCCGAAAGATCTGGGCGGTCCGGTGCTGATTTACCAGGTCACGACAACGGCCGCCAGCATGGGGCTGATGTGGCTGCTCAAAATCACCGCGTTCATCAGCGTGAACCTCTGCGTGTTCAATCTGCTGCCCCTTCCGGTTCTGGACGGGGGGCATCTCCTGTTTCTGACGTGGGAAGGCGTGCGGCGAAAGCCCCTTCCGGTGAAGGCGCAGGAACGCATTCAGCAGGCCGGTTTCGTGCTGATCGTAAGTCTGTTGCTGTTTGTGACCTACAACGACATTCTGCGGTGGTTTTCCTCGCTCTAGGAATGCCGCGGGGAGCGTACCAGGAGCCTGTCGGCTCGCCCGCAGACGATGAAACGCACTGACCGGCGAGGACGCCGGTCCTGCACAGGAAGAGCGTTCGAGGGGAACTAGAAGGCCGGGGTGGGCGGTATCCCGCCCTGGCGTCCTGCACTCCAGCCACGACACAAGGCGCATGGCATGCGCGAAGGAAGGAGCAAACGGTAAGGCCATGGGACTGATCACGTGTAAGTTTGGGGGGTCATCGCTCGCGGACGCAGGCTGTTTCCGCAAAGCCGCGGCCATCATCCGGGCCAATCCGAACCGGCGGTTCATCGTGCCGTCGGCGCCGGGCAAACGCACCGACGACGATAAGAAGATCACGGACCTGTTGTACGCCTGGCACAGCCTGGCCAAACAGGGTCTGGATGCGTCCCAGCCCCGGGACATCATCGCCGCGCGTTTCGCTGAATTGGCCGCGGACCTGGGCATTCCGTTTGACGTGGAACAGCACATCGCGCACATCGCGGCCGCGGGCGAACAGCATACCGAGCCGGATTACCTGGCTTCGCGCGGGGAATACCTGAACGGATTGCTCATGGCCGGGTTTCTAGGGGCGACGTTTGTCGATCCGGCCGAATGCATCTTCTTCGACGCCGAAGGACTGCTCGACACCCGGACCTACGACGCGCTGGCGAATCGCCTGTCCGGCGACGGCCTGTTTGTGGTGCCGGGGTTTTACGGCGCGATGCCGGACGGCCGGATCCGGACGTTTTCACGCGGCGGCAGCGACGTCACCGGGGCCATCGTGGCCCGTGCCAGCCATTCCGAGCTGTACGAGAACTGGACCGACGTCTCGGGATTCCGGATGGCCGATCCCCGGGTGGTGCCGCACGCGCGGCGCATTGAGCAAGTGACCTACCGGGAACTGCGTGAGCTTTCGTACATGGGCGCCAAGGTGCTTCACGACGAGGCCATCTTCCCCGTGCGCGAATCCGGCATCCCGGTCAACATCCGCAATACGCATGACCCGGACGCC
>Ga0116185_1002984_pt1 | contig 15097 bp, 14 predicted proteins | sample AD_JPNNA7_MetaG_FD_89754 | JGI IMG/M metagenome (GOLD analysis project Ga0116185, IMG submission 89754) | Active sludge microbial communities of municipal wastewater-treating anaerobic digesters from Japan - AD_JPNNA7_MetaG | ecosystem: Engineered > Bioreactor > Anaerobic > Digestate | place... | reverse complement strand
TTCAGCTGTGCACTTTACAGGCTTAAAAAAGAAACAGCAAAGTAAAACCGGCGCATATGCGCCGGCAGCTTTCATAAATCTTTTTCAGAAAGGATATACATTAATTAACTGTTTTTTATTATGTACTAAATTTTTTGACTGTTTGTATCATCCTGTCTGCAACTTCATTCAGACTGCCTGACATAGCGGCTATCTCCTGCGATGAAGCTGAAAGTTCCTGGGAGCTAGAAGATGCTTCTTCTGTAGAGGCACTGTTTTCCTGGGTAATCGTATTTATTTTTTCGGCCTTTCTAAGTATCTCTTCTTTTGATCTCACTATTTCGTCCATAGATGACGAGGTTTTCTGAATCAACGGATCAACCTTCTGTACCGCTGTAAGTATCTGTGCAAAAGACAGAACAGTGTTTTCAACGGACAGTGTCTGCTGGTTGACAAACTTTTCGACATTTTTTGATGTATCTCTCAGTTCGCTTGTATCGCTATTAATTGAGCTTACAAGTTCAACTATCTTTACTGTTGAAGCCTTTGATTCTTCTGCAAGTTTTCTTATCTCATCGGCAACAACGCTGAAGCCTTTTCCGGCTTCACCGGCTCTTGCGGCTTCTATTGCTGCATTAAGCGCCAGAAGATTGGTCTGTTCGGTAATTGAAGATATTATCTGCGTTATTCCACTTATCTCGCTTACAGAGCTTTGAAGCTGCTGAACTTTACCGTTTACCGTTTCAAAGGCTTTTTTTATTTCTTCTATCGATCCTATAAGGCTGTCCATCTCTTTTTTCCCTGTTACAGCCTTTTCGTTTGCATTTCTAGATTCTTTTCCAACACTTTCCAGTTCACAAAAGGCTTTTTCCATATTCCTGTCAAACTCTTCGAGAGATTTGACTATCTGTGAAAGTTCCTGTGCCTGATCAGAAGCTCCCTGGGCTATGTGCTGCATTCTTACTGCAAGATCCTCGCTTGAGGCAGCCATGGCTTTTGAGGTAAGCGAAAGTGCTTCAGAGTTTTTATCAACAGTTTCAGATTTTTCTGATATATCTCTGACAATTACCTTAAGCTCTTGCTGCATCTTATTCAATGAGTTTATAAGTACTCCTATCTCATCTTTTCGAATCAGGAAATGCTTTGGAATCTCTGTCCTGAGATTGTAGTTTGATATAGAGTCCGCTATTTTTGAGGCGCTTGACACGGAACGGCTTATGAGAACGGATACAATTATTATTACAAGCATGATTACGCTAACCGCCACAACAAGCGAAACGGTAAATACTGTTATCTGGCTGTAAAGATCCTCAAGCATTTCGCTTCTTTCTACAATAACTCCGACAATCCAAGGCTTGGTACTGTTTCCAAGGAAAACAGGAACATAGCTTGCAAATACCTGCTTGTCTGAACTCTGCGAGGCTGAAAAGACTGAAAAGACTTCATTTTTATTCATTCTTTCGGTTATTGCTGCAAAGTTTTCCTCTTCTTTTATCTCTTTTGCAGGCAAAAACAACGCTTTTTCCTGCGGGTGCGCAACTATAGTTCCGCTGTTAGTCATTATCCTGCCGAATCCGGTTTCATAAAGAGAAATATTTTTATTCATTGATATTAGCTTGTCAAAAGTAAGGTCTATTCCTACAACTCCGATTGATTTTCCATCGTATAAAACCGGAACTGCAACTGTGGTCATGAGTATTTTTTTACCGTAGAGTGTATCAAGATATGGCTCTATTATGCTCTCGTTTTTTGTGGAATAAGGTATCCAGTACCAGTCAAAGCTCTGCCTCTGGGAGTAATTATCCAGAGTTTTGGTTTTGACCTGCGAACCGTCACGGTAATGGTACACGCTGAACACACCTGTTTCATCGTATGATTCTTTCAGTGCATACTCTCTGTCAATTCCGTCAAAGGAATCCGGTTCAAAAAGAGCATAAATACCGAAGTACTCTGCATTTTTTTCCAGGAGTTTTTTCATAGTCATATTTACAATGCTTCTGTCCTGGTTATTGTTTTCCTTCATTGCCTGTATCAGTCCTGAAATACTCCTTGCATTTGAAAACACTTCGTTCATATACTCGCTCAACATGTAAGAAAGTTCAAGGCTCTTGACGCGACCGATATTTTCAGCATTCTTAAGGCTGACAGTATATGTGTTTATTCCTATAAACAAAAATACTGCAGTAATGACAATTACTACAGGTAAAAGTATGAGTAAGAAAAGCTTTGTTCTGAGTTTAAGATTTTTTAACACCTGATCCTCTCCTTTATTTTTTATAAAAGCTATATAAAAGCCGCCCTACGGCGGCTTATCGTTTTTTCAGAAATTTTTCAAGCGCAGCTCTTAGGTCTTTGGCTGAGTCCTCGACATTCATGGTGTTGGCTGCAGCCCAGCCTCCCATCTCGGAGGATGCATACCATTTTATTCTTTTTTTATCTCTGAGCGGTGTGTAAAATTCGATATGAAAGTGAAAGTACCGACTGTTGTCTTTATACTCCCATTCTGAATTTACAGGTGACTGATGTATACACATCATATACGGAAAAGGTCTGTCAAAAAGGTTATCAAAAGCACCTGTAATATTTTTAAGGATATCGGCAAGATCTTCTTCTTCCTTTTGCATAAAACCTACAAAACTGTCTATATGACGTTTGCTGGTTATAAATACTCCATATGGATAGTCCGTAAAAAAAGGAAGATATGCCATAAATGAACTGTTTTCGAAGATAACTCTTTCACCGAACTCTTTTTCTTCATCGTTCATAGAGCATATAAGGCATTTACTATGCTCATTATAGTAGTCGCAGCAGCTGTCAAGCTCGGTTTTTATTTTCAGCGGAATCCATGGATATGCGTACAGTTGTCCGTGTGGATGGGGCATTGTAACTCCCACTTCTTCCCCTCTGTTTTCAAATTCGAAAATATACTTTATCTTTTCATCTTTTGAAAGCTCTATAAATCTGTCTTTCCATAAATGAATAAGCTTTACTATATGTTCCTGCGAAAGTTCATACAATTTTGCGTTATGATCCGGGGAATACAGTATAACTTCGCATTTTCCATAGTTTTGAACAGCATTGTATATCCCGGTGCTTTTTACCGTCATTTCATCGGGAGAAAGCTTCAGAGCAGGGAAATCATTGTCGTAAGAAAATACCTCATAGTCCGGCGGTACTTTTTTTCCCTCGCCCGGACAGAACGGACACCAGTCTTTGGGCATATCCGGTCTGGCCTGTCTGTTTGAAGCAACCATTGTATAGGTTCTCAGCAATGGATTCCACCTTAATTCGGACATAGCCTCACATCCTTGTTAAAGAGTAATTGCATATTCGAAGATTTTACCGTACTTCTTGGCATTAGTGTAGTGAGAATAATCTTTTTCATCAGAAAGTACTAATTTTCTGGCATTTCTGCCGATATCCTCCATAAAATTACCTGCAGTGGTAAGTTTCTGATATACAAGTTCAAAAACCTCTTTTTCAAAATCTTTGAGCATTATCATATTCTGTCCGTCCACAAAATTTTCTTCGTAGGTATCGTTTTTCAGACATACATAGACTACACCGCTGGAAAGCGCTTTAAGTGCTGCCGGCGGAACCTGTCCGTCGTTTATTTCAGCTATATCAGAATAGACAGATGTATCAAGCACAAAATCACTGGCTCTGTATAGATCTGCCTGTTGTTCGATCAAGCTTTCACCTACAAAATAGCATCTGTTTTTATTTAAGATTTTTTCTTCTATGGTGCTTTTGAGATCTTCCCATCCGCAAAAAACATAAAAAGCATCATTAATCTTTTGGGAATCTATTATCCGGCAAAGCTTGTCTATATTGTCGGGTACTTTTTTTATTCTTGGAATAAGGATCATGAACTTGTCCTTGTCAAAAGAAAACTCATCACGTATTGAATTTACCTTATCTTTTTCTGCCGGAGAGAACATATCGCTGTCAACAGAATTACCTACAACATATATTTTTTCTTCCGGATACTTAAAAACACCGCTTATATAGCCTTTTAATTTACGGCTGCATGCAATTATAGCCTTGGACTTCATTATAGCTGACTTCTCCACTGACATAGCGGCATCGTAGAGTTCAAGCTTCTTTTTTTTATCGGCATTGCTTTGGGCTATGACCTCCCTGGAAAAATATCCGCTGACCGATAGTATCATATTTCCGCTGAAACCTCCGGCGCATACAACATCATGTGGGTTTATAACTTCATACCCCTGAACATCAACTTTTTTGAAGCTGTTTTTTATCTGAAGAACATTTTTTTCAAAGCTCTCATTTTTTATTATTTTACTTTTCAGCTTTGAAAAAAGATCTTCCGGTGTTTTGTAAAAACATGTTTCAACAGTATTCTCATTCTCCCTTAATCCCTTTTCGAGGTTCATTATCCGAACGCTTTCGTTGCTTGGGCAGTCTTTGTCCAGCATTTCGCTGCTGGCTAAAAGAATCTTCATTGTACACCTCTTAAAAATAAGCTTTTAAAAATAATATATATATTTATTTTAATATAAGTATATTCATTTTAGAATAACGCATGATTAAATTATAAAATTTATAAACTGTTCTTCCTTTTCCTTATCCCAGACAAAATTATCAATACAGTTTATAAGATTTTGCTGTAAAGAGCCATAGTTATCGTATGCTTTAAGAATTTCTTTTGTGCTTGCCTGCACATCATGGACGTCTATGATAACACCGCATCCATACCTGCGCACCTCCTTGCACATAGTGGTAAAAGAATTTTTTACAATAACCGGGGTTCCTGCCGCCAGAGAGTCATAATACTTGTGGGGAAGAGAAAGAATATCGTTCATATATCTTGGATCTGAAACAGTACTGTATGAAACAATCGAAAAAGAAGCTTTGGAAAGCTGTTGCATCATCATGCCGTAAGGAAGAAAGCCTGTACATTCATGCTCTATCGTATTAAAGGCTTCATTTTTTGCTCCTATGACTCTGAATTTAAACCCGTTTTTAATAAGCTCTTTTATTATTTCAATCTCACTTTCAAATCCTCTGGTTATTTTGCCGACATAAACCACGGTTTTTTCTTTTTTTACATTCGCTGCTTTCATGCAGGCATAGTTGGGCATGATAAAATATGGCTTTTCCACTTCAGTTTTTGAAAATACCTCTTTTTTGAAGTCCTCGGAAAGCAATACAAGCTTATCTGATAAAATAAGTTGTTTTTTAAAAACCTTCCACATAAAAAATTCTTTTATCTTTTTCACTGCTCCATGGAGAGTATTTAAAAAATTTTCCGGATGGTTTTCATGTACATCATATATTATTTTATCCGAATTTTTTCTTGCCAGCTTAAAAGCTGCAACGGGAAAGGTCTGGCAGAAATGATGAAAGTATATCACATCCCACTTTCTGCTTTTTATGATCAAAAGTATTTGTTTATCAAACGGACGTCTTGATGTGAGTTTTTTTAATACGGTGTTTTCTTGCGCTTGATCAAATATCAAGGGTAAAAACTTTACATTACCTCCCAAAATATCTTCCTGTCCAGAATCTTTTTCCCCAGGGGCTACAGCATACTGGTAGAAAACATTGTAATACTTGCAAAGACTTTCAACAGTACGGATTACTCTTTTATCGTGCTTAGGATGGGTATAACCTATTATAAGGATGGTTTTCTTTTCATTTTTTTTCATTGGATTCTCTCCGAAAGTTTTATAAAATTTTTGGAAACATCTTTTATAATTATACCAAATCACACCTACGTATTAAGTGACACTCTTTTATTTCAAAACAAGATATACTTATATATACCTATATTATACCACATCCGATAAAAAAGAAAAAAACCGGGATAACCCGGTTTTTTCATTTAAGCATTTGTTCCATGTCACTTTGCACATCATTTATAAGAGAAATATTAAACTTTTCAACTACCACTTTGGCCACTGCCGGTGATAGAAATGCCGGAAGAACCGGACCAAGCTTTATGTTTTTCACACCAAGGTAGAGCAAGGCAAGCAGAACCGCAACTGCCTTCTGTTCATACCAGGCTATATTGTACTCTATCGGAAGGTCATTTATATCTGCGACTCCGAACACCTCTTTCAGTTTCAGTGCTGTTACTGCCAGAGAATACGAATCATTGCACTGTCCGGCATCCAGAACTCTCGGTATTCCGTCAATATCTCCCAGATCAAGCATATTATATCTGTACTTGGCACATCCTGCCGTAAGAATTACCGTATCCTTCGGTAGTTCCTGAGCAAACTGGGTATAGTACTTTCTGGATGGATTTCTTCCATCACAGCCGCCCATAACAAAAAACTTTTTTATCTTGCCGGTCTTGACTGCATCAACGACCTTATCTGCCACAGCGGCTATCTGGTCATGACCGAAGCCTATTGTAATATACTTTCCATCACGTGCTTTTATAGGACCTGTTTCAAGAGCTTTGGCTATAACCCTTGAAAAATCCTTCTGCTCTGCAGGCTTCCTATCCTGAATGTGCTCTATACCAGGGTATGCTACAACACCTGTGGTGAAAAGCTTGCCCGCATATGAATCTCTTGGCTTTACCAAACAGTTAGTGGTCATCAGTATGACTCCTCCGAACTCCTCAAACTCCTTCTGCTGATTGTACCATGCGGTGCCAAAGTTTCCGGCAAGATGCGGATATTTTTTTAACTCAGGGTAGGCATTGCAGGCCAGCATCTCTCCGTGGGTATATATTTTTATGCCTTTATCTTTGGTCTGTTCAAGCAGCTCATGAAGATCACGCAGATCATGTCCGCTGACCAGTATGGCGGGGGCTGCATATGTTCCCGTAAACACTTTGGTTATTTCCTGTTTTCCATACGTTCCTGTATTAGCACCATCAAGAAGCGCCATGGTATCGACAGATATCTTACCAGCCTCCATAATAAGACCAAGGAGCTCATCAACGGTTATATCCTCTCTTAATGTAGCTGCAAGGCCTTTTTCAACAAATGCAAATATTCCTGAGTCACTCTTGTCAAGAACATATGCGTGTTCGGCATAGGCTGCTATTCCTTTTAACCCAAAGATAAGAAAGTACTTCAGCGATCTTATGTCCTCATTATTGTCCATAAGAACTCCAACTTCAGAACCTTTGAGCTCATATATGGGAGTACCACCGGCTTTATACCAGCTTGCCGCCTGTGGAACATTTTCTGTAAACTCTTTGCCGTACTTTTCAAAATATTTCTTTTCAAAAAGCTCTTTTATTGTCCTACGTGCTTGAAAAGCACTTTCTATAAACATTGTCATCCTTTCCTGGTCAAAATTGGCATTTGTAATCGTCGTAAAAAGACTCTGGATGACAAAAAAATCGACATTTTCATTACTTGCACCAAGCTCTCTGGCCCTTTGTGCATAGTAAGAAATACCTTTCAAAACCCAGATAAGCATATCCTGAAGATTTGATACATCAGCACTTTTACCGCATACCCCCTGAATTGTACAACCTGTGTTGTTGGCAGCCTCACTGCACTGATAACAGAACATAGACATACTTTCACCTCCTGATAGTTTTTAGCTTTACAAACAAATCATACCCAAAAAAGCCAACTATGTCGGTAACATATGTTACGTCTGAAATACTTATGATACATATTCACATTATACCAAAAAAGGAGATTTATTAATGCCTATTTTGATATAATTTACACTGAAAAGAACACACGGAGGTGGTTTTCAGTTGAAATTATCTGAAATGCATAACATTGGAGCCGTTCTTGAGACTTTGCTTATAAGAGTAGGGATACATGACAGTACGGAGCTGCTTGATGCGGGAAGCAAGGAGGCTTTCAAAAAAATTAAGAACATTGAGGGGCAAGCATGCATCAATATGTTGTTCGCACTGGAAGGAGCCGTGCAGGGTAAGCGCTGGCACAAGCTTTCACAGCAGGAAAAAGAAGATCTCAGATTTTTTTTCAGAAGTCTGTAATTATACTCAATATTTTATCTTTTTAATTATATTCTCTGTTCTTTGAGAATATAATTTTATTTTTTCATTGATTTTGGAGCATGTATACAGTTCTTCCTTAAGTGTATATACTAAGTATATCAGGTCTGATATGATTTTTTCAGAAAAAATCATATACTTTTTTTGTATATCTCCAGTAAAAAAAAGGTCTTTTTCATCAGATGTTTTTGAAATTCTGGAAAAGTATTTTTTTTCTGTACTTTTCAATTTGCATCCCCCTGCAGAATATCGGCCATAAAAATTTGTCCTTTATTTTTCGTTAATGCTCTCCAGAGTAAAAAGATCATCAAGAGTTACCCCTAACGCAACGGCAATTTTAGCACATGTAGAAATTGTAGGAACTATCTGCCCTTTTTCTATCCGCCATATGGTTGTAAACGCAAGTCCGGATTTGAAAGCTACGTCTTCAAGAGTCATCTTTTTCTGTATTCTCAATGTTTTAAGATTGTTTCTCATATTTTCCTCCTTTCATCTATAATTATGCAATTATTAAATAATTCTTACTTTGATTATATTGCAATTATGAAAAACAAGTCAATTAAATATCTGTAGCTTTTAAATTACTTTTTGCACACTTGCAATATATAAAGTATAATTAAAATTGAGGTGATACTGTTGTTAGATTTTTATAAAATAGGTCTCAGATTAAGAGAAACACGGGTGTGAAAGAAAATTTCCATGGAAAAACTGGCGCAGCTTTCCGGAGTAAGCTTTACAACTATATACCGAATAGAAAAAGGAGCTAAGCCCGACGCAGAGACAATTGCCAAAATCGCCGTGGCTCTTGGGGTTAGCACAGATTTTCTTCTGTGCATAAACGAGCTGAAGGGACAGGATACGGAAAGTTCATATGAATTTATTATGCGGCGCCTTAATAAATTAAAAAATATCGAAAATATTCTTTCCCCCCAGGAACTTAAACTCTTCGGAGAAAAACTTAAAGACCTGGCAAATGAACTTGGAAAAGAGTGACTTTCAGCCCATTCTTTTCGGAATACGTGTGAATAACAACACTTTTTTCTTACAACAAATAAAATTGTTGTATAATTTATATATCTAAAAACATTTTTTCTTTTCATATTAAAAAAATAAGTTTTATTGCAACCTACGCTACCTTACAAAGGGGGGATTATGAAGATTTTCTTAGTTTTTTCAGTTATGCTTATGCTTTTGTGCCTATCTTTATTTGCAAGTCCTTTTATAAACTTTCTGGACACTGTCATAAACCTTGAGAGTTACATTAATATCGGACTCTGCGTATCTACTCCTACAACAATGTACGTAAAGGTACCTGCCTATAACGATACTTATGAAATACGGGAAAGCTCATATGCAACGAGAACATACAGTATCTCTTATCCCGGGCTGGAAAAAAATCTTTCACCTATGTTTTTTTTGAATCTTAATTACCGCTGGGGACCATTCAAAACCCCTCTTGCCTTGATATGACTCCCTTGTTTGATTCAACATATCCGATGTGTTTAGTCAAGACTTCTTCATTCTTGATCTTTGATATTATTAAGCAACAGGAAGATGCTCTTTCACATGCTTTATCCATTGGATTTGGTGTTGAATACTCTCAGTTTTTTATAGAAACACGAAAAAACTTTGTCTTTACCAAGCATAGCGACGAACCTTTTCTTTACGCAGTTCCTCCACATATCTCGGCTTATGTTTTATCACCGGCAGCTGTTTTGGAATATAAGTTCAAAGGACTTTGCATGTCTTTTTCAGTAAAACCTCCGTTTATGATTAAGAGGCTACACACCAACAAAGGGTATTGTTATTACAGGCCATTCTTTTTCGAAGCAACGAAGAAGCCTGAATATGATTTTATGTTCAAGGATGTTGTTGCAAATCTTTCTGTACCTGATTTTCAGTTTGATTTTTCTTTATCATACGGTTTTGATTTTTAAGCATACATACCTTTTAATATAAAAAATAAACTCCTTTTTTGAAAGGAGTTTATTTTTTGATATAATAGTTTTAATAACATGGTTCATAATTTTTTATATTATTATCATCATACTGGGAGGTTACTATGTTTAAATCTTTAAGTATCAGGGTTATTTCTCTGGTTATGGCAGGAGTTACGGTAATTTTGGTATTCTTTACACTTTTTTTTGCATCGGAGCTTACCAAACTCAGTACATCTATAAGCTATAAGCTGATTGACTCCGTAACGGAGCTTGGATTAACGCTCATAGACGAACTTTACCCCGGGGAATGGCGGACCGAAGGAGAGCTTTTGTACAAGGGCACAGTTATAATAAACAACAACTACGATATACTGGATCTCATAAAAAGAAAAACCGGAGCTTACGTAACTGTTTTCCTTAACAATATGAGAGTCTCTACAAATGTACTGGATAAAAACGGAAAACGGGCTGTGGGAACTGTTGCTTCAAAAGAAGTTTCGGAAACCGTTCTGAAAAAAGGAGAGGTTTTTGAAGGTCTGGCTGTGGTATTAACTGAAAGCTTTCAGTCCAAGTATATACCTTTAAAAAACAGTCAGGGCTCGGTAATAGGAATGTGGTTTGCCGGAGTACCTAAAAAAGAGCTTGAAGATTCTCTCAGAAAAGGTATCTTATCCATTATTTTATATATTTCAATAATCTCTTTTGCTCTTATCCTTGTGTTTGTATTTTTCATCAGTAGAATATTGAAACGACCGTTGAACAAGCTCACTGCTTCCATATCGGCTCTTGCAGGATACGACCTTTCTGAAAAGAGTGTACAGGAAATAAAGCAGTATATTAAAAGAAAGGACGAAATCGGTAAGATCTCATCCTGTCTTTCAGATCTTCACGAAAAGCTTCTTTCAATCATCAACAATATAAAATCATCATCTGAAAAGATTAACTCCTCCTCCTCGGATCTTTCAAAACTTGCTATGAAATCAGGTAAGGCGAGCGAAGAACTTCAAGAATGCGCAGAAAATATTCTTCTGAACGTTAAATCTACCTCTGAATCTATTGAAGATGCAAATAACGGAGTTTCTGAAGTAGCCTCTTCGGCTCAGAATGTTTCGCATTTGGCACAGAATCTATCTGAAAATTCGGTAATGGTATTCGAGGCTTCAAAAAAGGGGTTGGGGAGCATTAAAACCATTGTGAACAGGATAAGCCAGGCAAGAGACCATGCTAAAGAAACAGTCGATGCTGTAAAGGATGTTGAAGTAAGGTCGCAAAATATAGGAGATGTAGTAGGAAAGATAAGTTCTATTGCCGAGCAGACTAATCTCCTTGCACTTAATGCGGCGATAGAAGCAGCAAGAGCAGGCGAATCGGGCAAAGGCTTTGCCGTTGTTGCTGAGGAAATAAGAAAGCTGGCTGAAGAAAGCAAACAGACTACCCAAGAAATAGAAAGCATTCTCGGACAGATACGAACCGGAATAAAAGGTGTTGATGCAGTAACCCAAAGCACAGTAAAAACCATATATGAAATATCTGAAAGCTCTGTTGATATAGAAAAAGAGTTCGGACAGATAATAGAAAATATAAAACATATAAGTACCTCGGTAGAAAATCTCTCTGCAAACAGCCAGGAACAGAGCGCCTCATCACAGGAAATAGCTGGCTCAATAGATGCTTCAGTTAAAGCTTCAAAAGAAATAACTGAACAGGTTAATGAAATGACTTCCTCTATAAGACTCCAGTCAGAAAGCGCACAAGAGGTCAGTGTAAACAGTGATAACCTCAACAGTCTTGCATCTGAACTGGCAGGTATCATAAGTAAGTTTAAGTTCTGAACAAATTATGCTAAAATATAATTATAAGTGCAAAAGTGCCGGAATATTCCGACACTTTTGCACTTAAGGATATGGTGCCCCCAAGGTGAATCGAACACCTATCTGCGGATTAGGAATCCACCGTTCTATCCGTTGAACTATGAAGGCACGGTATTATTTTTTATACGTTAAATTATATCAGATTGTTTTTTCTGTGTCAATATCTTTTTTATTCAGTATTTTAGATACATACGATGAAATTGCTATCCCTATTACTATACCAAAAGCAGACACAAAAGTTTCATATGCGAAGTTCGAGGCCTGTGACTGATTCTTGTCAATAAAACTTTTTACAGCAAAAAAAGCGGAGGCTCCCGGAACAAGCGGTACTATACCCGCCGTTATAAAGGGGTGTACATTGGTTTTAAATACTTTGGCAAATATGTGAGAAAGAAATCCTACAACAGCTGAAGAAAGGATTATAGCGCTTTCAAATCCATAGAAAAGTTTTATCACCTCATAGGCTGCCCATCCTAGTCCGCCTGTCAAAGAAGCAATAGGCAAAAGTCTTTTAGGAGTTTTAAACAAGAAAGAAAATCCTCCGGTCGCCAAAAAAGCCATAAGAATTCTAGTTATTATTCCCGTATCCATATCTCCTCCTTATCCCCATAGTGCAGAAGCCATAGCGGCTCCAAGAACCAAAGATCCAAGCATGAATATGGCTTCCATAAGTTTGGAGCTCCCAGAAACCAGATTTCTGTCTCCTATTTCCATAATAGCGTTTGTAAGCAAAAGCCCCGGTACAAAGACCATAATACCTCCTGCAAGGCTAGGAAATATGCTTATTGACACAATCTTTGATATTAATTTTATCACAGAGTATACAAGCAATCCGGCAAGAAAGTCTCTGAATATCTTGCTTGTTATCTTATATGTAGCCATATAAACTAAAAGAGCAGAAATACCTGAGGCTACTGCATCTGTATAATTTCCACGGAATACAAAACAAAAACCAAAAGATGCAATGAAAACGGCTATAATATTTTTCCAGAAACTTATTCCCAGTAAATTTTCTTTTTTTTCAATATCCTTTATCCACTGTTTCAGTGTAAATATGGTTGGTTTTTCTTCTGTTACACGTTTTATCATGTTTTCCCATAGTGAGAGCTTCTCAAAGTTGATTTCGGAATAGCTTACTCTTTCAATCCTTGTTATTGATTTTCCATGATCATCAACCACTGTAAGGGTTATGACAGTACCTATGGCTGCAATATTCACATCTATATCGTATGCCTCAGAAATTTTTGATATGTAGTACTCTATTTCTGTTGCACTAGCTCCGTAAAAAGAAAGATTTTTCCCTATATATATAAGTACATCAGCTATCCGTTCAAGAAACATTTTTCCTCCTGAGGAAATTATCCATTATTTGGGGGTCATTATATATGATTAAAGACAATAAAAGCTCATTTTCTTCAAAAATCAATAAAAAAATTACCTCTACCTTTATTATATATACTCTTATATTACTTTTTATAGTTCATATTGTTGCTGCTGCGGTCATCAAAAGTTATCTTCATGAAAATACATTGCCACCTGAAAGTATGAACTTTTTCATACTTCATCTGACAGCGGGGATTGTTTTTTTCAGTTTGGTATTCTCCGGTTTTCTATTTTTTCTAAGACATCAGATAAAAAAGGACATCAGCCAGCCGATAGACTACATTCTTTCTTACCTTCAAAAAATTAAAACCGGTAAAAAGCCTTCTGTTGAGTATCAGAACAATGATGAGTTCAAAACTATACTTGAAGAGTTTGAACAGCTCTATGAAAACTTCAACCGCTCCATACAAGCACTTCAGGACTCACAGGAAAGAATTAAAAATTCCGCAGGCTTTAAAACCAATATTTTAAAGATACTTTCACATGAAATAAAAACCCCTCTGCAATCTATAATCGGTTTTTCAGAACATTTAAAAAGCAAGCTCTCAGATAAAATGCAGCTTCAGATGCTGGAAGTTATGACAGACAGTTCAAAAGAACTTCTGGCAAAATTTGACAGGCTGATAGAAAGATCATATCTTGAAGAAAACTCCATAAACAAGTTCATGCTTCTTGAAGATTTTAATCCTGATAATCTAATATTGGAACTTTCATCCAAGTACGAAAATATCTGCTTCAAAAAAGGACTTTCGTTTCACTTCGTCCAGAACCATTTCAATTATGATGAAAAAAATATCTTTGTTGACGGCAAAAAACTCAGAAGAATTTTGGAAGAGCTTTTAGACAACGCTGTAAAATTTACAGACACCGGCGATATATGGTTTGAATTCAACGCTCAGGAATCTTTCTTTGATTTTTCGATACAAGACAGCGGAAGCGGAATAAGTCAGGAGGATATAGATAGGCTTAGCGGATCCTTCTCTTCAAGTACCAGAAACATACTTACAAGAAAAACCGAAGGGCTGGGTATTGGTCTGAGCATCGTCAAGGACTATACAGAGATTCTCGGAGGAGCAGTTTCTTTCCAAAAGAAAAAAAACGGTACTCTGGTAAGTTTAAAAATACCCTTGGCACTTACTATGGAAAAGATATGGTACTACGACCTTAAAAAAGACTTTACCAAATTTTCCATGCAGGGATTTGATACAATTGGAGAGCTCAACTCTTACAATACAGATTTAAACGGAGTTATGTCATATATAAAAAAACAGTTTGAAGAGTATCAAAGTATAGATATCTCATCAAAAAAAACTTTTGCAACAAAAGCTTTGACAGACCTTTTACGCCTGAGCAAGGAAAAAAATCTTAAAACCCTTGAAAAAATAACTCTTCAGATTCTTTCAATCCTAAAATCAGATAAAGATGCTTATGCTTATGACCTTCTGGATACTCTTTATAAACGGATTAACTTCTCTTTTTCAGAATAATGTGGTACTACTATATTTAAAGATTACTTAACATAAAATTTTCTTGCAAATCGTTGTGCCCGGTGCTATAATAATTTATGTCTTAATTATATATTCCGGATTAGCTCAGCGGTAGAGCGGATGGCTGTTAACCATTAGGTCGGGGGTTCGAGCCCCTCATCCGGAGCCATAAACTATCAGTGAAAACTGATAGTTTTTTTATTATCCAATAAATTTTTTTTTATTATTAAAATTTTTATGATAGAATATCATTATATTCAAAAAAAAGGGGGATAAATATGAAATTCAGTGAAATGAAGTATGTCCGTCCGGACTTCAACTCTACCAAAACAAAGTTTGAACAGCTTATAAAATCTTTTTCACAAGCGGGTTCGTTTAAGGAACAAAGTGATTTTATGGAAAAAATAAATGATCTGAGAAGAAGCTTCATGACCATGCAGGTTTTAGTGAATGTACGCGCTACCATAAACACCA
>Ga0116185_1002966_pt1 | contig 15159 bp, 13 predicted proteins | sample AD_JPNNA7_MetaG_FD_89754 | JGI IMG/M metagenome (GOLD analysis project Ga0116185, IMG submission 89754) | Active sludge microbial communities of municipal wastewater-treating anaerobic digesters from Japan - AD_JPNNA7_MetaG | ecosystem: Engineered > Bioreactor > Anaerobic > Digestate | place... | reverse complement strand
AGCAAGGTGGAAGGTCCCGTGCTCGATATGAGCCTCATGACCCGCAACAGGCAGTTCGCCTTTTCGAATCTGGCAGCGTTCATTCATTACAGCTCCACCTTTGCCGTCACCTTTCTCATGAGCCTCTACCTCCAGGAGGTCAGGGGGATGAGCCCCGAAGGCGCAGGCCTCCTCCTGGTTTCGCAGCCCCTTGTCATGATGTTTTTCTCCCCGCTTGCAGGCAGGCTTTCCGACAAGATCGAGCCGCGGTTCCTCGCATCGCTGGGCATGGCCGTCACCTGCCTCGGACTCATCATGCTGGTGTTCCTCCCCGAGCCCGCCTCCCTGATGAATATCCTGCTGCCGCTGACGGTTATGGGGTTTGGATTTGCACTCTTTTCATCACCCAACACCAATGCGATCATGAGCTCTGTCGACAAAAGGGCGTACGGGCTTGCTTCGGGAATGATCGCCACGATGCGGCTGACTGGGCAGACGGCGAGCATGGGCATCGTTCTCGTCCTGTTCGCGGTCTTTATCGGGCAGAACAGGATATTGCCCCATGTATTTCCCGATTTCATAAAGAGCATGAAGGCCGGCTTCCTCATCTTCTCCCTTTTGTGCGCGGCCGGTGCTGCCGCTTCCATGGCACGGGGTAGGATCCATGAGGCAAAGGACGGTTCATTCCGGGGATAGGCAACGATGTCCGCCGATGAGGGCTCGTACCTGCCCTCGAAGGTGCTTCGTCCTTGATAAAGGGTCGGGAAATCCGTACTACATATATTTTATCAAGAGCAGGGGAGGGAGGCCAGGAAGGATTTCATGAGCGCTGATCAACCGGTTCGTAACGAATGGGTGAAACTGGAGCATGGCGATGCCCTGATCGCAGTGGACTTGCAGAACGATTTCATGCCGGGAGGGGCCTTGGGGGTCCGGGAAGGGGACACCATCGTGGAGGGAGTAAACTCCGTGATGGAGCTCTTCAGCAGGGGGGGACTCACCGTGGTGCTGACGCAGGACTGGCATGTTCCCGAGCATTATTCCTTTGCCTCAGCCCATGAGGGGAGGAATCCCTTCGATCTCTACGAGGCCTCGGGACTTGGCCCTGTCCTCTGGCCCGATCACTGCGTGCAGGGAAGCGAAGGCTCGGATTTCAAGAAAGGCCTGAAGACCGTCTTTGCCAATGCCATCATCAGAAAGGGTTATCACAAGACGATCGACAGCTATTCCGCTTTCATAGAGAACGACAAGAAGACTCCCACCGGCCTCGAAGGCTACCTCAGGTCGCGCGGAGTGGAGCGGATATTCATCTGCGGACTCGCACTCGATTACTGCGTCTTCTTCACGGCAGTAGACGGGATCAGACTCGGATTCAAGGTGTACGTCATCGTGGAGCTGACCAAGCCGGTGGGATCGCCTCCTGAGAGCATCTCCATCGCGATGGAAACCATGACGGATAAAGGCGTCCACTTTATCCATGCCGACGAGATAAGGCCTCGATCGTAGTGCCGAATGACGAGGCCTGCCTCATCGATTTCCCCGCGTGGATCTCTTCCATCTCCCGGATCGCGCTTCCCAGGACCTCTTTTACCGTATGATGGATCGTGATTCCGGAGACGGTCTTCTCGATGTCTTCCCTCAAGCATTCACCCAACGAGTTCATCCGGATGAGCGATCCGAACACGGAGTCGTTCATGTCGTGGATCGCGTTGAGAAAGTTTTTCAGGTTCGCCACCAGGATCGCTGCGTTCTGCTCGTGTCCGCTCTGCAATTCTGCGAGGCTCGAGTTGAAGTGACCGGCGATGTCCACGATGCTTGCGAGCATATGGGAGAGGACGTTCGTATCCGTCCGCGAGTCTTTCGACAATTCATAGATGCTGCCGGAGATCGTATCCAGGGCGGCCCCTTCGTTTCCTATGCGGGCAGCCTTGATGCGGGCGTTGAGCGCGATGAGCTGGAGGCTCTGCCCGAGCGTTTCGATCTCTTCGACGAAGATCGACATCTCAGAGACCATCGAGCTCACGGATGACATGGTATGGGTCAATCCGGTCTGGTCGCCGACGTTCTCGTTCAGGCGCTCGATGACCGCCGATATTCCCAGGTCCAGCTCCTCCATGAAGGTGAGACCTTCGATGCCGGAAGCCCAGGCAACCTCGCGGGTTTTTTCCAGCAGCTCCAGGATATGCCCGGAAACCGCCTCCATGCCCTTAATGAGGTTCTCGATCCCCGCGTGAACCTCTTCGCAGGAGCTTTTCAGCTTGGCGCCCTGGAGAGAGCAGACCTCGCCGATAAGGCCCGATTTCTCCGCCTCCGTGAGGGTCTCCGAATCGAGGCTTTCCTGAAGCGTATGCAGGACCGTCCGCACGTCGGCAATCTGCCGTGAGGGGATATCGTGGAGCTGGAGCGAAGCGATGATGCCGCCGATCTTTTCCACGATCTCCTGTGACCTCGAGGCTATGGAATGTGCTGCACCGGCTGCCGTGTCATGCCGTGCGAGAAGGGTTCTGTAGTTCGATACGGAGTGATCCAGCATGGCGGCAGCCTGAGCCCGATGAGCCTTTCTGTACCGAAGGAAGTCTGCAAGTGCCCTTTCGATGAGGGCCGACAGAGTGTGAGATTTTTCCTGGATCTGGGATGATTTGTCGAGGATCCTCCGGGAGAGCGATTTCACGTCATTGGTGAGTGACGAAAAGCCGGTCTCGCTGTTGATGATATGGGCATTTTCCACGCGTGTGAAAAAGCCCAGTATGTCCAGATTCAGGACGAGCATCCTGAACTTTTCCAGATACGAGGTGACCTTTCCCAGGGTGGCGAGATACTCTTCGAGCCCCTGTGATATCCTGTCGAAGCCGGATTCCGACTTTTCAAGGTGGATTTTCAATTCATCGAGAATATGGGAGAGGCCCGTGACGGCGGTATTGATCCCGCTGCCGGATACGGCGTGGAGAATCCCGGTGGTGAGCTCGGACATGGCGGTAAAGCGCGCATGGATGTCACACAGCTTTTCCTTCACCTTGAGGAAATCGTCTTCGGAAGCTGAGCAGAGGCTCTCGAGCCGGCCGTTTACTTCCGTGATTGCTTTCTTGAGATCACGGGTCTCCTGTCCTCTTTGTCCGTCCAGGCGGCTCCCCCTCGACGACAGGGGCTGCGAGCGTCTGGAAAAGATATTCTTTATGAGCTCCTGCCTCATCGCAAGCATTCCTCTGCCGGAGCATCCACTATCAGCACCTTCTTCTTTCACTTGAGGAAAGTATCGGCGTGCGTTTCAGATTATTTTAATCTTTCTTTATAGGAATGCGGAACCTCGGCAGGCTGTTCAACGCAATCTTCGGGAGCTCGACCTGCAAGATACCTCTTGTGAAGAATGCCTGCACTTTCTGCATGTCTATGAGGCAGGGCATCGGGATTACCTTGCGGAAAGACATGGAACTCTGCTCATCCGGTCCGGAAGCCGGCAGTGAGCCGTCCCCGGTTCCTTTCTTCTCCCCTGCAATGATGAGCGCATCGGATTTGATGATGACATCGATATCGCTGGCATTCATCCCCGGAAGATTTGCAGTTACCATGATCTTTTCGGGGCCGTGAGAGATATGGGTCTTGAACACGGACCCGCCCGTATCCTCGAAAACGGTCAGGGGAAGAAAATCAAAACTGGTGAAAAAATCATCGATCGCCCGGCTCATGATATCCTGGTAGGCGCCCGGGTATTCGACCATGCTGTCATCATCCTGAGGCAAGGCTGGATTCGTTTTCCTGCCGGCGGGAAATGGCTTGTCCGTCATCGGCCATCCTCCTTCTTCGTTTCTGATGTACACCAAACGCGGACTCCCCCAGATGCATAAAAGAGAATACGTTAAAAAGAGGAATAAAGAGTGATGCTAATATATAGGTGCCTGTTCGTAGAATATCAAGTGTTGGAAACCCGCTGCAGACGAGCATGCTGGCTGTGACCGCCGGCCCGGTCTGAAAGACCGGTCTTGAGTTGAGACAGGGCCTCGGGGAGAAGGGCTGGGTGCAGGGGAAGATCGAACAGTCGCCTGAAAAAGGTCTTGAAAAAATCCGGCAGCTGAATATAAGAAAGACGTCTCATGGCAGGGAGGAGAAATTGAATGGATATACAAGCGATTACCAGAAATGTTGAAAAAAACAGCGTTGTTGTCCGTGGAATCGTCTCTGAAATGGAGAAGGTCGTTGTCGGTCAGAGAAACCTCATCGACCGCATGCTCATCGGCATCCTGTGCGACGGGCACATCCTCGTGGAAGGGCTTCCGGGCCTTGCAAAGACCACTGCGGTCAAGACGCTCGCCGCAGCCGTGAGGACGACGTTCCAGCGCATCCAGTTCACCCCGGACCTTCTGCCCGCGGATATCCTCGGCACTCAGGTCTACCGTCCCGACAAGGCCGCCTTCGAGATAAAGAAAGGCCCCATCTTCCACAACATCATCCTCGCCGACGAGATCAACCGTGCGCCTGCGAAGGTGCAGAGCGCTCTCCTCGAGGCCATGCAGGAGCGGCAGGTCACCATCGGCGAGACGACGTATCCGCTGGAGCGCCCGTTCCTCGTGATGGCAACCCAGAACCCCATCGAGCAGGAGGGGACGTATCCTCTCCCGGAGGCGCAGATCGACCGCTTCATGATGAAGATCAGGGTGGACTATCCCACTGCCCAGGAAGAGAAGCAGATCATGGAGAGGGTCTATAGCGGGGCTACGGGAAACGTCACGGGCGTGGTGGACGTGTCTCTGCTCGACGAGGCCTCTGCCTCGGTCCGCTCTATCCACATGGAAGAGAAGATCATCGATTACATCATCTCGCTCTGCACTGCCACGCGCAAACCCAGGGACTACGGCCTGAACGTGGGGTCCATGATCGCCTACGGCGCCTCTCCCCGCGCCTCGATCTGGCTCGGACTGGCATCGCGCGCCCATGCCTTCCTCCAGGGCAGGGGATTCGTGACCCCGCAGGATGTGAAGGCTGTTGCGCCGGACATTCTGCGGCACCGCATCATCCTGAGCTACGAGGCCGAGGCCGAGGGCAAGAGCGCGGACGACATCATCGGCATCATCCTGGAGCGGATCGAGGTGCCCTGAGATGCTTCCTCCGGAAGTTCTCGCCAAGATCCAGCGGTTCCACTTCAAGACGAAGCGCCTGGCGAACGAGATATTTGCAGGCCAGTACGAGAGCGCCTTCAAGGGGCAGGGCATCGAGTTTGCCGAGGTGAGGGAGTACCAGGTGGGCGATGACATCCGGACCATCGACTGGAACGTCTCCGCGAGGTTCGGCCGCCCCTTCGTCAAGGTGTACCACGAAGAGCGCGAGCTCACCCTCATGCTCCTCGTCGACCTCTCCAAGTCCCACCTCTTCGGCAGCAGGAGCCGGTTCAAACGGGAGCTCCTCGCCGAGGTGGCGGGCATGCTCGCCTTCCTCGCGATCCGCACCAATGACCGCGTAGGCGCGATCCTGTTCAGCTCGAAGGTCGAGAAGTTCCTCCCTCCCCGGAAAGGCTCGACCAACGTGTGGCGGCTCATCAGGGAGATCTTCACCTATGAGCCGGAAAGCCCGGCAACCGGCATCGATGCCGCGCTCGATTTCCTCAACAGGGCGGTCAAGCGCCACGCGATCGTGTTCCTCATCTCGGACTGCATGGATGAAGGCTTCGAGAGATCCATGAGGCTGACCTCGAAGAAGCATGACCTCACGGTGATCCGAATCTTCGATCCGGCAGAGGAGACTTTGCCCGACGTGGGACTCATCACGCTTCGCGACCCAGAGACCGGCGAGATCGCCACCATCGATACGAGCAGTCCCCGTATAAGGAAAGAGATCGAGGAAGACCGGAAGAATCAGAGAGATTCGCTCAAAAGCCTGCTCGGAAGCATCGATGTGGACATGGTGGAGATCGGAACGCAGGGCCCTGTGGTCGAGCCCCTCATGCGCCTGTTCGACCGGAGGAGAAAGAGACTGAATGCATAGCCGGATGCACGCGCTTCACATATTCTCAAGCCTGGTCGCCGTTCTGCTCTTCATCGCATATCCCTGTCTGAGCCACGGCATCCAGGCGCCGCCCAAGGCATCGGGTTTAAGCCTCTCTGCAGAGCCTTCTCCGGTCGCCGTAGGCGGGACCGTACGCCTCATCCTGAGATACAGCCTCCCCCCGGGCGCCGGGCTCGGCAGCGATCCGGAGATAAAGGGCATCGAGGATCTGAGCGTGGCGGGCAAGGAGGTCGGAGAGGGAAGGATCGTTCTTACAGTCATCGCGGACAGCCTCGACCCCATCAGGACAGGGCCCATCGAGCTCGGCTTCGTCGACAAGGCCGGCCGGAAGGGGTATCTGCGCTCCGAAGGGATTGAGGTGAAGGTCGTCTCCAACATCAAGGGAGGCGCCGATTCCGAAGATTTGAGCCCCATACAGGGCATCATTCCGCTTGCGAACCCGTGGATAAGATGGGCCGTCATCATCGGGACCGTGCTCCTTGCTGCCGCAGCCCTTGGGGGAGTCATCCTCGCACTGAAGAGAAGGAGGAAGGGCCCCTCATCTGAAGCACCCGCCGATCCGCCCCATATCAGGGCAGAGAGGGACATCGAGGCCCTGCTCAGGGAGAACCTCTTCGAGAAGGGAGAGCAGAAGGAGTTCTATTTCCGGTTCACCGAGATCGTAAAGCGCTACATCGAGGCGATCCGCGGGTTCCCGGCAGCGGAGTTCACGACCGAGGAGATCGCCCAGAGAGCCGCCGAGCAGGACAGGCCGGCCCTCAATGTTCTTCGCTATGCCGACCTCGTGAAATTCGCGGATGAGATCGCGACCCCCGGCAGGAAAGAGGAGGACGTGAGCTGCATCCTCGCCTATATCAACGTGACGGCGCCCACAACCAAAGGGGAAGAAGGGCCGGAAAAGGACAAGGGGGGCACGGCATGACGTTCCGGTTCGCTCATCCCGTCCTGCTCGTGATTCTGATCGCGGTCCTGGCTGCGTACCTCGCATATCGATTCTTCATGCGCAAGCCCCCGGCCGTGGACTATCCGCTCACCTCGAGGCTTGCCCGGATATCGGGCTCTTCCGGGAGCATCATGGCAGGCATCCCCGACGGGCTCAGGATCTTGAGCCTGATCCTCCTCGTGATTGCCGTGGCCAGGCCGCAGATGTACAGCGTGTCACGTGAAGTCCTCTCGCCTGGAGTGGACATTATGCTCTGCCTCGACACATCGGGCTCCATGAGAGGGCTCGATTTCGAGCTGAACGGCAAGCCCGCCACCAGGCTCACGGCGGTCAAGAAGGTGGTGAACGACTTCATCATGAAGCGGCCGAACGACCGGATGGGAATCGTGGTGTTCGGACAGCAGGCCTTTACCCAGGCCCCTCTCACCATGGACAAGGGGCTTCTGCTTTCGCTCGTGGACAACATGCAGATCGGGATGGCGGGAGACAGCACGGCGATCGGGTCGGCGCTCGCCATCTCGGGGAAGCGCCTCAAAGATTTGCAAGCCCCATCGAAGGTGGTTGTCCTCCTCACCGACGGGAACAGCAACGCCGGCGAGATCACGCCCCAGGAGGCAGCCAATGCGCTCAAGGCCCTCGGGATAAAGGTGTATACCATCGGGGTGGGAGGCACGGGCGAGACCCCATTCCTCATGGATACCCCGTTCGGGAAGCAGCTCGTCTACCAGAGGGTCGATCTCAACGAAGATGCATTGAGGGAGATCGCGGCCGCAACCGGCGGCCGATACTTCCTCGCATCGAATACCGATGACCTCTCGAAGATCTACGGCATCATCGACTCTCTGGAAAAGCACGAGGTCAGGATCAAGGAGTTCTTCCACTACAACGAGCTCTACCTCTTTTTCCTCATCCCGGCGCTTGCCGCGCTCGCCGCGGAATTCCTCCTCAAGGCCACGATTGTGAGGGTGCTGCCATGACCTTTGCCAGACCGTGGATGCTCGGATTCCTCGCAGTCGTCCCCGTGATCTGCCTCGTCCTCATCATCCAGGCAAGGATCAGGAGGCGCACCCTGGAGCGCTTCGCCCAGGCCGATCTCCTCGAGAGGCTCACCGGCAAGGCATCCGGCGGCCGCTCGTTCCTCAAGGCCGTCCTGTACGTTCTGTCCGTCTCGTGCGCAATCGTCGCCCTCGCGGGTCCCCGCTGGGGCTCCCATTACGAGAAGGTCAGGCACAAGGGCGTCGACATCATGGTGGCGGTGGACACCTCGGCGAGCATGCTCGCCCAGGATGTCTCACCCAACCGCCTCGAGAGGGCCAAGCGGGAGGTTATCGACCTCCTCCGCGTACTCAAGGGGGACCGCCTGGGGCTGACGGCCTTTTCGGGGACCGCTTTTGTCGAATGCCCGCTCACGCTCGACTATGCAGCCGTCGAGATGTTCCTGGGCGAGCTGAACACGGACCTCATCCCGGTTAAGGGGACCGACCTGGGGGCCGGCATCGACACCTCGTGCAGGGCCTTCGATTTCGCCTCGAGCACGGACAAGGTCATCATCCTCATCACGGACGGCGAGGACAACGAGGGCAGGGGAGTCGAAGCGGCCGCAAAGGCTGCATCGAAGGGGGTGAAGATCTACGTGTTCGGGATCGGCTCGGGTCAGGGGGCCCCGGTTCCTGCCTCTTCTCCGGGCGGGGGATTCATGAAGGACTCCTCGGGCAACATGGTCATGTCCAAGCTCGACGAAAAGGGCTTAAGCACGATCGCAACGATCACGGGCGGCAGATACGTGAGGTCGGTCACCGGCGACCTCGATCTCGACCTCCTCTACTTTGCCGGCGTCAAGACATCCACGACCTCCCGGGAGCTCGGAACGAAGAAGGTGCAGGTGTACGAGGAAAGGTTCCAGCTCTTTGCGATCGGCGCTTTCTTCCTGCTTCTTCTCGAATGGGCCATTGCAGAGCGCAGGCTTAAATCAAACGGGACGGAGGGAAAGGGTCTATGAGACGGCGCACGGTCGTTTTCCTGCTCATGCCTTTCATCCTCCTTCCACTGTCGCTCCTTGCAGCAGCGAGCCCGGACGACCTGTATGCAAAAGGCAGATACGAGGAGGCCAGGCAGGGCTATGAAAAACTCGACATGGACAATCCTTCCGACCTGAGGTTCCGCTACAACCGTGGATGCGCCGCATTTCAGGAAGGGAAGTTCGACGAGGCAAAGGCTGCCTTCTCGAGTGTTCTGCGGCGTTCGCAAGACAATGACATGCGCTTCCGCAGCCTCTACAATCTCGGCAACACGGCCTTCAGGCAGAACGATTTCTCTTCCGCCAGGGAGTATTACCGGGACGCCCTGAAGATCAGGCCCGATGACCCCACAACAAGGCGCAACCTCGAGCTTGCCTTGAAGGCCCTTAAAAAACAGCAGGAAGCGAAAGACCGGCAGAAGGGAAACGATCAGGAGAAAAAGGACGATCAGCAAAAGGATAGCCAGGGACAGCAGGAGGGCAAGGGCGGCCAGGACAAGGATCAGGAGAACAGGCAGGGGCAGGGGAAATCCGGCTCCCAGGATCAGCAGCAGGGGGGCAAGGGCGGCGACCAGGACAGACAGCCGGGGCAGCAGCCTCAACAGAACCGGAACGATTCTTCGGGTCGGCAAAGCGGCCAGGGAGAGGACAGGCAGGACCTGAGCGGAGAGCTTACAGGCAGAAATGCGGCCCGGAGTCAGGGTGCGAAGGCCGGGAGCAGGCAGGAAAGCAGCGCGGCTCAGATGGAGAGACAGAAGGCCTCTGCGCTCCTCGACAACGTCAAGGAGGACAGGTCGCGTTTCAACGCACTGCGGGGCATCGAAGGGGGCAGCATGAGCACGGGTTCGGGAAAGGAGTGGTAGGGATGAGGGTTCGCAGGACTTTATCAGGCCTTTTCCTGGCTGTGCTCCTGACGGCGGTCTTTCCCGTATGCGGCTTCGCCGGTGTATCGGTACAGCTTCTCCTGGATAAATCCGAAGCGACCGTGCAGGACACGATCACGCTTCGCCTCAGAGTGAGCGGCGCAGGATCCCTCGCATCGAAACCCAGGATCCAGGGACTGCAGAACTTTACCGTTGCTGCGGGCGGCACATCGAGCCATATCGAGATCATCAACTTCAGCAGAAATGAGTACATCGAATACCTCTATTATATCCAGGCCAGATCGAAGGGCACCTTCCAGATAGGGCCTGCCGAGGTCAGCGACGGAGCGAAGGCATACCGGAGCAATGCGGTCACCCTCACCATCCGCGACGTCCCCAAGCCACAGGATCAGGGACAGGCGGAAGGACCGCTTTTCCTGAAGGCGGCCCTGTCGAAGGCATCGGTCTATGTGGATGAGCCGGTCATCTATACCGTGAGGCTCTACCGGCTCCTGAAGGTGAGCAATCTCTCGCTGGAAATCCCCGATGTATCCGGCCTGGCCTTCAAGAAGATCGGCGAGCCCATCGAGTACCAGAGCGTGGTGGGAGGACAGCCTTACGACGTCCTCGAGCTCCGCTACGAGGTCGTGCCCGCACACAGGGGCCGGTACAGAATCCCACCTGCGACCATGGTCATGGCCGTGTACGGATCTGACGGAAGACGGAGCGGCTTCCCCTTTGGTGATCCTTTCTTCAGCATGCCGAGGCCGAGACCCCGCTCCGTGACGAGCAACCCGCTCGAGCTCTCCGTATCGCCTTTGCCTGCAGAGGGAAGGCCGGCGAACTTCAGCTCGCTCGTGGGAAGCTACACCATGAGCTCGCAGCTCGACAAGGACACGGTCGCTGCGGGAGATACCGCTTCTTTGAGCGTCACCATAGAAGGAAGGGGAAATGTGAACAGGATTCCCGACCTGAGCCTGCCGGATATAGCGGGCATCAAGACGTATGCCGACCAGCCGGACCTGAAGACCGAGGCGGACGAGCAGGGGTACAAAGGCACGAAGACCATGAAGTGGGCCTTCGTCCCTCAGAAGGAAGGGACGTATGTGATTCCCTCGTTGAGCTTGACCTATTTCGATACTCGGGCGAAATACTACCGGACGATCCGGACGCCGGCGCATGCCCTGAAGGTCCTGCCGGGCGCCTCAGCCCAGGCCGGGCAGACATCGGCCGGCATCCAGCCTCAGCCGGCCCCCCAGGGCAAACTCAAGAGAGAGGTCGTCGAGGTGGGAAGGGATATCCTTCCCGGGCATACCGGCTTAGGCGACCTTCATGCCGGGCTCCAGGCCATGCCTGCCCCTGCCGTGTTCTGGGCGCTCATGCTCCTGCCGCCCTTGCTGTGCCTCGGAATATACTCCGGCAGAAAATTGGTCAATCCCTCCGGCGCGTACGAAGAGCATATCAGGGCAAAGGGTGCGCTCAAGCGTTTCCTCAAGCAGTGCCCTTCGAGGGATGCTGCAGCGGAAACACTTCTGGATGCCTGCCGCGAGTACTTCAACAGCCGGTTCAGGGTAACTCTGGGAACCCTCACACCGGAAGAGGCGGCTGCGATCCTCGAGAACCACGGGGTGGACGGCTCATCCAGGGATCGGTGCAAATCGATGCTCACGGAGCTGACCGGCCGGATCTACACGGGCCAGGGCGACAGGCCTTTCGACCGCTATGACGAGCTCGTGTCGGTGATCCGCGAGATCGACAGGCAGGGGAGGTGAGAAGATGAAAAAACGCCTCGTTCCATTTTCACGCGCAGGATCGGTATACGGCCTGGTGATCCTCACGGCAGCCTTCGTCTTCATCTTTTTGTGCCATGTTGCCGCCTCTCCGCAGAGCTCTGGCGACGAGCTCTTCTTCAGGGCGAACCAGGCCTTCCGGGAGGCCCGTTATGCCGAGGCGGCAAAAGACTACGAGGCGCTCATCGCTTCAGGATATGCGGGCGGCCACCTGTACTACAATCTCGCCAACGCCTGCCTGAAGTCGGACAGGCTCGGTGTTGCGATCCTGAATTACGAGCGTGCCAGGCTCCTCATTCCGCGGGACGCGGATCTGGCCTTCAATCTTTCCTATGCTCAGGACCGGAGGACCGATGCGGTCCAGCCACCGGCACAGACGATCTCTTCGGTGTTCTTCTGGCTGGGCTCCTTCAACCTGCCGGAGCTGTTCTGGACCTTCGCCGCACTCAATGCCGCGCTTTTCGCGGTCCTCATATTGAGGGTGTTTGCAAAGAGCGACTGGAGCTACTACGTTTTCGTGACGCTCCTGTTCCTCTGGCTTGCGGGCGGGGTTTCGTTCAGCCTGAAGCTCTACGAGACATCCTCTGACGACCGCTGCGTCGTGATCTCCAGACAGGCCGATGTGCTGGCCGGCCCGCAGGCGGGTGATACCCTCCTCTTCAGGCTCCACGAGGGAACGGTCGTGCACGGCGAGCGTTCGGATTCCGGCTGGAAGCTCATAAGCCTGCAGGACGGAAAGCGCGGCTGGATCAGATCCGCAGATGTCGGGGCCATCATGGATAACCGCCTGAGGCAGAAGCTCATTCCCTGGTGATTCGATTGGCTGGAAAAAGAATGGCCTGAATATTCCATGCGGGGAGGGGATTGGATGGCCGTGGGCTCTTTAAGAGGCCGGACAGCCCTTTGATGCAGCTTTCAAGGGCAGCCCCGTAAACTCGCGCTCCGCGAGAGGAAGTATTGATTAAAAATCCTCTTCTTTATCGATCCGCATGTATTGCCTTGATGTGATGCTCATGCAGCAGAGAGAAAGGAACGAAAGCAGCAAAAATCCATTCTGGTACAATCCGGTTATCGCCTTTATATTCACGAATATGAGGGGCAGGAGAAAACCTCCCAAACCCCCTACAGCACCGACTATGCCTGTCACCGCACCAGTCTGCCGGGGAAACAGGGCGGGAACGAGCTTGAAAACCGCACCGTTTCCGAATCCGAGAAACACGGATAAGATATATGAGATCATCAGGAATGATGATGGAGTATGGGCATAGAAAGCCATATAAACAGTTGTAAGGATGACCACCCCATACACGGCAATGAGCACCTTTCCTGCGCTCATTTTATCCGCCATCATCCCTCCAACCGGTCTGCACAGGGTGGCTACTGTCAGAAAGCCTCCTGTTATGAGCCCGGCATTGATCATGCTCACATTGAAGAGGTCCTGAAGGAAGGTGGGAAGGTATACTGCGAAGAACATGAATACCCCGAAGGAAATGAAATACAGCAGTGAGAGGAGCCACGTGTGCCTGAACTTCAGTACGGACAGGGCCTGCCGCAGGGTCCTGCCCTCTCCGGACAACGGCATCTCCTCTGTCCCTGCCCGGAACACAAGCGCCGTGACGAGCATAAGCAAGGCTATCAGCCGGAAGGTACCATGGATGCCAAAGGATCTGCTCATGACCGGCAATGTGAATCCTGCCAGCGCAGTCCCGAAGTTTCCGAGGGCCACTATCCCGAGTACGAGCCCTTGCCTGTCCTGGGGGAAAAACTTCGAGACATAGGCAATGCCAATCGCAAAGCTGGTCCCCGCCATTCCCATGAAAAAGGCCCAGAAGACCAGGCCGTGAAAGCTGTGCGTAAAACTCACCCCCAGTGCCGGGATCACCATGAACAGCATCAATGCTGTGAAAACTCTGCGTCCGCCGAGCCTGTCCGTAAGGATTCCCAAAGGGATCCGCATGATCGAGCCCATGAGCATAGGGATAGCGATCAAAGTCGCCTTCTGTGAGAGGCTCAGCCCATACACCTGCTGAAATTCCTTGGCTATGGGCGATAACGAGACCCATGCCGTGAAACAGAAAATCATCGAGATCATGGATAGAATGAGAGCCTGTAGACCCTGCCTTGAATCAGCCATTCTCACTCCCGTATTTATTCAGGCCGGATACTGACGGCAGCGTATTTATAGGAGGGCTCACGGGACATCGGGTCAAAGAACGGGAACGTCAGCTCATTGGTCTCGAAGTAATGCATGGGCATGAATACGTTCCCGGGCTTAACCTTGCCACCCACCAAGGCCCTGGCTCTCACCTCTCCCCGGCGCGATCTCACGACAGCCCATTGTCCCTGACCGATGCCGAGCCGCTCAGCATCTGCAGAACTGATTTCCACATATACATCCGCAGGATGCATCTTCCTGAGGGTGTCCACCTTGTCCGTCCGGGTCTGGGTGTGCCACTGGACCACGGTTCCCCGCCCTGTGAGAAGCACAAAGGGATAGGCTTCGTCCGTTCGTTCCGGGGCCTGCTCGACATCGGTGAAGCAGAATCTGGCCTTCCCGTCATCGTGAAAGTATCTGCCATCCTCGAACAGCCTGCGCTCCTGGGCAAAGTCGTTCAGTCCCTCCGGGCACGGCCACTGGATGCCTCCGCAGCGCTCGATCATATCGAAATCCTTTATGCCGCTGATATCGCAGGGCTGGCCTTTCGAGACGCGTTTCAGGATCTCGAAAACAGCTGCAGGCGACGACCATTCGCTGAACATGTCTCCGCATCCCCAGGCCTGAGAGATCCGTTTGAAGATCTCGAAATCGCTGAGGGCATCCCCCGGAGGGTCCATGACCTTCCGAATCACGCCGATACGCCGCTCCGAGTTGATGAAGGTCCCCTCCTTCTCCCCGCAGGCAGCGGCGGCAAGGACCAGATCTGCATGCTTGGCTGTGTCGGTGTCGTGATACATATCCTGGACAACGAGATACTCGAGGCCTTTCATGGTCTTTTCGAACCAGCTCCTGTTGATCCAGGAATGAAACGGATTGGTACAGACGATCCAGAGGCCTTTGATATCTCCCTTCTGCACGCTTTTGAGAATTTCGTCGTAGGCCATGCTGTTCCTGTCCGGTATCAGGCCGGCATCGATGCCCAGGATGTCGGCAACCTTACGCCGATGATCGCGATTCAGGAAATCATAGCCGCCGATGATCGATGTCGTATTGCTGAAGATGCGGGAGCCCATGGCGTTGGCCTGGCCGGTGATCGAGTTTGGACCCGTTCCCGGCCTGCCGATATTGCCAGTCATAAGGGCCAGGTTGATGATTGCCTGGGCGCAGGCGACAGCCTGGAAGTTCTGGTTCACGCCCATGGTCCACCAGAACGACACCCGCTTGCCGTTGTGGATGATTTCCGCCAGATCGAAGATATCCTGAACGCCAAGCCCTGTCTTATTGCTCACAGACTCAGGCGTGAATGGTGCCACATGCTGCCTGAAGGCATCGAACCCTTTCGTGGTGTTTTGAATGTACGGCTCATCAAGCCAACCATTGGCAATCAGCACATGAGCGAGGCCGTACAGGAGAGT
>Ga0116185_1002963_pt1 | contig 15165 bp, 13 predicted proteins | sample AD_JPNNA7_MetaG_FD_89754 | JGI IMG/M metagenome (GOLD analysis project Ga0116185, IMG submission 89754) | Active sludge microbial communities of municipal wastewater-treating anaerobic digesters from Japan - AD_JPNNA7_MetaG | ecosystem: Engineered > Bioreactor > Anaerobic > Digestate | place... | reverse complement strand
TTCAATTATTGCCGTATCCTCAAACTCTTTATTCTGCCGAGAATCAGCGCAGCCAAAAAGGCCAAGTATTGTTATGCATGCAATTAACAGTATTATAAGCTTTTTCATATGACAAACCTCCCGTTAAACATAGTCCATAATTCATGTTAAACAAAAAGTTCCTTCTACTGAATAGAAGGAACAAAAATGCTGTTCAAGCACCTCCCTATCTCTCGTAGGTAAGCTTCTGATTCAGGCAGGTCTCCTGGCTCCGGTTCGTCGTATTCCTAAGCCTTCCCGGAGTAACTCCAGTGGCGTGTCTAGGATACTCACCTTCACAGTGGCGGGACCGCATGGGACTTTCACCCATTTCCCTTTTAAGCTTCTGCAGGAAATTAACTGCAGTTATGCACCTGAACTATTTCTCTGTTCAATTAATTCTGATTCTATCATAATGCCGGCAGCTTTACAATAGAATGGCCGATCAAATCCTGTTAAGCCAGAACCCTCCTATTTCAACTATTCCCTCCTTGGAGTCATAATTGAAGATAAACTCATAATGGGACCTGCCCACTGGCTCGTCCTCATATTTCAAGCTGAAGGGAGATCCTTTATAAATCGTCTCAAATATATCATAGTACATGATTGTATTCCCCATAACCTTATATTTTCCCCTCTGTTTGATTATGGTGTCGTTGATACCTGCTGCACTGACCTTTATCAGTTCATAGGTACCGTCACTGTTGAACCTGTATGCTGTCGCATATGACGGCAGGTTCCCTGATCCGCTTTCTATATCCTTTATTGCTGCAAACAGGTCAGTGCCTGTATCTGACCAGGTGCCTGCAAGAATTTCTGCAGGAAAGTTATCCTTGTATTGTATGAATAATGTATCATCATTGCTGCTGGTTTCCACATCCATTTCCATGGCAGATATGAAGAGATTAATTGGAATATACATCTTTCCGGCGATTATGTACGGAGCCATACCGGCATCGACTTTTTTACCGCCGACTATTGCTTCAGTGCTGCCTTCCCGCATTTCCACCTTCAGTACGACATCCTCTCCGCTGTTCCATTGGGCAGTTATGCTGCCTCCGATAATTTCAACCTCAGGATAGGTATGGCTTCCGGCATAAGGCAGCTTAAAGGCATATTTGAACCTTTCAGCCCCTATAAAAATATAATAGAACCCATCCTTGCTCCTGATATGATAATTATCCCTGAATATTACCGTATCGTTTATGACTATCTGATCCCAGGCATAGGATCCTGTGCCGGATCCGCTGCCTGCCGTGCCCTCATCTTCAGCAGGCTCATTATCAGCAGACAGGTATGCTTCGTATATCCTTGCCGCAATTAGTACAGCCATTTCCCTCGTACAGGTACCTTTGGGATTTATCCTTCCGCCGGCGCCCCTCAAAAAACCATTCTCAGTCATGAATTTAACAGATTCTATAGCCCAATCGGATACTTCATTTTCATCGGCAAATATCCCGCCTTTTCCTGCAGGGAATTGAAAATTCAGGGGAATTGCCTGTATTGTCCTGTACATCATTGCAGCCATCTGTTCACGGTTAATGAACAGCTCAGGTGAAAAAAGCCTCTTTTGCAGGTCTGTGTCGTTAACTATTTTCAAGCTGTAAGCCTTTAATACCTCCGGATTGTCAGTATCGGAAAAAACATTCATATCAGAATATACTGCTGCTTTTCCGGTTTTTATTTCATACAGTCTTACGGCAATTTCTGCAAATTCCTCCCTTGTAATCGGTATATTCATATTATCCCTGATCCTGTCTGTAATCAGTCCGTATCCGGCTGCCTTATCAAGCTCCGGTACAGCCCAGGGGCTGGCACCCTTGTACGGAGCTTCTTCTGCAAACCCGCAAAGTGCCAGTACGGCTGTAAATATAAAAACCATTATAATTATTCTAAGTACCCTTTTCATGTTAACCCCCTCTAAAACCATACAGTCCGGCAGTCTTACGCTATCCGTACATTAAGCATAGTATATATCAATATTCTATCACTAAATTTTAATATTTGATATAATATTTATTGCAAGGAGTTGGGTATCTTGAGTAATAGGAGAAAGGGACCGATAAAAAAGGATTTTGATTACGAAGAGGATTATTATGACCGCCTGAAGCATGGAAGCAGAAGCAATAACCCATACAGAGGCTTTACCAATAAGGCAACCAGGAAAAAAACAGAATTTGATTATGAAGAGGACGCCTACGAACCGGAGAAAAATAAGTGAATATAAATCAAGTGTGTTTATCTTAAGCCTTTAGCAGTTATCATATCAATAAAAAGAGGAACTAAAGCGGGATCAAACTGGGCTCCGGCATTCACGGAAAGTTCATGCAGGGCTTCGTCTACAGTCCCGGCAGGTTTATAAGGCTGCTGATGTGTCATGACATCAAAAGCATGCAGAATGGATATAATTCGCGACATAAGGGGAATATCTTCCCCTTTCAGTCCATGAGGATAGCCCTGGCCGTTCCACCATTCATGGTGATATAAAATTACACCGGATAAATGGGCAAATTCTCCGGAAATCTGGGCTAATCGATATCCGATTTCAACATGTTTTTTCATAATAGACCATTCTGATTCATCAAGCTGGGACTCTTTCAGGACTATATCTTCAGGTATGCCGATTTTGCCTATGTCATGCAGGCTTGCAGCCTGTACGAGGTATTTGCAGTTTTCCCTTGAAAGGTTAAGAACTGCCGCAAATTCTTTACCTAAAGCTGCCAGCCTTTCAATATGTTCTTTGGGCTCATAGCCTTTTTTATGCAGCAAATTGCCTAATACTTTAACAAAAGCCAGCCTTGTTTTCTTACCTTCTATAAGCTTATTTTGGTACATTAATTCTTCAGCCTCAGTTAAGACCTTGGACAAATCTGTTCTGCTGTCATTTTTAGTTGCCACACCCAGGGATATACTGAAAAAAGTATCCTCCTCCTGATTGCTTTTACATGCTGCATTTATTTTATGTGCGATATCGAGAGCCTTTTCTTTGTCCGTATTCGGCATAATAACAGCAAACTCATCGCCGCCCCACCTTGCAATAATATCATTTGGGCGGCAGCATTGCTGAATAATAACAGCTATCCGTTTAAGCCATTCGTCCCCTTCTTGGTGACCAAAAACATCATTAATGAATTTCAATCCGTTCATATCTCCGATGAGCAAAGAGACAGGCAGGCAGTCATTATTCTTTGCCAGCTCTTGTATTTTCTTTTCAAAATAAGCCCTATTATGCAATCCGGTTAATTCGTCATGGAAGGTAAGGTAGGTTATTTGTGCTGATCGCCGCTCAATCTCATTTCTTTGCTCTTTTAAAAAAAACTGAATAAGCCCTATTGCGTTTAAAAGCAGGATTATTTGTGAAACAATATAAGGAGCAATCTGGGGTATCTCCAGAATATAAGAAAAAATAACCGTATTGGCAACCCAGGCTATGTTTAACAAACCCAGAAAAAGAGCAAGTTTTCCGTACCTTTTGGCTGACCTGATCATAGCTGTGCCTACCCAGGCGGACAAAGCAAATACTGATAAATTGGTAAATTTAATCATCTGCAGATCCGGCCAATTCCGGGCTGAGAAAAAGATAAAAAACAACAACCAAACCAGCCCTATGCTTAGAAACAGGGATTTTTTAACTTTGGCTTTCAGGAATATTAAAGTGCCCTGAGATATTAAAAGGTTTGCATAGAAATATGAGACCAGGCTAAAGAAGAAAATTGTGTGGTTCTGTCTTAGTAAATCAGGAAAAAAAGCATCCAGGCTATAATTAACGGCAACAATAACCCAGCCAATGAATCACAAACCGAGAAAATGCCTGTATTCAAAGGTAATGATATATACATACAACATTAGTAATACCAAAATAGCTCCAAGTGAGGCAATCAACAGCAATGTAGAAGTCTGCATATACTCTCCAATCAATTAGAATAGTCTGGTTATTTTAGTTTAATTTTAGCAAATTATTTTCAAAATAGCCAGTCCTATATCTTTCTAATATGGCATCAGCTATATGATGCTTTACTGCCTAATAAAAACTATTATTTTACTGATTCCCTTATTGATCTAATAGAATTATTTATTCAGCACTTTTTCAATAAAAATATCAACTATATCCGGGTCGAATTGGGTACCTTTATGCTTGACAAGTTCTCCAACAGCTGCATTCTTATTCAAAACCGCCTTGTATTGCCTTTCACTAGTCATCGCATCATAAGCATCCGTCACAGCTATTATTCTTGACAAAAGAGGAATTTCTCCCTGCTTTAACCCAATGGGATAGCCTGTTCCATCAAGCCTTTCGTGATGGTATAGTACATATTCGGCAATCTCATTCATACCCGGTACATTGTTCAGTATTCTGTATCCGATATATGAATGACGCTTTATTTCATCCCACTCATGCCCGTTAAGCTTTTCCGGTTTATCCAGAATGCTGTTGTCTATAGCAATTTTGCCGATATCATGAAGCATACCGCTGATTTTTAGCTTGCATATTTCTGCTTCGATTAATCCCATGGCAATGCCGGTTCGTTGACACAACAGGCTTACCCGTCTTGAATGAGCCTCTATCTTTGGATTTTTTTCATTTGCAATTCTAAAAATTAATTCAACCATTTACTCGCTTCTTCTTTCCTTCAATATGGTGTCGACCATATCCGGGATAGTATTCAGCGGTAATTGATACTTTACCGCTCCAATATCGTAAGCAACTTTCGGCATACCGTATACTACGCATGAGTCTTTATCCTGGCCTATGGTTTGTGCCCCTGCTCTCCGCATGGATAAAAGTCCCTTTGCGCCGTCATAGCCCATTCCGGTGAGAATAATTCCGACAGACTGATTCTTTGCTTCCCTGGCTACAGACTCAAAAAGTACATCTACTGAGGGGCAATGCCCATTTACCTTCTCTCCCGGATAACACTCCACCTTATAACAGCTTCCACTCTTTTTTACTCTCATATGACGGTCTCCAGGGGCAATCAGCACTTTGCCTTCTTCAACAGTATCACCGGTCTGTGCTTCCTTGACGGACAGTGATATGGAGGAATCAAGCCTTTCTGCAAACATGCGGGAGAAAACCGGAGGTATGTGCTGGGTTATTACTATTCCCGGGGTATTATTGGGCATTGCCTTCAATAAACTGTGTAAGGCCACTGTCCCTCCTGTAGATGCACCGATGGCAATTATTTTTATGCTGGTCCCACTGCCTTTTCTATCTATTTTTCTAGCGGCTGCAATATTTGTATTATGCACTCCCACTCTAGACACAACCGCAATCTTAATTTTAGAAATCATATCACTTATGAAATTTTCAACAGTTCCCATCGATTTCATATCCGGTTTTGTAACAAAATCAACCGCACCTGCATTCATAGCGTCGAATACCGCCTCACTTATCGTGCTAACCACAATAACAGGCAAGGAATATTGAGGCATTAGCCGCTGTATAAACTCAATTCCATTCATTTTAGGCATCTCTATATCACAAGTCATAACATCAGGTTTATATTGTATTATTTTATCTCTTGCATCAAAAGGGTTCGCAGCTTTTGCAACAACTTCAATAGCAGGGTCGGAGGAAAGCCCTCTTGAAAGCACTTCCCTGAATACTATCGAATCATCGACCACCAGAACCTTGATTTTTTCTCTAGGATTCATTTTTTTATTCCTTTCTATAAACAGCAGGCATAATATATTTATATTTTATATCCTCCCGGCTAATTGATTCTGAATGTCCAATGAATAAATAGCCCCCGGACTCCGTAATATTATAGAATTTTTGTATTAGCTTCTTTCTGGCCTGTTCATCAAAATATATCATTACATTCCTGCAGAAAATTATATGAAATTTCTTTTTAAACGGAAAAGTCTCTTCTGCAAGATTAAACTTCCTATAAATCACATCATTTCTTATCTTGTCAATGAGAATGCTTTTTCCCTCATTCACTTTATTAAAATAACGCAGCCTCCAGTTTGCAGGCAGCACAGATATTTTTTCATTGCTGTACTCACCTTTATGCGCAATTCCCAATACCTTTTCGGAAATATCCGTAGCCAGTATTTTTGTATCCCAGTAAATCTTTTCTTCCTGGAAATATTCGTCCATTATCATGGCGATGGTGTAAGGCTCTTCTCCGGTGGAACATCCCGCGCTCCAGATGCGGATATCTTTTTCTTTCAATGTTTTTGAAAGGTTAGGAAGTATTTCGTCCCTTAAATAAAAAAAATGCTCTTTTTCTCTCATGAAAAAAGTATGATTGGTAGTAATTCTGTTAACCAGCTCATTTGCCGCCTCACCTGTTTTGTCTGAAATAACATAATCAAAGTATTTTGTAAAGCTTTCGAGATTAAGTTTAAGCAGGACATTAGACAGCCTCCCGACAGCAAGAGGCTTTTTTTCTTTGTGTAACTTTATACCATAATTGCTTTTCAAAAAAATCGCCAATTGGTCAAATTCCCTATCAGTCATCTTCAACATATGCTTCCCCTGCAAAATTATTTTACGGAGAGAGCATGAGCGCTCTCTCCGAATTATAGAACCCGTTAATATTTATCAAATTCATTGTCACTCAGCGAGATCTTTATTTTTTTGTTTTCCGCTTCTGCCTTGTTCTCTTCAGGATTGCTTACAGCTGTTTTTTTATCCTTATACATATTCTCAAGCATTTTGATTATTTCGGGAGACAGCTCTTCATACTTGCCGGCAGCTGCGGCGTCCTTTCTGAGTTTAATGTTGTTTACCATCTCTTTCATCATTTCAGCCTGACTTGACAGCTCTTCACTTGCAGATGCGCCTTCCTCAGCAGTCGCGGAGTTTGTCTGTACCACCTGAGATATTTCGTTAATTGCCTGATCAATTTGAGAAATCGCATTGCTCTGTTCATTTGATGCGGCTGATATCTCACTTACAAGAACCGATGCCTTAGTAATGCTGTCTACAATTTCAACAAGCTCTTTTGCTGTATTGTTGGCAATCTTAGTACCTTTTTCAACTTTAATAATAGAGTTTTCCACCATATTTGTTACTTCTTTTGCTGCACTCGCACTGCGCTCAGCTAAGTTTTTCACTTCTTCCGCCACAACGGCAAAGCCTTTTCCGTATTGCCCTGCCCTAGCCGCTTCTACAGCCGCGTTTAAAGCCAGCATATTTGTTTGAAAAGCGATATCGTCTATTACCTTTACAATCTTGGATATATTGTTGGATGCTTCATTGATATCCTCCATTGCAGCAAGCATTTCCCTCATCTGCTCGTTCCCTTTAACTGCATTTTCTTTTGAAGTATCGCTTAATTTATTTGCTTCATCGGCATTTGAAGCATTCTGTTTTACCTGTGCAGCCATTTCCGTAATGGATGCCGTTATTTCTTCAACAGAGCTGGCCTGTTCTTCCGAACCCTGGGATAAAGCCTGGCTTGTACTTGAGACTTGTCCTGCTCCGGCAGCAACCTGTTCGGCGGCAGTGTTGATTTCTTTGAAAATTTCATTTAAAGTATCAATGATATTGTTCAGAGAGTCAGATATGGTACGGAAGTCTCCTTTAAAATCTCTTACTCTTTGTATATCAAGATTCTTTCGTGAAATCTCGGATACAATATTTCCTATTTCCTGAACAACATGATTTAAAATCTCTATAGTAGAATTAACTCCATTTGTCAGCTTTTCATAATCTCCTTTATAGTTGCCTTTAACCTTTACGCCTAAATTCCCTACTCCAACCTGCGACATGACCTCTGTAACTTCCATAATCGGTTTTGTCACCGCATTCAGAGTATCGTTCAATCCCTTCACCACATTCGCATATTCGCCTCTAAACTTCTCTGCGTCTCCTCTCGCGCTTAAGTTACCCTCTTCTGCTGCGGCTGCAAATTTCTCTGTAACATCTATCAGGCTCTGTATTGCTTCCATCATGTGGATCAATACAGGTACCAGATGGTCGTTTTCAGATCTCTTGCCAATTTTCCGATAATTCTCCAGTTCGCTTATATCACCTTGCGAAATTTTCACACAGACATTCTGAACGGCAAGAAGTCTTTTCTGCACTTCGTTTGTAGTACTTGCCAGTTTATAGTAATCCCCTTTGCAGTTCGTATCCATAGTTGTGGTATAATCGTTTACCGCCATCTTCTCCAATACATTGAACGTGTTGTCGATTGGCTCTCTAATTGCTGTAAACGCTGAGTTGATATCCTTGCCAATGTTTAAATAGATCCCGCTGTATTTTGACAAATCCATCTGATAGCCTGTATTTCCGTCTTTCATATTGCTGCACAAATTAAATGCATCCGTTGACAAATTGCTTATTGTGCTTTTTATTTTTGAAATATATTGATTCAGCCTTATAAAGCGATTCCTCTCCCCTTCGGCACAATTGTCCCCTGCAGGCACTTCCGAATCAATGTCAAAATCGCCCCTTGCCAACTTCTGAAGGTTTTTTTCAAGCTTTTCAAGTTCTTTTCTCTGATACTCGATTATCGCACTTTTCCCGAAGAACGCCATAATATCCCTCCTGATTAATAATTTTATAATTACTCTATCTGACTTATTGCCTCAACATCCTTTTCATTCATTATCTTTCTGCAGTCAAGTATAAGTTTTACATTGCTTCCTACCTTTCCAATACCCTTGATATACTTGTTTTCGGCACAACTATTGATCTCTGGCGGAGGTACTATTTCCTCATCCGGTATGGATATGACCTCTGAAATGTTGTCAACTATCAATCCCAGCAATATACCATCTACGTCCACGACTATAATGCATGTCCTGTCATTATATTCTTTAGATTCCTTTTTGAATCTTAACCTTACATCCATTACCGGAACGATTTTGCCTCTCAGGTTTATTATACCTCTGACATATTCCGGCAGTTCAGGAACCTCCGTAATAGGCTGCATGCCTATCATCTCAATAACGAACTTGATCTCAATGGCATATGCCTCATTGCCCAATAAAAATGTCAAAAATTTCCCTTTCATGGTATCCTCACCAGTATCCATTCTTTCCGCAGCCAAGTCTGTCATATTTTCATCCTCCCTTCTTCCAAACTCGTTATTAAATCACCTACATCCAGTATAAGACTTATGTTGCCGTCTCCCAATAATGTGCACCCTGACAGTCCCCTAATCTTCTTCAGATTTCTTATATAACCCGGCAGTGCCTTAATAACAACCTCCTGTTCGCCTATTATCTCGTCTGCAAAAATGCAGATGGCTTTTCCGTCGTTCTCTACCATAAGCATGACACCATCGGAGATATTCTTGATTTCCGTTTTGATGCCGTATAATTCGTAGAGCCTTACAGCAGTATAGCATTGGCCCCTTATCATAATCATCTCATTGCCTTCAGAATCAATAATGATATCTCCGTCTTCGGCTTTAAAAGACTCTCTGATGCTGATTATCGGTACTGAAAAAAATGATTTGCCGGTTTTTATAGTCATACTGTCAATAATCGCAAGAGTCAGAGGCATTTTTAGAGTTATTGCGGTTCCTTCTCCTTCCACACTGTCTATCGATACAGTTCCGCCTATGGCACCAATATTCTTGGTTACTACATCCATACCTACACCGCGGCCTGAATACTCCGAAACTTCTTCTTTTGTAGAAAAGCCTGCCAGCATTATAAATGAATATACCTCTTTATCTGTAAGCTCTTGTTCAGGTTTTTTTATAAGTCCGTTTCTTCTTGCTTTTGAAAGAATGCTTTCTTTATTCAAGCCCCTGCCGTCATCCTTTATGATTATCAATACATCACCACCGCTATTTTTTGCTTTCAGCGTGATAGTGCCAAACTCAGGCTTGTTTTTTGCTTTTCTTACTTCACTATTCTCTATTCCATGGTCAACTGAATTCCTGATGAGGTGCATTAAAGGATCCGATATATGATCTATAATGTTTTTATCAACTTCCGTCTCTTCCCCTATTAACTCCAATCTTATATCCTTTCCCAATTTTTTTGACATATCGCGGACTATTCTGTTCATTCTTTGAAAAGTAGCTGAAAGAGAAACCATTCTTATTGACATTACAGCATCCTGAAGCTCTCCGGTGATTTTATGAAGCTGCCTGGCTGATTTCAGGAAGTTATCCAGCACAAGGCCATTAAGATCAGGATTTTGAAGCACCATTGCCTCGGAAATAACCAGTTCCCCTACTAAATCCATCAGCTTGTCCAGTTTATGTACATTGACACTGATAATGCTCTGACGGGTACTGACAAATTGAGGCTCTTCTATCTTTTCTTTATCTTGCAGATCCTTCATATTCTGATTATCAGTACTTAACTGCTGATGCCCGTCGGATTTTGTTTCATATAACTCAAATTCTTTTAAGAACACTACATTATGTGAAATAAATTCATGTATTTCCTTATACGAACGATCCGATTTAAAAGATATCCAAAACCCGTTATTCTTGATTATTTCTATACTGCCATCGTTATCAATAATGTCTTCCGGAACATAACTGATATCCTCAGCTATTTCCTTCAGGTTGTTGATGACCAAGAAAGCTCTGACATTTTCCATTTGGCAGCCTTCTTCGAAATATATGACAGCTTTATAATTTTGTTGGAGAAAGTCGCTCAAGTTTATCTGATTACTACTGTCCTCTGAAATGCTGTCAGTATCTTCATTTTTCGAAGGACTCTTGCCTTTCTCCGCATTTTCCTTTGAATTATCCGCCTTCAGGCGGGATAAGTAATTCTTAATGCGTCTGATCAGTTCCGAACCGTCACCATCGGATTTCCTGCCCTCCACAATTTTATCCGTTTCATGCTTGATAAAATCTGCGCTTTCCAGTACTATATCCGTCAATTTCAGGCAATCAATTTTCTTAGGCTTTTCCTCCCGCAAAAAGTAAAAGAGGTCTTCTATAGTATGAGCAATTAATGATATATTTTCATAATGCATCATGGCAGAAGAACTTTTTATGGTATGCATTACTCTGAATATTTCATTTATCGAGTCTTCCGTATAGCAGTTTGACCTTTCGATCTCTATTATTGACTGTTCAAGCTGTTCAATAAGCTGAACAGTTTCAAAGATAAACATATCCAGCATAGGATCATTACTATAGTTATCCGACAAACAGAACACCCCCATAAGTAAATTCTATTGCTTTCACATTTCCAGTACCTGTGTTAATACTTTAACCAGATGCTTTTCCTCAAAGGGCTTGACTATAAAGGATTTTGCCCCAGACATAACAGCTTCATAAATAAAGGGCTTTTGCCCCACAGCAGAAATCATCACAATCCTGGCATCGGGATCAAAAGTTCTTATCTCCTTCAAAGCCTGCACGCCATCCTTTATCGGCATTGTAATATCCATAGTCACAACATCAGGCTTTAATTCCTTATACTTTTTTACTCCGATATCTCCGTTTTCAGCTTCACCGGCTATTTCAAACCCGTTTTTTTCAAGAATTTTCTTTAAAGTTAATCTCATAAAAGCTGCATCATCAACTATTAGAACTTTTTTCATCATAGTACTCCTTTATTGATTGCTTTGCAGCTTTTCCTGCAAATACAACCCTTCGCTTTTTCGTTCGATTTGCGTAAATGTAAAAATCATATATGATGGTTCAATTTCCACTATATTATAAAAATAATAGTCAATTCTAAATTTTCTTTCAACGCGTGTCCTGATTATGTCCTGGAATATTCCCTGACGATTTTAAATTAACTATTGAAATCAGAAATATCGTATTTAATTTCAAAAAAAGTTTGCTAAAATATATATGATAAAGAAATATTTATAGTTGTATTATTTGAAATTATTCGGAGCAGTATTTGGAGGAATATATGTCATTAAATGAAACATTCGGAGTATGTCTTAATAAGCTGTTGAAAATCATGAACCTGAAAGGCAGTTCACTGGCAAAAGGTATTAATGTGGACCCATCCCTGGTATATAAATGGCTTAGAAATGAAAGGATCCCTTCATACAACTCATCCCATATAGATTCTATTGTGGATTTTTTTATGAAATGCATGTTTAATTCCTTTCAGAAGATGAAAATCGCCAATGCATTAAAGGAATACGGTTTTGAAATAGCGGATGACGATCTAAAAAACCTTGAAAATGCTTTACGTTCATACCTTTTTGAAGCACAGGGTTATTCTATTGAAGTTCTCACAAACAAAAGTATTTCGGATAAAGAAAAATACAAATCAAAAGTTAAGGATTTGGTAAAGCCCCTGAGCATACCTCCGTATATGTCAGATAATGAAAGCCTTCAGAGAAATGCTTACGGCAATAATATAATAGAGTTGTCCGAACATAGCCTTTTCTTTGATCCGGCATTGGACTCCGATAGAGTAATAATTATAACAGGCATTAAGGAAATATTATATTCTTCTTTGGCATTGCTGCAAAGTGCTCCAATCAGACCTGACAGTAAGGATGACATAATCCTTTTGACTCTTAACAGCAGCATAAATCAGTTTTATGATTATTATGAATATAGGAAACAATTGAAAAATGCCATTTCCACAGTATTAAAAAGAGGGTGGATGGTAGTTTTATTGGCCGAACTGAATAATGGCAGAAAAGAAATAATAGAGCTGATTGAAAGTTTGCCGCTTGCACTCGCTTTGGGAAAATTACGTATTTATTATTACGAAAGGAATGACAGGCTTACTATTAATGAACTTTTTGCTGTTCCTGGGAAGGGAGCTTTGTATTGTTTTTCATCAAAACTTATGAATCAAGTGGACAGTGCATTTTTATTCAGGTCTAAATTAAGCATAAAACTAATATCCGAGCACTATTGCCAATTCTTTTCATCAGCTAAGCCTTTACTTCATGAATACCCCTCTTACGCCAAAGCGGATTTCCAGCTTAAAATCACTGAAAGCGAGGAGAGTCTTGGTAACAGATATTATTTTAACGGAGGTGTTAGCTCTATTACCATACCAATGAACCTATACGAAAAATATCTGAAGATGTGTAAGATACCAAAGCAAGAAGCTTTATTATGGCTTGATTATCATAGACGGAGACTAACAGCTTTTGAAACTCAAATACGCTGCTTTAGATATAAGGATATTGTGCTTAAAGAAGCTGTAGAAATGCTGGTTCGTGAAAAAAAATATTTATACAGCAAAAACTATATATTGGAGAATTGCATTCCTAATGATGAAGATATTGCCTGCCACCTTGAAAATATGGTAAATATGCTTAAAACATATGAAAACTATGAAATTGCACTTGTCAGCAGGAATGACTTCAAGAGTGCATGCGGAATACTTTGGATGGTAAAAGAGAATTGCAGCGCATTTTTCAAGGCAGCAGATATCAATACTCAAAAGAATATCAACTGTGACTCCGGCAAATCAGTAATTAATGCATTAGTAACCGAAAAAGATGTAATCTCTGCTGTACAATAATATTTTAATAATATATGGAATGAAATAGAATTATATAAAAAGCAGAAGGAGAGAACAATAAAGTGGCTTAACAACCAGATAGACTTAATCAAAAAAAAGGTTATGTAGCTAGTTTTATAGATATATTCCCAGCATATGCGCAAATTAAAACAAAAAACTCCGAAGCTTCAACTTCGGAGTTCAATATTCATTATGGTGCGGTCGATGGGACTTGAACCCATACGGTCACCCACACGCCCCTCAAACGTGCGCGTCTGCCAGTTCCGCCACGACCGCGTGTCACATAGATTATTATATAACCTAATGTCTTTTGTGTCAATAGTATTGTAAATGTCAAAGCAGTTAAGTTTTCTAAGTTTTTCTATGTTTTTCTCCCGCTGTAATCCTTCTATCGCTTGCTTTCCGGTACGAACCATTTGTGTATGCTTCTATATGGATTCACCACGTCAGGTTTTATTTCTCCCTGTATTTTGTCCCGCACAACTAAAGCAGCTTCCCTGAAAAAAAGGCTTATGCACGGAACCTCTTCCCTGAAGCTTTTCTGCAGGTTCTTGTATATTTCCTTCCGCCTGTTGTCATCCATTGCAGTATATGCTTGCTGGAGAAGCGCATCAATTTCAGGGTTTGAATAAGCCATGAAATTTTTTCTGCTGTTTATTTGCGTGCTATGGAATGCAAAGGACAAGTCCTGCGTATTTGACAGATTGTAGCCTGTGTGTACTGCATCGAATTTTCCGGTTTCTATAGCGGCTTTTACTTCGTCAAATCCGGCAAATTTAATTTCGACACGAAATCCGATGTCCTCCAGGTTTTTCTTTATTTCCTCAGCTGCTTTTCTCCTGAATTCATTCTCGTCATTGGTCAAAAGCGTGAAACTCAGCTGCTGTACAGCTTCTTCAACTTTTCTCTCCAATATACCGTCATTATTTAAATCTTCAAAGCCTGCAGCCTTTAACAGGTTTTGAGCTTCAGATCTGCTGTATCCATATCTTTCGGCATCCGCATCCTTCAACCAGGAAGCCGGATTAATCGGTACATCTGTAACTACTGCATTCCCGAGCAAATATTTATCAACAATTGATTTTCTGTTAATACCTTGAATCATTGCCTTTCTTACTGCCTTATCCTGAAATATGGCATTATTGTAATTCAGGCCGATAAAATCATAGTACATGGTTGTATACTTATAGGCATTGATATCTTTCATCTCGCTGTACTTTTCCCAATCATAGGAGGTTGTGTTCAACAGGTCCAGTTCCTTAGACTGAAAAGCTATGGAAAATGCATCGACATCATTTATGAAAGTTATTCTGATTTTCTCTATATATGGCTTTACTTCACCATTCCACTTGTCATTGTATACCAGTTCCATGGATTTGAGCCTATTGTACTGCGAAACCTTGAACATACCCGTTCCTACCGGAACTGCATTCGGATTACTCTTATAAATATGCCGGGGTATTATCGGAAAACTCAGCATATCAATCGCAGTTGCAAAGGGCTGGTCATAAGTTATTTCTATTGTTGAGGCATCTTTTACTTTATAAGAATATATGTGCTCCAAATTGCCCTTGTATATAGAATCTTCAGATGCTTTAATCGTATCCAAAGAAAATTTTACATCTTCTGCAGTGAAGCTTTCTCCGTCGCTCCAAAGCACATTTTCTTTCAATTTTATCACGCACTTGTTGGAGCCATCCGTAAAGTCCCAGCTCTGTGCAAGAACTGGAGTGATTTTCAAACTTGCATCATATTCAACCA
>Ga0116185_1002958_pt1 | contig 15184 bp, 13 predicted proteins | sample AD_JPNNA7_MetaG_FD_89754 | JGI IMG/M metagenome (GOLD analysis project Ga0116185, IMG submission 89754) | Active sludge microbial communities of municipal wastewater-treating anaerobic digesters from Japan - AD_JPNNA7_MetaG | ecosystem: Engineered > Bioreactor > Anaerobic > Digestate | place... | reverse complement strand
CGTTCCTGAGGGCAATCATCCATCTTATCCGCATCCTGCCCTACCGGTCGGCCGCGGCCCTGGGGAGGTCATCCGGCTGGCTTGCATCGCTCCTGCTCCCCTTTCATATGAAGATAGGCGTTGTACAGGCTCGTGCAACCTTGGGTCTCGATAATGCCGAAAGGTTCATGAGAAAGGTGTTCATGAATCAGGGAGAGCTCTATATCGACGCAATCAGGACCGCCTACATGACCGACCCGGAGCTCAAGGCATATGTGGACTTTCAGGGAAGAGGGCATTTCGAGCAGGCGCGTGCTGAAGGCCGCAACATCATGATCATCTCGCCCCACATGAACTGGGAGGTCCTCGGAAACACGCCCAGAATCCTCGATGAAGAGATCTGCGTCATGGCCGACTACATCAAGAGCAAGGTGGTGCAGGCCATAGCGGACGAAATCCGGTCCAGATACCGGATTGCCGTGCTGCCTCCCAAGGGCGGCATGGTGAAAAACTACATCGATCAGCTCAAGGCCGGGCGCATCGTGGGCATGATCATCGACCAGAGGGGCAAACGGGAGGACCGGGTGTTCTGCGATGTGCTCGGGCTGCCGGCGCCTACGAATCCTTCCCCTGCCTTCATCGCCCTGAAAGGCGACGCCGTCATCCTGCCCCTGTACGGTTTCAAGGAGGGAGGCCGCTTCGTCTTCCGCTTTTCAAAACCGATCGATTCAAGAGACTTCGGCAATGACTACAAGGTGATTCACAGCATCTCCGACTGCTGGAAATCGAGCGCTGTCAGGGACCTCAGCAATGCCCTTCATGCATGGATATCCTCCACTGTCCGGGAAAAACCTGACCAATGGTTCTGGCTTCACTGCAGGTGGGCCAGAAGGGCCGATATGAAAAAGATCATCAGGCAGGGTGATGATTTCAGAGAATTCGTCCTTTCCCATGCAAAGGATTATCAAGCTGCGTATCATTGTTGATGAATAAGGGGTCGGACCAAGACAAGTTCCCGGGATTCATAGGGATATGTCCCATAAATGGGTATTATTGAGGCTTAAAGCGCCCTTTTCAGGGGCAAAACTATTGCCGTAACGAATATCATATCCATGACATGCGCTCCCCGTCTCCTCCCAACATTCTTAAATCCATTTTTCGGGTACGAAAAATGACCTTTTAAGCAGATAAATACCACCTTTTATCGACACATCCTTCGTCATTTCTGCTGCTTGGCTTGGTCCGACCCCATGTACAATGTACAAAGTACACTATTCGGAATTCCCGTTCAGGTGCTGCTTGATCTTCCTGCGGATGGACTCGGGCAGCTTGACGCCGATGTCGTTCAGGCGCGACTCGTACTTCTTGAAAGACCTCATGTGCGGGGATGTGGAGGAGAAGATCTTTATGTAGGACTGGACGCTTCCCTCGAGCTCTTTCCTGAACAGGATGTCCTGGTTGAGGAGGTCCTCGATGGGCGCGATGGCGCGGTAGTTGACCGGGCGGCACATGGAGCGGTATGCCACGAACCGCTGGGTGGTTTCGCACTCGTAGTTCTTCTCGGTGATGCTCTTCTCCACCTGGTTCAGGTTGATGCAGTCCATGATCTGAAACTCGAACTTGCCTTTGAGCACGTCCCGGATCATGGCCTCGGCCTTCTTCAGGCAGGGGCACTTGTCCATCTCGCCCCGACAGTCTGAGCCGCACCGCAGGTAGAGCACGAAATCGATGTCCGAGCCCGTCTGCGAGACGCCCATGTTCACCGAGCCCATGACGTCCATGGCGATGTGTCCCCGGATCTTGCCGTCGAGCAATTGGGCTGCCTCTTCGAGGACGTCTACCCGGTCTTCGCTCTCCGGGGTCTGGAAGGCACGGAAGAATTTTTTAATCTCGTTGAAGAGCTCGATCTCCGGGATATGGGAGTATTTTTCTACCGTCGTGTCGTAGTTCCGCCTGGACTTGAGCGCCTCGTAGCGATCGGGGTCGATGATCTCCTCGATGAGGGAATCGTCCTTCCGGTAGTAGTCGGCCACGTCGTAGATCTTCCCGTCGCAGAGCTTTCTGAAGATGATCTTCCGGACCTCTCTGCCCTCGATCTCGATCTGGTGGAAGAATCCCCCTTCGGTCACCTCGCCGGTCGTCTGGGTCACCTCACCGAAATTCGACGGGTTCAGGAAGAGGGTCCCATTGCGCTCCGCGACTCCCCAGGCATCGTGGGCATGGCCTGTCAGGCAGAGCCTGACCTGGTTCAGGTCGCAGTAGGTCCTCAATGAGGGCGACCCCAGCGGGCCGCCGTAGGATGTCCTGTCGTGCACGCCGTAGGCAGGCTGGTGGGCCACGATGACGTCCGGCTTGACCGCCCTGAAGAACCGGTACATCTCGTTGTACCGCTCGTTGGCTCCCATTCCGGCCTGGTAATTCACGATGTAGCGCTCAGGTATGCCGGCCGTCCATACGTCTGCGCCGCCGTACCCGCATATCTTCAAGCCCTCGATCTGGTACCAGTGAAGGTGCAGGTCGGCATCGTGAAGGACTGTGTACTTGAGGTCCATGTCGTAATTGCCCGGCAGGCAGTAGATCCTCGATTTGGGCTTCATGAGGACGAGGTTCTTGAGCAGCCGGTACTTCTGCTGCATGACCCTGCGGGCGCGGATGGTGAGCTGCTGGAACCTGGTGCCTTTCTCCTCGATCTCGTCCGATACGTTGGGGTCTTCGAGCAGTTCGTCGACGAAGTCCTCGATGAGCATGTCTTCGGCGCCCATCCTTCTGCGGAGGCCGTGGAAATACGACTGGATCTCATGGTAGCGGATCGAGGTCCCCATGTTGTAGAAGGGAATGTCGATGAGGTCTCCCGCAATGATGTAGACGTCGGCCACGGTCTCGTAGAGAAGACTCTTGACCTTCTCGAAATCTCCATGGATGTCAGTCACATAAATAATCTTCATTTGCAGGCAGTATCGGCCGGAGAAGGGAGGAAATATAAACGGTGATACGGATCGTGCTTCGCCATGCCCGAACATCCCTTTCCATCGGCAGTGCATGCCGATGAACGCTCCAGATGGGCATGTACCACAAGCGGGGATGACAGACCAGCACCATTTTACCCATCTTCAAGGGACCCGGGCCGGCAGCAGGATTCAAAGATTTAAGCGCATCAGTAGAACCACCAGGGGTCGTAGAAGGGATAAGGCGGGTACGGCGTGTAGTAGTAGATCTCTCTCTCGGGTGCCCACAGGTGGTACTCCTCGATGTCGACGACCGGGTAGGTATAGTTGTACTCGCCTATGAGAGAGGACTCGCTCCCTGCGATCTTTCCTACCACGGTGATCTCTCTCCCCTGGCACAATACGGCCGGATCGAGAAATCCGTTTCCTCTGGCAAAGAATCTGCCGCGGCTGGCATCGACGTTCTTGGGCCGCTTCTGCCTGTCGGCAGGCCTTTCGAGGATTTCGATCACAGTGCTGTTCTCCAGCGGCTGGGTATCCAGGATGATCCCGGTCCACAGGACGACCCTGCCTTCATAGGCCCCGGGGTTTGCCCTCACCCGGTCGAGCGTGACGGATTCGTCCGCATTCTTGATCACCCCGTTCGAGATGGGCCCCGCACATCCCGGGCAGACGGCTGCGACTGCTGCAGCGAGCACGGCAGCCAGGAGATACCTTTGTCTCTTCATAGCGAGTCCTCCTTGACTAAGCGATCATGTCCAGCGCGCATCGTGATTATACGCCTTTGCAGGCTGTATGATCAAGTCGAGGCACGAGACGAGAACGAAATCACCGATGCGTCAGGATGGGCCAGCCCCTTTTCAAGGCCACCTTCTTCAGGAGTTTGGTGGGCTCCACGGCATAGGGATTGCCCACCGTCTCGAGAAAAGGGATGTCCGCGTGGTGGTCGCCGTATGCGTACGAATGGGCAAGGTCGAGACCCAGCCGGTTCGCAAGCTCGATCACTGCCCGCTTTTTGTTCCTGCCGGTACAGACCGGTCCTTCGGGCCTCCCGGTGAGAAGCCCGTTCCTGCCGATCTTCAGGTCGGTGCAGATGAGATGGTCGAACCCGAGGTCCCTGGCCACCGGCTTCAGGAGATAGCGCACTCCGGCGGAAATCATCACCAGGACGTGGTCGAGGTTCTTGTGGGCCTGGATCCGGGAGACGATGTTCGGCGCCAGGTGGGGCTTGAGGACCTCATGGTAGTAGCTTTCAGACCCCTGCTCGAAGGGAGAGAGGTCTCTCCTCTTGTAGTAGGAGAGCAGGAGCCTTGCCATGATGTCCTCGGATATGAGGTTTTTCCGGTAGAACCAGTTGGCGAAGAGGATCTTCATCACGTAGGAGGAAGAAACCTCGCCTCTGTCCCACATATAGCGGATGCCGAGCTTTGGGCTGCTCTCATCCAGAACGGTCCTGTCGAAATCGAAAAAGGCACCGATATGCTTTGTTGCCATGAGATTCCTTTTAACGTTTTTTAAAGGTATAGTATACATATAGGATTTGCTGGACAAGGCTCCAGTAACCGGGAGGATGCAGGAGGGATGCGACCGGCAGTGGAAAGGCAAACCGGCAGGGAATTCGATGTGTTCGTGATCGGGCGTGCCTGTGCGGACTACATCTCCGTCGTGGAGAGGTTTCCGCTCGAAGACAGCAAGGTCCCGCTTGAGGAGCGCCTCGTCGAAGGGGGAGGACAGGGCGCCACCTCGGCCTGCTGCATCTCGCGCCTGGGCGGGAAGGTCTGCTATCACGGGTCTGTCGGAGACGACGACGAAGGAAGGTTCTGCATCGAGCGGCTTGAAGATTTCGGGGTCGATACGGGCCGCGTGAAGGTGGTCGAGGGAGGCAGGACTCCTGTCGCCTACGTCTTCATAACCAGGGGTTCTGCATGCCGGACGATCATCTATGAGCGGTCATGCCTTCCTCCCGTCGGGATGCAGGGAGAGATGCCGTCTCTCCTCAAGAAGGCGAACGTGCTCCTCCTCGACCCGCAGGTCACCTATCTCGCATCGCGGCTGAAGGGCTTCGACGGTCTTCCCCTCATCGTCTACGACTGCGAACGCCGGCGGGAAGGGATCGAGGACATGATGCGGCTCGCGGACTTCTTCATCCCGTCCGCAGAGTTCCTGAGCTCCGCGGGGATTCGCATCGAAGGGTCGACGCTCATCGAGAGGATGAGGTGCCTGAATCGCATGGTTTCCGGCACACTCGTCGTGACTGCCGGCGGTCAGGGGGCCTACTATATGTACAAGAATCTCATCCACCAGGTATTGCCGCCCCGGGCGAATATCCTCGATACGACCGGTGCAGGCGACAACTTCCATGCGGCGTTCGCACTCGCGGTAAGCAGGGGCTTTTCGCTTGAGGAGAGCGTCCGGTTCTCAGTTGCCGTGGCCACGCTCTCCTGCAGGGCATACGGCGGGAGAGAGGGGGTCCCGGGTTTCGATGAGGCCTGCCGGACGATGCAGGGACTCGAAGATCGGATCGTCTCCGAGGGCTGAGGGGCATGGCCGGGCAAGTTGGAGGAATGTCCCGTGAACAATGCGAGCCCGGAACCCGCCCCGATTCTTCCTGTCGTTTAGTACGAAGGTTGTGTGGTAAGATGGTCCTCGAAAAGAGCCGGGAAGACCGGTTTTAAGATATATCACATCTCGAAAGAGGGGGCTTGACACTATGAAGACTCGAATCCCTTTGGTCGTTCGGAGCATGTCCCGTGCCGCTCTCCTTGTATGCCTCGTGCTGCTGCCGCCCGCGCTTCATGCAGGCCAGTCAGGATGCATCGAAGGCAACTGCGTGAAAGGCTCGGGCACCTTCATCTATCCCGACGGATCGAAGTACATCGGTGAGTTCAGGGACGGCAAGGCAGACGGCAAAGGCAGGCTGTATTACGCAAACGGCAGCTTCTACTCGGGAGACTTTGCACGGGGAAAGAAGAACGGGCAGGGAAGGTACATCTCGCCCGACGGCCGCAGCTATGAGGGCGGGTTCAAGGATGACAAGCTCAACGGCACGGGCACGTTCAGATACGGAAACGGGATGGAATACCGCGGAGAATTCAGGGACGACAAGTGGAACGGCTACGGAGAGCTGACCATGGACGGAGGCAGGAAATACGAGGGCCAGTTCAGGGACGGCAAGAGAAACGGCACGGGAAGGTTTACCTGGGAAAACGGCCAGGTCTATGAGGGCGGCTACGCCGATGACAGGATGGAAGGAACGGGGACCCTCTCGTTCCCGGACGGCTCGAAGTACGAGGGCGATTTCCGGGACAACTGCTACAACGGGACCGGGAAGTTCACCTATCCTGACGGGAAGTCGTATGCCGGCCGGTTCAAGGACGGGTATGCGGACGGCAAAGGCATCGTGACCTACAAGGACGGCCGCACCGAAGAGGTCGAGTACGTCAGGGGCGAGCCCGTGAAAAAGCCGGAGATGGAAGGGAAGAAGGACCAGCCCCTCTAGCCTTCAGTCACTGTTGAAGATGGCGGCCCATGCCGGATCTGAATCGAGCGGCAAATTTATCGAGCGGCTATATCGGGTTTGCGAAGTAACGGGAACGTCCTCTCCATACATCCCAGCCGCATTCGGAAAAGATAGTCCGGCAGCTCTGCACGGTCTCGCCCCGGCCTTCCTCGGTCTTTTCCCGTACATCACGGGGATTGGCGCCTGCTTCAGCCCAGTACAGATTTGCGCCGGCAATGCCTCCCAGCGTACAGGGCTCATGCGTACAGTTGCCGAGCACCGTCCTGGGCATCCCGAGCCGGGTGACGGCAACGATTTGCGCCATGCGGAGCTCGGTGACGGCCCCCCGCCCGGATATCTCCGTGCCCGGAATGGGAATGCGCCGGGCTGCACCGCTGTAAGCAGGGTTGATGGATGCGGTGAACAGGATGAGGTCGGCAAGCTCCTCGTTCGTATGCTCGGGGCCTATCGGCTCCACGCAGGTTCCCACCAGGAGTCCCGCCTCCTGAAAGTTCAGGATGCTTTCCTTGCGCTTCTGGGGTGAAAGGCCGGAATCCACCCCTTCCCTCAGACGCAGGGCATGGTATACCCCCGTATAGCCGGCGTCCTTTATCTTCCGTGCGTTGCTCAAGGACTGATCACCCACGTTTGCTATGAGGACGGTTTCCGGCTTCAGGTTCCTTCGGATCTCCCGGGAGATCTCCAGAAACAGGCCGAAGGGATACCTCGCGGTCGTCATGACGTATACCGCATTCGCCCCGTCCTTTTCGAACTGCTTCGCGTAGGCCGTTGCCTGTTCGGGAGTGATTCGGGTCTCTTCCCTGAAGACCCCGTTCACCCGGGCGAAAGAGCAGAACCTGCAGTCCGCAGGGCAGGGAGCAAGGTTCAAGGCCAGCTGTGCATGGACTTCCGCCTTGTTGCCGGTGAGCTCTTTGGAAACCCGGTTGGCCTCGGCCATGACAGCATAAGTCTCCGGGCTGTCCGGGGCCAGGCTGAGAAGCCCTATGAGCTCGGGCCGCGAGAGGGGAATGCCCTTGCCGCTCTTGCCGATCAGATCGTGTACGTTCATGGAAGCGAACCTTTCATGAGATTTTTTAAAATTAACGTTTCAAAATCACTATCTTATCCTCTGTGAGCTCATCGTCTTCGGGTCTTCATGCCCGGTTCCCGTCTTTGAGCCTGCTGCCCGCTATGGAGGTGCACAGGCTCTGCAGGCGACTTGAGAATGAACTTGTCGGCACAGCTCCCGCCCCGGTAGCCGATACCCCAGTGCGGAGTCGTTTCCGTGAGATGCTTCAGGCTCAGCTCGGCATAGAGCTTTACTGTTCTGCCGGGAATGTCTTCCCGCAACGGTGAGTCCTTTGTCGGCCAGTCCGGGCTCCACTCCCTGCTTGAAAGATTTGCGGATGCAGCCGCAATGAGACCGTCCGGATTTATGATCACGGTCCCGCTTGCCACGAGCATCGAGAAGAGGAATTCACGGCGCGACAGAGTGTGCATTATATCCCTGTTCCGATCTGCACGACCTTTCATGATTTCCCTATCTCTCTTCATCCCTGTTCGATGGAAGGGCGCGATGCCCGGGATCACGCCCTTCCAGGTACGGTCCCTATTTTGCCTTCTCTATGGGGTAGCCGGCCTGCATCCATGCCTTGATGCCGCCGGGATGGCGATAGACGTTCCTGTATCCCAGCTTCACGGCCCACATGGCCGCGTTGTGGCTCCGGGTGCATTTCACGAAACCACAGTAGAAAACGATGGTCCGGTCCTTGTCCGGCCCCAGCAGCTTCACCAGTTCGGCCTTCTTGCCGTCGTCAAGGGTCGTCATCTCCGGGATGGGGAATTCCATCTGGACGGCACCCGGAACATGCTGCTTCTTGTAGCTTGCCTCGAAAGGCATGGTATCCACGATAAGCACGTCTTTCTTCGCATCGATCCAGGCTTTGAGCTCATCGGTCGTGATCATCACGTAACCGCCCCTCTGGACTTCCTTTGCAAACGTGACCGCGCTCTTCTCGGTATCGGGCTCTTTGGCCCCCCAGAAGGCCTGTGCACCGGATGCAAGGCTCACTGTGAATAAAGCCGCCATGATCAGCCCGAAAAGATTCTTCCTTGTACTCATGATATTATTCTCCTCCTCTTGCTTGGTTTTTTTCCATTCTTACCCGATCTCCTCAACACCCTGCGGCAGAGGTACAGATAGGGAACCACGATGCCCCCGAGGGCGAGGTCTCTCCAGAATGCCTGCACGAGACCGTGCTTCCGTGCGAGCTCATCCGGACCGAAGCAGCCGCAGTCGGCATCGAGATTCCGGGCAACTCCAGAGCCCAGGACAACGATGAACATCCCGATGAGGGATGAAATCACCGCGAGGCTTCCCCGCATATCAAAGAGCAGGCCTATGCCCGCAACAGCTTCAATGAAAGGCAGTCCGACAGCGACCACGGGAAGGAGCATCTCCGGAACCAGGTCGTAGGCGGAGATAGTCCTGGCAAAGGCCTTTGGATCGAGAAGCTTTATGCCTCCGCCATAGATGAACAGGGCTGCGAGGCTTATCCGGACGATACGGTAAGACCACTCTGAAAAGACGAGCGAACTCAAACCCCGGATCATGACCGATATGCCCTCGTGGAGAGTTCTCCCCGGAGGGGAAGGCTTGCCCTCACAAAACGTCTACCGTCCTTCACTATGGATAGCCTGGGTGTATGCATCATGAAAAGCCCACACGTACTATGAAGTCGTATATGGGCCTCTAGCACAGGACTTTTCAGAAAATCCAATTCTTACTCATTATATTGGCATGGTGATTATTCATCTTATGAATAGCAGGTGCATGGCAGGACAGGTAACCCTCAGAAAAAACAGAACCGCATGACCGGTTATGAGAAGAATTGTTTGTCGGCCCGTACGCGCAGCTTCTTCCGGACGGCATCTCCCAGGAGCGACAGCCACTCGCTTATTCCTCCGTGCGTGCGATACAGGCGCGAAAGAGCCGTCGGGTCTGCCCCGAGGAGAAAACCCGATATCACATACTGGTTGATGAGCCACGTGCGGAACACCCCGAGTCTCTTGTGGCGTCGTGCCGAGGTAACAACTTTCCGGGGCAGGGTCACGATCCTTCCTTTACTTCGGAGTGTCCTCATGAACAATACGTCTTCCATGATCGGGATATCGGGGAAGCCTCCTGATGCACTGAAATCCGGACTCTTCAGGAAGAAGGCCTGATCGCCATAAGGGAGCTGCAAAAAGCGGGAGCGCACGTTGGCCCCCCATGCCGTGATCTTCATGGGGAGTGATTCATCATCGAATCCGAGACTGAAGCTCCCGGCTATGACGCCTGGATCTGCAAGCACGGACCTGATCTGTGCATCGAAGCCATCGGGGAGATGCGTGTCCGCGTGGAGGAAGAGCAGGATCTCCGAGTGGGCGTTCACGGCCCCGGCATTCATCTGGACTGCACGTCCCTGAGGCGCATGGACGACCGTCGCCCCGCAGGAGGCCGCAGCTTCGGGTGTGCCGTCGCTGCTCCCCCCGTCTGCAACGATCACCTCGATCCCGGGGACCTGCCTGAGGCGATGCACTGCATCCACGATTGCAGTACCTTCATTGAGAACGGGAATGATCACGGAGATGGAGGTGTTCTTCTCCATGAATGCCGTTTCCCACAGGGGGATGTCTTCCGGGCGGTCTATGTCGTGCAGTACGTCGAGCAGACTTATCGAGAGCCCGGATGCATGTGCCTTGGCAAGCGTCTGATCGAGGACGTCGCTTCTGCCCCAGGAGATCCCCTCGAAGATTTCACGGCAGGACCTGTTCAGCCCTATGAGGTAGTACCCTCCATCGTGGGCAGGGCCGATAACGCAGTCGGTTGTTTCCAGCAGCTCGAATGCACGTTTCATGATATCCGGTGTAAGAGACGGGCAATCAGTGCCCACGAGAACCACACTGCCGAAACCCCGGCCGAAGGAATCAGAGAAGGAGACGAACATCCGCTTTCCGAGATCGCCGTCTGCCTGAAAGCGGACAGGTGCATCCGAGCCGAAGGATTCCCTTATCTCATGTTCGCTCCCGCCATCGCACCAGAGCTCTATCCTGATTTCGGGCGGCAATTCATTGGCCGAGCCGATTGTGTAGCGCGTCATGTCCCGGTGAAGCCGTGCAGCACCATGCTCACCGAGTTTCGGGATCAGGCGCGTCTTGGTTTTTCCCGGCACCGGGAAGCGGGCAAAGACGATAAGCAGGTTCCGGCGATCCATGGCAGAATCTTTTCAGAAAAAAGGGGACTTGAAAAGTACTATCTCGGACAGACACCAGTCAGGGGACATTTGCCCGCTTAAAGGGTCATTTTCAGTGCAGAAGAAGTGGTTATAGGTGGAATTGCTCTCGAACCATTGAAGTCGTGGTCGTTGTTTGTCGAAACCCGGGTACAGTTTTTTATTGAGATAAGGCGGCTGTTTCACTACAGTGCCTCCTTGGGCAAGCGGGATCCTGTTGAATCATAACAGGATGATTTTTTCCCCTACGATAAGGATGGGCATGTAGCGTGTCGAAGCTTGTAAAAGAAGGTGTAGCGAAGACCATTACAAAGATGGCCGTGCCCATGCTTGCGGGTACGTTTGCCACCAACATGTACAACCTCACGAACGCATGGTTCGTCTCGAAGCTCGGGACAGAGGCACTCGCCGCCATCACCTTCACCTTTCCCGTCGTCATCCTCCTCATGTTCATGACCCGAGGGTTGAGCAGTGGGTCCATGTCCCTCGTGGCGCACGCCATCGGCGCAAAGGATCGTGAAAAGGCCGCCGCGCTCACGACCCACGCGCTTCTTCTCTCGGTCGTCTTTGCCGTCGTAATCTCCGTCCTGGGCCTGCTTACCGTCACGTACGTCTTTTCCCGGATGGGGGCGTCGGGCGAGGTTCTCGGTCTGACCGTGCGCTACATGAACATATGGTACCTGGGCACCGTCATCATGGTGCTCCAGATCACGACCTCTGACATCATCATCAGCACCGGGAACACCAAGGCCGTCAGCTTCCTCATGGTCGGCAGCACGGTCATGAACATATTCTTCGATATGGGGCTCATCTTCGGCAGGTTCGGCATGCCGAGGATGGGCATAACGGGCGCAGCACTGGCGACTATACTCTCCCAGGGAGCGGCCTTCGCAGCCGCTTTTTACATGCTTGCCTGCCGGATGAGGCTGATCGATCTCAGGTGTATAAAGACGGCCGCCGTCTTCCGGTCATGGGGCAGGATCCTGAGCTTCGGCATCCCCGGCGCCTTGGGCATGGTCCTTACCCCGATATCGTCCGCCGTCATCACGAGGCTCGTGTCAGCCTACGGCAACGCGGCGGTCGCAGCCATCGGCGTGGCCGTCAGGATCGAGATGTTCGCCTTCATGATCCCCATGACCGTGGGCATGTCGCTCCTTCCCTTCATTGCGCAGAACTACGGCTCGGGCAGGATCGAGAGGATCAGGCAGGCGAGGAAAGGCTCGATGATATTCGCCGTGGGCTACGGCGTGTTCATCGGCCTTATATTCATCGTCTTCGCAGAGCCGATGGCCGGGATTTTCTCCACGGAAAGGGCCGTCATGGACGTCCTCCGTTCCTACATCACCATAACCTGCATGGGATACGGGATGCTGGAGGTCCACCGCTATGCCGGGATCACCATGACAGGCGTCCATGAGCCCCTGCAGGCATCCGTGCTGACCATGATACGCGTGATAGTTCTGCTCATACCCCTTTCCCTGGCGGGAAGCATTCTCTTCGAGCTCGGAGGAATCTTCTGGGCAAGGCTGGCGACCGACATCCTGGCCGGTTTAGTCGGAATCTGGTGGTCAGGCAGGATCCTGTCGGGAAAGGAGATCGCGGGCTCTGACGTGCAGCTCGATCGTTCCAGGGAGCGCAGGGCGATTGGGTCCGGAGGATAGTATGAGCATGAGATTCGGCATTGAAAGCGCTGCTCCGTTGTGAAATACTCTTACGCCTGAATAAGGCATTATATATGATCGTACGGGAAATCCAAGCAAAGAGCATCCTCTCCAAGTCGAAGGTCCACGAGTATGTCGTCAATCCCTACGTCGGCTGTGAGCACGCGTGCACGTTCTGCTATGCCCGCTTCATGAAGAGGTTTACCGGGCACAGGGAGCCCTGGGGAGAATTCGTCGACGTGAAGGTGAACGCCCCCGAGCTGCTGGAGAAGGAGATCAAGAGGAAAAGGGTGGGAAGCGTCTGGGTAAGCGGGGTGTGCGACCCATACCAGCCCCTCGAAGAAAGATACAGGCTCACGAGGGAATGCCTGAAAATCCTCGTGAGGAACGGCTGGCCGGTCTTCGTGCAGACGCGCTCCCCGCTGGTCCTCAGGGACATGGACATCCTCCAGGGGGCGGCTGACTCCGAGGTCGGGATGAGCATCGCGACGGCGGACGACGGCATACGGAAGCTCTTCGAGCCCGATGCGCCGCGGACCGAGGACCGGATCGATGCCCTCGAGAGGCTGCACCGGGCAGGCATCAGGACGTATGCCATGATCGCGCCCATGCTTCCCCGTGCAGAAGGGCTCCCGGAGGTGCTCAAAGGCAAGGTCGACTACATCATCGTCGACCGGATGAACTACACCCATGCGGACTGGGTCTATCGCAAGCACGGGCTGCAAAGCTGCATGACGGACGATTTCTTTTATCGGACAGGCAACGAGCTCGCCTCTTCGTGCAGAAGATCGGGCATCGAATGCCGCATGGTCTGCTGACCGCAATCCCTGCTCCTCCTGGCGATATCCCTCGCTGACATTCGAAATCCCCCCACCGGTCTTTACCTGAGCTCGTGCCCGACCCTGTCGGGATGCAACAGAAGTGTAACCGGAGGGGATAATGTTGAAACGCCGTTCCGGTGCCGCGCTCCGTACGGTTTGATATTTATTGAGGGGGTGCCCATCGCCATCCACTGCCGGCACCATTGGCGCAAGCGTTGCACTAAGAACCGTGAAGGCACACGTCCGACCGGCAGATGCCGAGCCAACCAAAACCAACGGCTCATAACGGACAGGCTGTGAGGTTTAATGATCAGTTCAGCTACGAGGAGACAGGTATGAGCAGAACGAAGACAGTCCTTTTCATTTCCCTTATTTTCCTGGCAATCGGTTGTGATGCCCTTGCATCGACGAGATTGCTGTATGAAAATTTCAATGACAAGGTTCTCGACAGCAGGCTTGTGCCCCGAATTTACGGGGCCATCGCGGCATTGCCGCAGTATTCATATGCCAGTCCCGGAAGGGGAGGGACCGGGTATTCTTTCGCATCGGGCACCGTGGCAGCCACGTGGGTGCAGTGGCCCTCGTCGGCAATGCTGAAACCCTGGCCTTCGGATGAGATGTACGTTTCCTTCTGGATGCGCTATCCGAAGTTCGTGAACACGGATTCCCATGAGAACATCAAGATCTTCTATCCCCACTGGAACGGCATTTCGAGCTATGTGCACTACGCCATGTCGAGCAGCAACGTCATCTATTACTCCGCCAACAGCAATAACACGGCGATAGACGGCGGCGTATGGCTTACCTGCCCGAACCAGACAGACGGGCAGTGGCACCATTACGAGTTTTACGTGAAGTTCTCCCAGGGGATCAGCAGGTTCTGGTACGACGGAGTACTGAAGCTCGACCGCAGGTACGGTACGGGGAAGTGGACGAACGATGTAAGCAGCATAGATGTGCCTTCCATGGACGGTGAGGAGCCCGGTACCTTCACGAGGCAGACCGACGACCTCGAAATATGGGACGGCATGCCCACGCCGACCGCCACGCCGCCCACTGCACCGAAAAGCGTCGGGGTCCGCATCATCAGAACCTCATAGAAAGGACATCACAAAGCCCCCGGCGCATCACCGGGGGCTTTCCTTCTCGTCTTCTGCCCCGTCATTCATATGTCTTTCAGACGGACGTTTGCATCCGAGTGCTCGATCATGCTTCTGAAGGTCTGCAATGATCTCGAGATGCGCTCGAGCGATTCCGTCCGGGCCACGGGGATATCGTTGATCCCCCTGTCCTCGAGGGTTTCGACCACCTTTGAGATGGTGAAGAAATCGATGTCCCGGGACGGCTGATACCCTCTGTTGCCGGCGCCGTTCGAAGAAACGGCCGCAAGGAGGCCGCTTCCGGTGAGGGCATCGATGATCTCCCTGACCGTCCTCGGGGGGATCTCGAGGCGTTCGGATATTTCATTTGGGTTTAAGGGCCTGCCCCCGTCCATGAAGTTCTTCACGATCAGGTGGACGACCTGCAGGCTCAGGAGCATCCGGAAGGAGTGGCTGATCTTCCCGGCCTCGGGATCATACCGGTAGAGCTCCTCATTCTGGTGGGCATAGCAGAGTTCGGCGCCGAACAGTACGATGAACCAGCTCACGTTCAGCCACACGAGGAACAGCGGCAGGGCGGCAAAGCTCCCGTAGATGGCATTGTAGGTTGACACCCCCACCTGGAAGGTGATGTAGACCCACTGGACGATCACGAAGACCGTGCCCGCGATGACGCCTCCCAGGATCCCGGAGACGAGATTCACCCTGGTGTTCGGGAGGAAGACGTAGACGAACGTGAGCAGGGACCAGATGAGAATGTAGGGGATGATATTGATGAGCACGAAGATGATCGGAGACACGACCCATATGAAGCCGGGGGTCTGCATGAGGTCGTGGAGCTTTGTGGCGATGAACACGAGCGAGCTGCTGGACATGATGAGGACCACCGGGGTGATGAGCATGAT
>Ga0116185_1002948_pt1 | contig 15220 bp, 11 predicted proteins | sample AD_JPNNA7_MetaG_FD_89754 | JGI IMG/M metagenome (GOLD analysis project Ga0116185, IMG submission 89754) | Active sludge microbial communities of municipal wastewater-treating anaerobic digesters from Japan - AD_JPNNA7_MetaG | ecosystem: Engineered > Bioreactor > Anaerobic > Digestate | place... | reverse complement strand
TTGGAGAGAGAATAACAACCCTGTTAAACGAGAAAGACAATTCCTTTAAAGCTCTTGTTGAAGAAAAAACCGATTTAGCCCGCACATTACAGAAGAGAATAGCAGAGCTTGAAAATGCTATTAAAGAGAGAATAACTGTTGCTAAAGAACTTACTGCAGAAAGAGATAAGATCCAGGAGGAGAAGATTAATCTGGAGCTCCGGCAGCAGAAAGAGCTTCAGCAGCTTGCAGAGATAAACCAGGGTAATAAATCTTTGATAGAGGAATACAGGCAGAAAAATGATACTTTAACAGGACTACTTGCAGAGTATGAGACATATAAAAGCCAGATCCAGGAACTAAAGAAAGAACTGGACCAGGAGAGAAACAAAAGTAAAGAAGCCCAGGGGAAGACCAAAGACGCAGAAGAAACCCTTAAGAGAACCAAAGAAAGATTATTCCAGACAGAGGAGCGGTATAAGGCTCAGATAGAAAATATAATAGATCAGCACTCCTTTGAGAAAGAAAAGGCACTTCTGGAACAGGAAAAATCTTTAAGGAATGAACTGCAGGCAGTGAGAGATGAATATAATAACAGGATAAAGGCTCTACTTGATGAAATTGAAGCAAAGAGCAAAGCTTTAAATAAACCTAAAAATAAGGATAATTAAACAAACAGGGTAAATCTTCCATGAAAAAGTTATGATAATTGGGTATTTATATGGGTTTTATTAAAAATTGCATGTCCATTTTTACAAAGAGTTTACCTGGTATAAACGATTCTTTTATATAACGTCGTTAAATGCCCCTTTAATGACTTTATTCATTTTAAAGATTGGCTTGTAGCAATGGTTTTGTTATGTAACATAAAATAAAGAAATTTATTCCCTATAAACAGTAAAGAAACTTAATAAAATCAAGGCTTTTATAAAAATAGCTGACTGAAATTATAGGGATTTTTTTAAGGCAAAAAACTGTTATTTTAATTTGTCTATTTCACCGGCAGTTAATCCAGTTGCCTGAGATATTGCTTCTACAGGGAAATTTAATTTTAAAAGATTTTTTGCTATTTCAATGTTTCTTTTTTCTTCGCCTGCTTTTATGCCTTCCTCTTTTCCTTTCTCAATTCCTTTCTCAATTCCCTTCTCAATTCCCTTCTCAATACCTCTCTGCTCTGCCTGGAATAACCTGGAAGCTTCTTCATGACGAGCCTTTGATCTCATCTCAAGAATCTGCTGCACCATTTCTTCAGTTAATGTTTGAGCATCTTGCATGATATTTTCTCCAGAATATTAATTGTTATTTTAATTTTTCTATTTCACCGGCAGTCAATTCAGTAGCTTGAGATATTGCTTCTACAGGGAAATTTAATTTTAAAAGATTTTTTGCTATTTCAATATTTCTTTTTTCTATCCCTTCTTTTATGCCTTCCTTTTTTCCTTCTTCTTTGCCTTCCTTCTTTCCCTCTTCTTTCCCCGCCTGTTTAGCCTGGAACAACCGTGAAGCCTCTTCATGACGGGCCTTAGATCTCATCTCAAGAATCTGTCTTACCGTTTCATCATTGGATGCCCTTACCATCTCTTGCAAAGCCATTACTATCTCCTCCTCTGCCTTTAATTCCTCCGGGAGATTATCTATATCCTCTGCATAAATTTCTCCGAACTTTAAAACGTGCAGCCACCGCTCAAATCGTGATTGCAACTTCTTTGGCTTATCCTTTTTAAACTTCGGAAGCTCTATAAAATGCAATTCCTTAACATCAGTTAATTCTTTCTTTGATTTAATATTCAAATACCGATAAATATTATGCAAATCTCTTTCTTCTTTGAGAAGAATAAAATCTAATATAGAAATGGATATGGTTTTATGGAGCTTTTCATAAGGTTCAGCTTTCTGTAACTGGGTTGTATATAGTTTGTCATGGTAATAGATTACCCTGCTTATATATGCCTTATCTGGCTCTACCTGCATCTCGATATTTACTCTTCTGCCGGTATTATCTTCTGCTTTTACATCAAGAGTTGAGAGTTTATCTTTTATATATTCTTGTAAGTTAAAAGTATTCAGAAAAGTGAGTTTTACTATTTTTTCCTCTCCTTCCAGGCCAAGTATAGCATTAAGTAGAGCTATTAGTATTCTTTCGTTCTTTTCATAACCGAATACGTACTTAAAGATCACATCGTCTCTCAAATTTATTGAACTATCAATTGCCATTTAAATACCCCTTTAATTTTTTCTTCTGTTATCCTTATACTATTTTACCACAGTATCCTATTCTCCTCCAGTAGGGTTTCTGTTATTTTCCTATATTCCAACTTTGTTTACTCAAAAAAAAAACCCCGTTATTTCTTCAAAATTCTTCGGCTTACACTCTATCCCACTATCCATAAACTCCTTTAGTTTAGCCATTCCCCTTACATTCTCATCTATAATGTACCCCTAATAGAGAATTAGTGATACATTTATGAAAAAATAAACCTCAATTCATAAAAAAGTCTTTTTATGAAGGATTCTATTGTAATTTGATAGAATGTCTTATTTCAATTTACAATCTTCAAGGGAGGTTTATTTTGTGGCTAAATTCTCAAAAAAATTGAATATTACTCTGTTATTATTTGTGATATTAAGCACTATTCTTATAGTCGTAAGTTGCGGAGGTAACGATATACTTTTATGCATAGATAATTGCATAAAAAATTCAGTTAAAATACAAACAATGATAAAATTTTCCCTGGTATTTTCATGATGCAATTGTCTTCAAAATTAAGTATAGTAGTTTTATAAACACCAATCAAAATGTTAATACCCCGGTCAGTTTTACTTATACTCCGACTCCCGCTTTAACATCTGTTCCTGTAAATGCGTATTTGTATCTCTCTAATACCTCTCTTGAAGATGGAGAAAATGTTGAACAAACAACAGTCCTGGATATCCCAGCAGTGAATCCTGACTCATCTGGTTCTACTCCTTTATTAACTCAACTTTCTGCTTTACAACAGGAAAACCCTCAAGATTGGCAGGGAGAAGATATGAAAGAGCTATATGATAAATTATCTGCCACTTTAAATCAGAGTCAGGCGTTACCAGAAACAGCAAAAGTATTTACTAAATATCAGGATGCCCTTAATGAAGCCCCTATCCCTGTAAATAATGGAGGATATATTTCAGGTCAGGCTGTTGTAGGAGATACAGACACCAATGTACAATTAGAGGTATCTCTTGACGAGGATCACTACATTGATGCAGAAACAATTATTCCTTCAAATAATCTTACTTCCAGCGATGTCACAGGAGCAACCCTTAAATCCTGTCCTGAAAAAGTCTTTGCATTACCTGGAGAAGTAATTATAATTCAGATTAGTTCCACTACAGGAATAAATTTAAAAGAAGCAGGATTAACTTTTTCCCTCAAAAATCCTAATCTTGGTTGTATAACTTCGAAACCGATCTTTTTAGAAATTTGTGGTAAAAAGAAATATGAGAAGGTATATTGTTTATTCTATGCAAAGAAAAATTTGACCACTCCTATCGATACCGTAATAAGTGCTAAAACTACGACTGGCTTACAGCTTGATATATTTACAGAAATTATAAAATCAAGTGCCAGTATATCTGGGAAAGTATTTACTGGAAGCAAGCCACTTATTAAGGGGTATGTCAAAAGTATTGGTCCAAAGGCTTTTTGTAAGTTAGATTCCTCCGGTAATTATACATTACCTCGTGTTTTTAGAGGGCATTTTAGAAAAATCGTTGCAACGTATTGGATTCAAGAGAACGACAAAAAAATACGCTATAGAGAAGAGAAATTTATAGATTTTTTCAATAGCGATTTAACAAATTTTAATTTTGGTCAAGAAACAACACCCACACCTACTTCTACACCGACAGCAACGCCTACTTTCCCTCCTCCATCAGATCCATATTATGATAATATTTCTGCAGAAATAATGGATCAAAAATTGACGTGGCAAAAAGAATTAGGTTGGGATCAGGGTAGACAAAAAACAATAAATTGGTTAAATGGTAATTTATCCGAGCCATTACTTTCTACTAATATATCAGAAGCTATACAGGAAGCTAGTTTAGATGTATATGATCCTTATACAATATTATTTACTTTTAAAAATGGTTTAGAAGTAAGTATAACCGATCCAGCACCACCGCAATATGAGGAAAAAACATCTTCACAACAAAATAAAACGCTGCATACCAAAATATCTAATAATAATTTCACGGCTAGTTCTTCTCCGACAACAGTTAAAAATGAAAAAGTGTTAATGTTGGGACCCAATGCATTTGAAGATAAATGGAATAAGAATAATATGTTTGATGATCAAAACTCAATTAAAACCAATTTTGTAGATGCATATACTAAAGATAATGTTACATGTTTAGGAATATTTAATATAAAATTAGATCCAAATTTCCCTGGTGACCCAAATTTCCCTACTGATATAGTTGATGAACCATCTGGACACAATAATCCCTCTATGGCAGATGTTGAATTTACTAGCGTATTTTTTGAGGCTTCTCCAACTAAAAAATATGGCCCTACAGTAGTATGTCATATAGAACCAGATAAAATAAATAAAGTTCCAAGACCACAAGATTTTGTCAATATGGACGAATATGGTGTGATTTACATTAGAACGCATGGTATTCCTAGTGCAATAATGGCTTGTCCTTATTACGCAGGTGACCCAGAATTAGAGAGTTGGATAAATGATCCGGTTAATTATGGGAAATGGAGGTTTGGTTATGCATTATTTAGTCCAGTTTATTCATTTCCTTATTCATATGACGAAACAAAAGTTATATATTATAAATCAGTTATGTTAAAAAGAGAATTTTTTACTAAAAGTAGTTATAATAATGATTTTGGAGGTTCAATTCTGTATTTAGATGCTTGTGAATCTTGGCTTTTCAATGATAGTCTCTTTGGTTTCTTAGACCCACCTTTTAAAAATGTTAAAGTTTATATAGGTTCTGAAAATAAAGCATCTATAAAAAAAAGTAGTAAAATTGCTCATGATTTCTTTAGGTATATGTTAGGCATGAATACGGATAATCAACCAATGAATGTTAAAGATGCTTTTAACCAATCAGCAGAAGACAATCAATTATTCTACTCAAATAGCAAAATAAAGTTATATACAAATGGTGGAAAAAATGATAACACTTATCTTCCTGGAGAAGTAACTGTTATAGTTCATAAAAAATAAATAAATCATATACTGATTGGAATAAAATGACAGAATATATTAACGATATTTTTAGTCTCATTGGGTTGTTGATATACATCCTTCATAATTATTTTTTGGGTTTATTAATTGGATATAATATTGCTTATGGATTAAAACAAAATAAATATTCCAACAAAAAAGTTCTTTTTATACTAATACTTTTATGCTCTTTTATTACTCAGGTAAAGTCAATTTTTATACATAGTTCATTTAGCTCTTATACTGAGAGTTTTACAATTATTGTTAATAACGTTCAATTATTGTTACTACATATTTCGTACTATTGCCTTGTTGGTTTAGGTTTAGGAAGTTTTATTTTATATAGGTTAACTAAATTTCCAAACTTACTTTTTATTTTAATAGTTTTATTTTCACTTATTACTTATTTAATTTTAAATACATATTGTAATTTTATTGATAGAGAAGTCGCTAGTAATTGTATATATCTATATATTCTTTATAATTGTTTCCTTAGTTTAAGTATAAGCGAAGTTAGTTCATATAAAATAAAACCAACCATATATCCTAGTAAAAAAGTTCTTTTTATCTTGACATTATTATACACTTTTCTTGCATATTTTATTTTTACTTATGTTATCTATATCTCTTATAGTGGTCATGTTAATTTTTTTAAATTTATACAATATTTACAATTAAGATTAATAGAAGAACCGATATCAAGTTTAATTAATCCAGTATGTGATAGTAGTTTTACTCGTACCTTTAAAATTAAAATTTTATCATTTTTCTATGCTATAACTTTTAATAGATTAAGTTATGAGAATTTATCTATGATAATAAATATTCAAATCTGGATTATAGAATTTTTGATTACTGTTTATTGTGCTTGGAAATATGTAATAATTGCATGCCCCTGGCTTTTACCATCATACAGTTTTAGGAAACGTAGTAGTTGGCTTTTATTTTTTATAAAAAAACACGAGGAAATGAACGAAAAAAAGTAAAACCACCACCCGAACGCCCCCAAAACCCCCGTCATCTCCCAAAATACCGTGCCTATTCACCAGAAAAATACCATTCCAAAACACCGCACTCAGAGCCGTTTTAGACCGGTTTTAAGGCAAAAAAGAGGCATTCAGCTATAGAAAACAAATATAGTCAATTTTAATGAATGGCAGCAAAACCCGTTTAAACGCCGATATTTTGAAAAGTTACAAAAATATGCTATTATAAGCTCATAAAATTATTCCAGACTAATTTCTTCTACCATGAATATCCTTCGATGCGTTTAAAACGCATTTTAGAAGCTTACAGATATATTCTGGTAGAGAGAGCACCAACATAATAAGAGAAGAAAGGAGAAACACATGGAAGAACAGGACATCACAAACGTCATAGAAGAAATCAAAGACACACTACCGGAGGATCTCACAAAAGAGATCAAAGACACTCTGACATCTATTTACAAGAAACTCCTGGAGATAGACCCGCCGGTAAAAAACTGGCAGTATTCGGAGGAAACTATGTAAAACTCCTGGACATTCAGGACATCTGCTTTATAACAATTGACGACGACAGAAAAAAAGTAGTAACCTCTGACGGCAAAGAATGGTATCTGAAAGAAACCATGACGGTCCTCCAGAACAGATTCAAAGATGATCCGAAAATGATGACAGTCCACAGAGCTTATATAGCAAACCTGCTTCAGGTAGACAAAATCTTCATAGGCGAAGTAACGACTGTAAAAAACAAAAAATCCTCTACCATGCACCTCATGTTTAAAACCCTCCCGGAAGAAATCAAAGTTCCGGTCAGTGAAAACAACCAGACGGAAGTAAAAGAATATCTTGGAATAAAACTGCCAAACGCCACTGCAGAGGAGCCGCCGCCGGAAGGAGGAGAACAGCCGCCGCAATGAAAGAAGACACATTAACAGACGAACAATTAAAAATCCTTATAGGACAGGAAGTAAACAGACAGCACAAGAAACACAGACCCCTGACTGTTCCGGCTCTTGAAGAAGGCTGCTATAAAGCTCTGAAAGCAGATGATATTCTTTATGCCTTCTCAGACAAAGAAAAGGTTACTATTATCACAAAAGACGGAAAAAGATATGAAACGACTCTAACCATAAAAAACATAGCGAACCTGCTGGAAAAAGAACCATCCTTTAAAATCACTCATAAAAACTATATCGTTAATATGGGCGAAGTAACCAGAAGCCATAAACATGGCAGAGACTATGGATTATCATTCAGAGATATTCCAGACATAGTACCTGTGACAGAAGCCAATGAAAAAGAAATAGCAACATATCTGAACATCAATGACCTTGCAGTTTTAGACGGATACAAAAAGCTAATGAACATAATGTCAAAAAACAAGATAAGAGACTATGATGAAGATATAACTACTTTCGACAGGGAAAGATTATATAAAGAATTTTCAACATCTTCAGGAGAATTTAACCTGACAAACCTCATGTATAATCTCATCTATCAAGCTTTTACCTGGATAAGAGAAGGCAAAATGGAACCCATAGAAGGAAACATAAGATCCTTCTGGTACTCACACGTAAAGGTTGCACTGTCAACACTGGATATGGTCAAAGAAAAAAACTATGACCTTATGATCCAGTGCTTCAACAAATTCATCACAGAATGGAGAATAACAACTTATAAGTCATTCGGCTTCTGGGATGCCAATTATTACGCAAGTAAAATAGGCGTAAAGAATCCGAATATAATCCTCATGGCAGAAAAAACAGGACATCTCTTCATACTGGAAAAACTTCACAGAGAATACAGTATAACTACAATAGCTCTTGGAGGACAGGGATCATCACTCAGCATAGAATACTTTGTAGATGCAATGGAAGAACAGGAAATAGACAAGACACAGACTTTCTATATCTTCTCATCGGTAGACTACGATCCGGCAGGATATGAAATAAAAAGATCCTTCATTAACTCCCTTAAATACGAAGGGATTAAAAACATTAAAGTTTTTGATATTGTTACCCTGGACAGGTTCACTCCTGAAGAAATACAGAGCAAAAAATATCCGCTCTTTGATGCAGACGAACCACCCACTAAAGATTGGGAAACGAGAGTAAAGAAATGGGTAAGGATAACCAAAGGTATAGGGCCCAAAGATGCACCATGGAAAGACAGAGCTTATGGAATAGAAGCAGACGCAATGATCAAGAAAATAAGAGATGTCTTTTTAGAACTGGCAAAACCTTATTTAAAAAAAGAAACATCTATAACGACAGGCGAACCGGGCAAAAAAGAAACACTCTCCATGACAGAAAAAAAGATTATGAGATTCTGCAAAGCTACAGTCAGACGAAAAAAATTAAAACCTTCAGAACCAGAAGAAACAACATAATAGCTAAAAAGTCTGGCACGGACAATAATTCATCTGTATGAAATCTGGCACGATAAAAAGATTGTATAACAAGATCATGACAGATCTGGCACGAGCATTAATTTTAACTCTGCTGAATCTGGCACGATGTTATAATTTTGTCATGATCTGTTTTTATCCGTTGCCAGATTCGCATGAAGCCCTTTAGATAAAAGCAGGAAACTTTATTAATCTGTGGAATATGAAATATATTAATAAAATAAAGCAGGTGAAGATGTCTTGTTATAAGGCAATTTACCTGCTTTATTATTTCCGGCGGAGGATGAATATATGAATGGAAATGGATTATTAACTATAAAAGAAGCTTCAGAACTTGTAGGTATTAACCAGACTACTATTTACAGAAAAATAAATAAAGGGCAACTGCATGCAACTGCAGTGCAACTGCAAGGAATTGAAGTAAAGAAAGTTAAAAAAGATGATATTATAAAGCTTTTCGGCAACTATAGAAATAGAGAGCAATTGCATGCAACTGCAACGCAAGTGCAAGAAACTACAGAGCAACTGCATGCAACTGCAACGCAAATGCCTTCAAGTGAGGAACGAAAATCAGAAATAAGAGAAGTAATTGAACAATTCTTTTCTGTAAAGCAAGCCGAATTAGTAAAACCCATTGAGCAACAAAGTTTATATAGACTTGGAAGAGTTGAACAAGAAAACAGTTTTTTAAAAGCTAAAGTAGAAACACTTTTAGAGGAGATAGAAAAGTATAAAGCTTTACCATGGCAGATAGAGGAAAGAGACAATGAAATAAAAGAGCTTGAAGCACGACACCAACAAGAAAAAGAAAAAATTCTTAAGGAATATGAAACTAAACTGCTTGAAGCAAAAGATGAAAAAATAAAAACAGAAGAAGCCTTCAAGGAAAAACTTAAAATCCTACCGGCACCTGTAGAATCAATAAATCAGATCCTCTTGGAAAATGCTCATAATCTGAAAATTCTACAGAAGCAAACAACAGAACTTATAGAAAAACTTAAACAAGAAGAAGAAGAAAAAGAAAAAATAAAGACAGAAGCAGAAGAAGCTCAAAAGGCTATTGTAGAAGCCTGGAAAAAAGAACTTGAACTTGCTAAAAAGCCCTGGTGGAAATTCTGGTAAAATGTAAAAAAAATACATCAATATAAAAAGGAGTCTAATTACTAAAAATAGAATTAATCTATGGAGTTTTTTTATGGGGTAAGGAATATAGAGTAAAAAAAGAATTGGGTAAAAAAACAAGAAACCGAGTCTGATACACCCGGCTTCAGAGGTAAACCAACATCTTTAGGCAACCTAAAATTTTGATTGCTCTCACCTCCTTACGTTTAAGATGTAGGAGGTATTTTATACCATTACTATATTATTATATAAATTATAACAAAATCCTTCAAGCATTTTTGAGAAAAAGGAGAAGTTTAGTTATGCATTTATTAGAAAAAATATATAATAATCTAAATCATGAGAAAATATGGGGCCCGGACGGACTCACCCCTTTAAACAATTTCAAATCAAATTCCGGCGGTTTTACTGCCTGCTGTCCGAACCCGGCACACCCGGAGAAAAAACCATCTTTTCTCATGAAAGAAGGCATCCCTGCCGGCAAATGCCAGTCCTGCGGATATCATCTCACATGGTTTGATGCAGTAGCCATCCACTCAGGGCATAAAGACTGCAGAGTAAAAGGCAGAGACTTCTGGCAGGTCTTAAACAATTTAGCCAACCTTGACGGAGGTTTGCAATTAGATCTGACGGCAGAAGATAAAGCAAAATATGAAACTCAGCATGAGATCCAGGATCTTTATAACAACCTGTCAAAATATCTACATATACAGCTCTTAGAAAGCACATGGGCAGAAAGCACAAGAAAATATCTTACCCAGAGGGGAATCCCACTTAACTATTTCCCACGATTTCCCATGCTTGGCTTTTATCCATCAATAGAAACCATAGAGCAATACCTTATTTCAGAAGGGTTCAGCCCTGAGATAATAGAGAAAAGCAATGTATTACAAAAATGCTTTCAAAACAATTGCCTTATATTTTCCTATAAAGACGAACTCGGCAACACCTTAGGATTCAAAGGCAGAAAACCTTCATTAAAAATCAAAGATATCAAATACCAGAAAGGTTTTAAAGGAGAGATAAAAGACAGAGCCATCATGGGTTTAGAGTGCTGCAGCATAGCAGTAAAAGACAGCACAAAAGCCGTATGTTTTGAAGGTGAATTCGACTGGCTAACTGCTCAAGTAGCCACACTCAAGCAATATGACAGAACAGCAGAATTTATATGTTTTGGCGGATCAGATGTAAAACCTGCAAAACTGGAAACCCTTAAAAGAGCAGGAATAAAAATTCTATATTTAAGTTTCGATCCAGACCAGGCAGGCAAGAAAGCTACCAGAGAAGCCATAAAATATTCTGAACAGCTTAATCTATGTCCCTTTGTAATCAATCTTCCTGCCGGCTTAGATCCAGATGAATTTATAAAATCCCAGGGATTAGAAGCATTTAAAAACCGTGTTAAAAATGCTTCTACAGCCGGAGAATGGCTAAAGCAGGAATTTCTCCAGCAATACCCGGACTTAAAGAAAGAGAACCTGGAAAAAGCAAAAGTAGATCTGCTTGAAGAGGCCCATAAGCATAAAGGACTTGTACTGGATTCTTTCTTACAATCCACATCTAAAGAATTAAACATAGATAATGAACTTATCCGTCAAATAATAGAAAAACAATACCAGAAATTACATAGTATTACAGAAGCAAAGCCATTAAAGAAATCTCTGCCGGATATACCGGCTCAGGAAGAATTCCTTATCCCTGACAACTGGATATTAAATAAAAATGGACTTGTCAAACTAATCCAGACAAAAGAAGGTATTAAAGAAATAGCCATAGCTCCGGCTCCTTTTTATATATCTTCAAGATCCGCCAATATTGATACAGGGCAGGAAAAACTTGAACTAACCTACCTGCGTGATGATCTGTGGAAAACCTCCTATGAGGAAAGATCCATCCTCATGGATCACAGAAAAATAGTTCAACTTTCAAGCATGGGATTTCCTGTGGATTCCCTTAATTGCAAAGAAATGGTTAATTTCATACACAATTTTGAAGCCATCAATGACAAAATACTTCCAAAAAGATCAACTATCTCCGGATTTGGATGGAAAAGAGAAAAAGGAGTTCCTTTCTTTGTAATGCCTGAAAAAGCTTATGGCACAGATAGATCCATAGTATTTGAGCCGGAAGGACTCGGAGATGAAAGACTTGCCAGAGCTTTAAGGCCGGAAGGTAATATTGATAACTGGCTCAGGGGAATAAGAAGATGTATTGACTATCCGAGAGTAATGTTTCTTATCTATTCTTCATTTACAACTCCTCTGTTAGAGATCCTGGACGCTCCTAACTTTATCATAGATAACTGGGGATTAACTTCCATTGGTAAAACCACTGTCATGGAGATAGCTGCTTCAGTATGGGGACTGCCCATAAAAGAATTAGGAGGAATAATCATTGCATGGGATGCAACTAAAGTTTCAATAGAACGCCTTGCATGTCTGTTTAATTTCCTGCCTATATTCCTGGATGACTCTCAAACTGCAAATGAAAAAGTTATAGCAATGATTCTCTATATGCTTGCAAATGGTGTCGGAAGATTCAGAGGAGCTCTAAAAGGCACTCAGAAAACATCAAACTGGAGGACAATAGCTTTCTCTACAGGTGAAAGAAGGTTAAGCGAAGTAACGGAATATGAAGGAGCAAAAGCAAGAATAATAAGTCTTTACGGACCTCCTTTTAAAACAGAAAATCAGGCAGAGCTTATATATAATATAAAATCTGATATTCATGCCAACTTCGGCATAGCGGGCCCTATGTTTGTAGAACATCTAATAAAAGAAGGATATCACGAATCATATAAAGATCTAAGAGAACAATATAAAAATACTGCACTGGAACTGGCAAAATTAGGTAAGGATAATGTATCAGATCGTATGTCACAGTATTTTGCAGCAGTGCAGATAGCCGGAAAAATGGTTGAAAAGCTCTTTAAATTCGGTGGAGAGCCAGAGAAAATAGTAAGAACTATGTTTGAATATACCTGCGGAGAAAATAAAGAAAGAGGAGATTACCCGCAAAGAGCTTTAGAACATATAGTTTCATGGGTACAGGGGAATCAGAATAGTTTTGATAAAGCTGACCATCTTGCTACAGTAGAAAAAGGAGAAGTATTTGGAGTAATAAGAGAGGGAGAATATATAGGAATATTCCCTCATAAATTTAAAGAAATCATTAAACGAAGTGAATTTGATAGTTCCTCAATTATAAAATCTTTTAAAGAAAGAAGCTGGATACAAACAGCTTCAGGACAAAACACCTATCCTTTATGGTTTAGATCAAAAAAAATTAGAATGATAAAACTTCTATGGAATGCCTTTAAACACCTATGGGAATAAAAAAATGATATAAAATATTCTTAATTTTTTTATTTTTTCTTTATGAGAATAATTTTTTTTACCAGTACCACCAGTACAGTAAAAAAATATTTTAATAAATAATATATATTATAATACTTTATTATGGTACTGATTACGGTACTGGTTTGGTACTGGTGGTACTGGTTGGTACTGGTTGGTACTGGTTTGGTACTGGTAACGGTACTGGTAAAAAAATGAGTATTCATAAGGTTTTTTCCCTTATGGTACTGGTGGTACTGGTATTTTTTTATATATTGCATGTAGAAATAAAAAAGTAAAAAATATAGGATTTTTTCAGTGTACATAAAAAATAGAAGCTTCTATAAAGTATATTTTATATAGGAATCCCGCATAAATACATAAAATGACACAAAAAAGTTTTTCCCGGCTCCAAGCCCCCTATTCCCCGCCCATCATAACCTGCAAAAACTGCATCTACCGGCACAGCTCTGAAGATCCGATTTATTGCAAAAATAGGAGCTGCCTGAGCTGTGCTTGCAGCGTGCAGAGCATGATAAAGATCTGCTGCAGGCGGAGCCAGGTCCGGCTATGCTATAACTTTTATTGCAGGAGATATCCAGGGGAAGCAGCATGCCGTTATAGCCGGTAGCCGCCCCCTTCCCACCCATCAAATCCCTTCTGCCATGCTTTTACTGGACTTTGCAAATAACCGATGCTCCAGACAGCCCACCCGGATTTGATTTTCTGCCCGCCCCTATACCGCCCTGGAAAATCAAATCCTCTTCCCACCCTTTAGAACCCTTCTATCATACTTTTACTGAAGATTGCCGATAACCGTTAGTGCCAGCAACCCGCCCGGATTTGATTTTTTGCCCGCCCCTATACCGCCCTAGAAAATCAAATCCTCATCCCACCCATCAGACCCCTTCTGCCATGCTTTTACTGAAGTTTGCAGATAAATGATAAATTACCGGAAATTACCAATCCATCCCTTGACTGTAACAAAAGTTTCGTTTAACATACAGGTAATTTCTATGTTAGCGGCAAGAAAAAAAGCAATGGAGACCAATAAAACATGAGTATGAGAGACTCAGATGCATTAGAACCAATCGGATTTAGCTCCATTCAAGGCGAGTGCTATGGTTGTGATATCTTCATAGAACTGGACGACCTGATGTTGTGTGCCGAATGTGCATCGAAACTTGATCGAGATTTGCTCAGGCAGCGTAAATGGGATTGCTCAATAACAGCATGGTTGACCCCTGAAGATAGGCGAGAATCGCTTCGCAATGACATCATTAAGAAATACGGAAATAGTCTTGAATTGATATCGTCTGAAGAATGCAAAACAAACAAAAACAAGAGAAAAAAACACAATAAGAAAAAGCGTTAACCCAACTTTCGCAGAGATGTTTGAAAAATGGTTATAGAACTGGCATCGACACAAGACTTCTCCTTGCTCCGTAGCCGTTACAGTCTGCCTGCACCGGTCCGGTATAACCCAGGAGAAGCAGGTTTTCCCGGCACAGATCCGCAGATCCGAGCCATTGCAAAAATAGGAGCTGCTGCAGAAAAAAATTAGCATAAGCAGTGCTTTGCAGCGTGCAGAGCATGATAAAAAATCTGCTGTATGCGGAGAGCCGGGAGCAGCTATGCTTTAACTTTTGCTGCAGGAGATATCCAGAAAGAGCAGCACAGCCGTTATAGCCGGCAGCCGCCCCCTCCCAACCCATCAGAATCCTAATGTCATACTTTTACTGAACTTTGCCGATAACCGATATTCCCGGCAGCCGCCCCCTCCCCACCCTTTCAACCGTTCTGTCATGCTTTTACTGAATTTTGCCGATAATCGTTAGTGCCGGCAACCCGCCCGGATTTGCTTTTCCTCCCACCCCTCAACCGCCCAGGAAAAGCAAAATCTGCTTCCCACCCATCAGACCCCTTCTGCCATGCTTTTACTGAATTTTGCCGATAACCGTTAGTGCCGGCAACCCGCCCGGATTTGCTTTTCCTCCCACCCCTCAACCGCCCAGGAAAAGCAAAATCTGCTTCCCACCCTCCATAATTGTTCTGTCAGGCTTATACCGAACTTTGCAGATAACCGTTAATGCCGGCAACCCGCCCTGATTTGCTTTTCCTCCCGCCCCACGACCGCCCAGGAAAAGCAAATCTGCTTCCCACCCATCATAA
>Ga0116185_1002944_pt1 | contig 15232 bp, 10 predicted proteins | sample AD_JPNNA7_MetaG_FD_89754 | JGI IMG/M metagenome (GOLD analysis project Ga0116185, IMG submission 89754) | Active sludge microbial communities of municipal wastewater-treating anaerobic digesters from Japan - AD_JPNNA7_MetaG | ecosystem: Engineered > Bioreactor > Anaerobic > Digestate | place... | reverse complement strand
CTTCAGGGGATGCTTCCCCCACCCCTTTCATTCTGGCGAAGTTGTTGTAGAAGGAGCAGAACCGATCGAGCACTCCGAAGTCCTTGTGGTCCCAGCTCCTGCATATCACCCCATGAGACGACCGGGCCCTCTTTATGTCCTGGCGGGTGTTCCTGTTGAGCTTGCTCCACAGCTCGTCCTCACTCTTGCCGAGGTCGATCAGCAGGGTCCATCTCGGGGTGCAGACAGCCCCCGGAATGGATTCGGGAACATGGCGATACCGTATGATGTCAGCCTTGATTCCTGCGGGCGATTCATTGAACCAGACTTCGGCAATGCGCAGCCCGGAGGATGTGTATATCAGCATAACGAACCTCCGATCCGGGACGATGGAAGGATACCCGGATATAGATATTTTGTGACAGCCCCGACAAATTCCCCGAAGGGGCCGGCGTGTTTGCGCACATCGAAATTCTCTTCAGCGCAATGCCTGGCTCGATCCCTCATTTTAAGCCTGGTCTCTGCATTCATGCCTGCGGCACGGATCATGGCCGAGGCGAGGGCCTGATCCGACAGATCGGGCACGATGATGGCATTCTGTCCATCGTGGAGGTATTCGCCCAAGTCGCTGAAGGTGTTGCAGATAAGGGGAACGCCGCAGGAGAGGTATTCAGGAACCCGTGACGGGAAGCAGGCCTTCGACCACCTGGCATCTTCACGGAAGAGGACACCGAAATCAGCATCGTCTATGATGGATCGCAGGCGGTCTTCATCTACCCAGCCGTGGAACACGACCGCACCTCCCAGCTCCTCGATCAACCGGCCCCTCGGGCCGAGGGAATAAAAGATCTCCTCTCTGGGCCGACCGACGTATTCAATGGATACGTTCACTCCCTGTGCCCTTGCACGAGCTACCGCGCCGATGATGAGATCCTGGCGGTCGCGAATGACGCTCCCGAACATAACGAGCTTCAAACGGTCCTTGCGAGGAACACTGCTCTCCACCTTTTTCCAGCGCGGATCATGGGTATCCAGCACCGGAGGGAGCCTCAGGAACCGGCAGCCGCGGCCGCGATAGTACCTCTCGAAATATCTGCTGATGCCGATCACCCCGTCGGAGAGCGGGACTGCACACCGAATGCGCAGCTCCATGTCAAGCAGGCTGACCCATTTCAGCGTATAGGCGGAATAACGGCGATCATGCCACTCGACCTCCTCCGAGATCATGCCTATCCTCTTCCTCCGGCAGAAATCCCGCAGCCTCAGACAGAACCCTATGTGCCCTTTGAGGGAAATAACGGCACACACCCCTGAAAGATCCGCACGACGCAGCATGTCCAATACGGGCGCCCTTTTGCCTGTGTACGTCTTCAGGGTTTCCAGCTTTGATGACCCGTCGGTGGTGCAGTCGCCGGCAGGCATGTAAGGCATTCCCTTCCACGAATAGAACCTGCCGGAGACCTCGAGGTCTTCCCGCCTGCCGTCATCCGAAAAGGGAAGCAGCAGCGGAGAATACCCTGCGAAGAAGGCCACCCGTGCAACGTTGAATGCATGCTCGGCTGCGGCACCGCTTCCGGGGAGCCCGAAAGGACCGGTTATGAGAACGATGGGCCGGGATGTATTCAGGACAGACGCAAACGACAGCACGGGGCTTTCCTTAAGATTTATCAACCTATTCGCATAAGTGATCATGAGCTCTTTCCTGTTTATTGATTGGAGAAAACATCCTTAAACCCGGGCTACTGTTTGGATACACGCCCTTTGAGACCTTGCCGGTCACTCGTGCCGGATTGCCGGCAGCGACTGCAAGAGGCGGGACATCACGGGTTACCACGGCGCCTGCTCCGACCACAGAGCCATGCCCCAGGCAAACGCCCTTGAGCACAATGGCCCTGGAGCCTATGAATACATCATCCTCTACGACAACCGGGGCGCTCCGAGCCGGCTCCCGTCTTGATCTCTCATCAGGCGCCAGAGGGTGGGCATCCGTATCGAGTATGAGTGCCCCCGAACCTATCAGAACGCGATTGCCGATCCTGACATGGTTGCCCGCAAGTATGCTGCATCCGCTCATCCCCACATCATCCCCGATCTCCAGCAGCGCGCCCTTCCCCCATGCCGTCAGGATAACCTCCTGGAACACGCCTATGGAATTCCCTCTGCTCCGGCTGTGCGCCCTGAATCTCTCCCCTATGGAGATCCTTGCCCCCGGACCATACTGTCTGAAGGAAGGGCGCCCGTAGAGACGCCACCCGTACCTCCATCGGACCCCCTGGGAAGAGCACCAGTACCAGGCTAGAGGAATGGAGAGGATGTAGGGAAGGTCGAGGATGAGGCGCCTCGTTTCCTTGGGAATGAATGAGTACCACATAATAAGGTTAAGCGACCTGTTTCCTCAGTCTTGGATAATCCCGATTTCAGGGGACGCTGCCTTCGATCGCCCTGAGATATACTTGCAGGACCTCCCTGTATCCCTGATCGTGATCCACGCCTATCGGCCCGCGCACGGCCCGGGAGCCGTTTTCCAGCGCCCTGCATATGCCCTCGAGAAACCTGTCCTGGTCGCGTGAAGGAAAAACGATCGTGCCTGCCGGTCTCGAGGCAGCGTCGCTTGCCACCACCGGCGTGCCCACTGAAAGCGATTCACGTACGGCCACGGCATCGCCGTCGGTGCTCGTGGGCCTGAGATAGACTGAGCTGGCAGCCCACAGGGGCAATGCCTCGGGCAAAGGACGGGTGATGAACAGGACATCGTCCTTCAGGCCGAGGTCGGACACACGCCTTTTCAGCATCCGGTGATATTCCGGCAGATGCGGTTCGGGTACGCAAATGACAAGCCCCATGGACGGGAACGTGCTCCGGAGCGTATGCAGGGCTTCTATCGCCATGTCGAACCCGTACATGTCCACCCCGTTTTCCATCCGGTAGCGGAAACCATAGATGCTCATTACCGGCCGGTGGGCGCAGCAGAAGGCATCAATATCACGCGGGAGCCGGCAGGCCGACCTCCGCTCCTCATCGAGGGGGATAAAGGCCGGGATTACCGTCACGTTATGTCTGCTCACGCCGTGCGCTGCGAGCTGCTCCTTGATATGGCTGCTTACGGCGATCCACTGAACCTTTCTCTGCCGGGTGAAAAGCCTGCAGAAGAAGCGCAGCGGCAGGGGGGTCTCCGCCCATCGGTCTGCATCGCGCTGATCGTGCACCGTAATCACGACCCGCCTGCCCATCGCATGAAGGCGGAGAAGAGATGGAGAGAAGTACATCCATGAGTCGTGGAAGTGGACGATGCCCCTCCTTACAGGGATGCCGGGATAGAGCACGAACCACAGATAATCCAGAGGCCACCCCAGGTAGGGCCTGGGAAAGACCTCCCTGTCGTGTTCGGTCTCTCTCTGCCAGCCCGAATGACAATATACCCGGCTCTTAATGCCGGCATGCAGAAGGCGGCTGTGAAGCCGGCGCACGTGGACGGATACGCCGCCATACGTCGGCGGGTACGGGCCGGTCAGTGTGATCGCATGGCCTCTGATCCTGTCCTCGAGCATCTCACACGTGGACAGCCCGCTTTTGGACCCGGAGAGGCAAGCGGCCCGATTATCCATTCTCTGAAACCCTGCTTGAAGTTCGTCACGCGCCTCTTTCACCGGTATGACAGGGATCACCAGTGCCAGTATCTGCCATCCCCAGTTGTAGTAAAAGGGGCTGATGCCCATGGAGGATATGACGAGGAAGACGAGCCATGCAATCGACACTGTCCGGAAATATCCTTCATGGCGAAGCGATGACCGCCATGCTATCCAGAGCAGCCCCAGAAAGGAGAACAGGCCGAACACACCGTAGTCGAGAAGCATCTCCGTGAAATTGTTGTGGGAGTGCTCTCCGTCGAGCACCACGTATGTCGATCCGGTTCCCGAGCCCAGTATTTTATTGTCAAGGGAGGTATCCATCCAATATCTGTACGCCGACTTGATGAGCTCGATCCGGTTGCCCTGTTTTTCGACCGGAATATCGAGGAACCTGCTTTTATAGCCCGAAAGGAGCTCGGACTGCCAGAAGAGGAAAACCGATGCGACCATGGCGCCTATTACTGTGGCGGTGATCAGATAGCGACGGGAAAACAAACCTCCGAGCAGGATGATGACAACCACTGTCAGACACAGAGCAACTGCGGCGCTCCTGGACTCGCAATAAATGAGGGCAAGACCTGCAGTGCATATGGCGGCCAGGGACCCCGCCTTCAGGATGATCTGAAGGACCCCGTGCCTGCCATGAAACAGGTATGTGAACAATGGGATGAGGCCCAGGCAAATCCAGCAGGAAAGGTAATTCGGGTCGAATAAGCCCGTTCCCCTTTCAAACCATGCAGGACCGCCTGCCATATGAGCCCTCCAGATAGTCCAGACAGAGAGGACGACCGAGCATCCCGCCAGGGTCCAGATCAGTATGCGCCGATCGAATTCAGTCCTGTATTGCCACAGGGCTAAAAAGAAGAGCGGATACGACAGAAAACGGTTCATGGAGGCGAGGTTTCTCGAGCTCGAGTTGAGCTCGGCGGATAGGACGAATCCTGCGAACAGGAGGAACATGAAAATCGCCGATGGAGGCACGGTGAGCCGCGACGGCCTCCAGAAACGGGATATGACGTTCACCAGCATCGTTACCATGATGATCCACGGGAGATGGGTTACGATCGAGGAGCCCCTCATCAGGATTTCCGGTGTCAGATAGGCGGCGAAGAGAAGGAGAGGCAGCACCGGAGGGTAAACCAGTCCGCATATGACCGTGACCGGCACCAATACCAGCCTGCTTGCATCCCCTGTATGGAGAAAAGACCATCCTGTCGCGAGAAGCGCCACGATGAGCATTGCCAGGATGGTCGTCCTGCCCATGTCTTCAGATGAAGGCCGATCGGCATCGGATGCCGGCACATCTTCGGGCACGGCATCAACCGGTCGTGAATAGTAATCGGAGATCACTTCCACCGAATTGTCTTGTCCTAGCCTGTCACCCATGCTTTCTTCGGATTGCTTCTTTCACCGTCTGAGCATGCAAACTCGGCATCGAGGTGAACGCATCCCTGATTCCCCTGAATGAAGGACCTGTTGATCCCTGCGGGATCGGAGCAGATGACTTCGAACTCGAGGATGCCGTTCTGCCAGTCAAAGGCCTTGCTCCCGCCGATGATGAGATCTATGAAATATCCTCCTTCTGCCAGGGGGAGACAGGGGATCCGGCAGGAGAGGATCGACGCCTTTTTCGGGGAGAGCTTGAATTCCATGCCGTACCGCAGCCCGCTCGGGATGAAGATTATCGGGCGGTACTGGTTGTCGCGGATGATGACCTCGAAGGTGACGGATATCTCCCGTACCGCGCAGCACGCGGCTTCGATCACGATCCCCTCTCCGTAGCTTATCCGTCCTTGGGGGGGCTCCGCGATCTTTGCCGTCAGCATGAACGCCTCCGCTGCCTTTGCATGCTCATCCCTCACATACTGCTTTCTCAAGCCGCTGCTTCCCAGGTATTCATCGACAACCCGTGAAGACCGGTCATCGATCACGATGCTTCCGTTGTGCAGAAGGATGGACCTGGGGCACAGCTGCAGGATCGCACCCATGTTATGGCTCACGAACAGAACCGTCCTGCCGCTGCTTGCCACTTCACCCATCCTTCCGAGGCACTTTTTCTGAAATGCCGCATCTCCCACTGCCAGCACCTCATCCACCACCAGGATCTCGGGCTCCAGGTGAGCGGCTACGGCAAAGGCCAGCCTGACATACATCCCGCTCGAGTACCTCTTGACCGGTGTATCGAGGAACTTCTCCACCTCGGCGAAATGAACGATCTCATCGAACTTCCGTTGGACTTCCGCCCTGGTCATCCCGAGGATCGCCCCGTTGAGGTAGATGTTTTCCTTTCCGGTGAGCTCGGAATGGAATCCGGTGCCCACCTCGAGCAGGCTGGCCAGCCGCCCCCGCAGACGGAACCTGCCGGTGGTCGGCTCGGTGATCCGGCTGAGGATCTTGAGCAAGGTGCTCTTTCCCGCACCGTTCTTCCCGATGATTCCCACCGACTCACCCCGGTGTATTTCCAGAGAGATACCTTTAAGCGCCCAGAAGTCCTCGACCGAAGGAGACAGGGTTGCGGCAGGAATGCCCCTGATAAAGGGACGCCGGACTGCATTCCAGCACTGCTTGACCAGATATCCGGACCTCTCGACCACGGCCTCCCGGAGAGAGTAATACCTTTGACCGCCGAAGTGATGGTTCAAGCGATATCTCTTGCCCAGATTCTCTACGGTAATGATGGGATGTGTCATGTAATGAGCTCGCCCCTTGAGCAGGACCAGGGAACAGGGGATTCGGCGAACAGTTGGATCTGCAGAGTCAGTCGGACTACCTCTTTAATATGCCGAGCCTGTTTATCCCTGTCTTCATGATGTGCCTGACGGTAAACTTGCCCTCGTCGAAGCGAAGATCGCATTCCCGGCAGGCCGGTATGGTTTCCGGAACCTTGTCGAGCCATGCCCTTCTGAAACGCTGATAGGCCTCTCCGTTCCATACAGAGGCAAGGTCCTCGCTCAGGAGGTTCCCCAGGACGGTCTTGTGCTGCAGATCTCTGCTGCATGCCACCACATCGCCGTTTGAAGCAATGACAAGTGAAGCCCAGGGATGGGGGCAGGTGATGAATCCGCCGTTTTTCGATTCTCTCTTCCTCTCGAGGATCCCGGGAACGAATCCCGTAGCATTGTGGAATATGCGGGATACCACGGTCAGCCTGTCTGAGTGAGGAAACAGCGATCTCAATTGAGCGAGGCTGCCCGCCGGCTGTCTGCCGTTACCCGTCTCAAAAGACGAAATATCGGTGACGCGGATCTTGACATGGCCCAGCATGCCGTCTTTGAGCACCCTCTCGATGTTCAGTCTGACCCTTTCCCACGAGTCCGGAGTCCCCCTGATCTCCTCGAACAGGGATCTGTCGGTGCAGAAATCGATGCAGAGCGTGTAGGTGACGCCCGTCACGCTCGGCAGGCCTTTTACCCTTTCATGGGTACAGAAGTATCCGTTTGTCGAGAAGATGAAATGACGGAATCCGTGATCGATGGCAATACTGCTTATTTCATTGATGTTCTTGTTTATAAACGGCTCGCCGTCTAAGGTCCAGTGCATGACGTTGGTTTTGACCCCTCCGTCTCTGAGCCTTCGGATCAGAACCCTTGCCTCATCCGGCGAGAGATTCGATCGCGATACGGTCTTGAAATGCCCCGGGTCCGACTGGAGGCAGTATCTGCACCTGAAGTTGCATGTATTCGTCAGCTCTATGGAAATGTCTTCAGGGGCATAGCCGAGAGCCGTCTTTCTTCCCATTTTCCAGTTATAGTAAATGCGGGCATAATTGATTATCTTTCCCATTCCATACCCCCTCCGGTTATTCTTCTCCACGGGCCCAGCGAGGATCAGATGATATCGGCGAATGTTCTTTCCACCTTCCTGAAATACCTGATGCCGATGACCAGCATGACGGCAGTGATTGCGAGGGAGGTTGCCATGTTGGACCAGTTGATGGGCGGCTCTCCCCTCAGGAGGGCCCACCGGAAGCCGTCAATGACACCCACCATCGGATTGCATGCATAGAGCCACATCCATTTTTTGGGGACAATGCTGCTGCTGAAGCCTACCGGCGAAACATAGAGGCCGAGCTGTACTATGAAAGGCACGACGTACCGGAAATCGCGGTACTTGACATTCAGCGATGCCACGAGCAGGCCGGGGCCTGCAGCGACACAGAAGGCAAGAAATATGAACAAGGGCAATGTCAGTATCCGCCAATCCGGGCACCAGCGGTACCAGATCATGAGCACTCCCATGATCCCCCCGGCAATAAGGAAATCCACAAAACTGGTGATCACCGTACCTGCAGGCACTATCAGCCGGGGGAAATAGATTTTTGAGATGAGGTTCGAGTTCGAGATCATGCTGTTGCTTGACTCGCTCAACGCTGAGGAGAAAAACTGCCAGGGGAGAGTGGCGGCATAAACCATGATGGCATAGGGCGCCAAGCCGTCTGCCGGCATTTTTGCAATCTTGCCGAAGATGACGGTGAAAACTACCATCGTGATGAAAGGCCGGATTACTGCCCAGGCAATACCGATGACCGTCTGCTTGTACCTCACGAGGATATCGCGCCAGGCGAGGAACAGGAAAAGCTCCCTGTAGGCCCATAAATCGCGCCAATATTGCTGCTCGGCCCGGCCGGCCTCGATAACGAGTTCTCTCTCTTGCGCACCCATCTTGCTTATGTAATCACTCACCGTTTGTGTGGTCCATGAGTCACGGATCAGTAAAAAAGGCAGGAAGGATCGGTTGCGGCAAAAGGCAGGACCCCTTTCACTCCACGAAGCCATACATCCTCCAGGGTCCTAAAGAGCATCCTGCTGAATTCAATTTTCAGATACCTGCCTCGTGGGGTGCCGATGCGCACGGACTTGACGCCGTCCACCACCCCGGACCAGAGCTCTGTTCCCTCTTCCGAATATACAACTGCCCTGACGGCTTCCAGGCTGCTCTCGGTACGCAGCTCCAGTTCGACCTCGGATGACTTCGAGCGATCGATAGCCAGAAACAGCGGCGGAACCTTGGCGATAAAGCCTGCTGCCCGATCGGGCGAAACGTGATAGGCAAACGGGTGCGATGCTTTCGTAATCTCGACGGCATTGTCTCCGACTTGTATGATCATCCCGTAGATCCCTGAAGAGGGTGCTCTGTCTCTGGCCACAAAGGTATGCCCTTTTTCAGCAATACCGTATTTCAGGGCCGTATATCCCGGAGAAACGAGTGCTACCATTGCCTTGTCCTCGTAGGATCCGACCTGCTGCCATTTTACCTCGAATTCTATCCTGTCTCCCTTGCCTGCATGGAAGTAGATCCAGTTCGTTCCGCGCAGACGCGCGACAGGCAGATGCTTCGGCGTCGCCGATTTTTGTCTGAAATGATACTTCACGAACCCGGCAAGCTCAGGGGGCTGAACAAAGGTCCTGATCCTGAGGGACGTCTTGTACGTTCCGCACGATCCGAGCCTGTCGAGCTCGGCATTTGCGTTCCTGATCGCTTTCCAGTAGTTACGGGCGGGCTCGACAAGCGGATGGTACTCGGGATTCATGAAGGTTTCCATGGTATAGATCCAGTAGCCGTAGGTATCCTTGGCACAGTAGTACAGCTGCTCCGGTATGTTCGCCGACGGCCACCTGCTCTGCCAGATTCCGGGAACGATGTCCGCATGAGCACCCATGTTCTTGAAATACTCCTTAAGGGAAGAGATGTATTTCGTGAACCCGGTCGAGTATGTCTTCTCGGTCAGGCACAGCGCTGGCAGGGATCTGGTCCCGAATCCAAGCGCCGCACCCTGCTGCAGGGGAATGGCAAGGTCGAGATGCAGCGCCCCGAGCCGAAGGTTGGGCCTGAGCTCGTTCACCCTCTTTCGGCATGCCGCTGCATAAGTACGCGCTGCTTCTCGCTGTATCGACTCATATTCTGCAAGCTTGTGTGAGCGGATGAGAATCCGCTTTCGCTTGTCGGCCTCGGGAAGAGGCCCTTTCCGGCCCGTCAGAGACATGTACCGGGCATAGCACCTGTCACAGTAGCATCCTATCTCATAGTTACAGGAATCGACACCGTACATCTCCAGATCTATGAGGATGCCGGACAGGGGAAGATCACCCACAGACCGTGCGACCCCGACTACACGCGGTGTCACCCATCTTTCCCAGAAATCTCCGGTATAGGGGCACGGCATATTTGCGGAAGCCCTGCCCGATGCCGTCACCACATGGTTGAAAGCCTTCATCCGGTCCATGTCATCAATGCTCCACCAGTTGATTACCGGCATAAAGGCGATGTTCAGCCGCCTGCATTCCCTGGCCCAGCTCAAGAGCCTCTCTGTTTCCCATTGAGCGGGATGGGGCCCGAAGTTGTCGAATTTCGGGAAAGCGGCGTTCATACCGTTTTGCGCCATGAGAGGAAGCAGGGAAACGTTGGATGAAGCAAGATACCCGGCTCGGAGACGGGCCTTCAGGGGATGAGAGAGATCCGGCTGTTCTGCCAGGCAATCCATACCCTCTCCCGAGACAGCGAAAAGGAATATCATGGCGGCTAACAATCGTTTGATTTGCATGGGGGACCGTCTCTTTCTCGAATCAATCATTCGCAAAGCTCCGCCAATTATGGTGAAAATAACCATAATAACTTTTATAGGAAATTGATTTTCTTAGTTGTTTTTTATCTCTCGATGAACAGTCGAATTTACTGTGCTCATAGAGACCATTCTGGGATGGAGCTCTCCGGGAGGATCTCTGTTACCTGAACTGTAACCCTCTGGCCTCTAACTGCAGGTGTCCTGGGCACCCTGATTCATAAGAGTATTATGGCAACACGGTAATATTTCCTGCCATGCAGGCACGGTGCTGCTCCTGTTCATCTCCAAGAGCTTACGATGCATCGCGGCATCCGACCTGTGCCTGCTCTTTTCTTCCCTTATGCCGTTAAAGTCATAAACCGTTTCTGCTTCTCGACTGATGAATACCCAAAAAGCCCAGCAGCCCTGATACCAGTATCCATATGCTCGCCGTCTTGTTGATCGATCCGAGGTAATCCATGGGAATATATGAGCTCCAACGGGATGCATCCTGATGATTACCGGAGTTGATCATTTCTCCCCTGAGGAAATCTTGATCGAAGGACAGATTCTGCGGAGCCGAAGATGTCCGCTCTGCTGTGGCGAAAAAATCCTTCCCCGTGTTATCCGGAGGTACCCCGCTGAAATCGTAATCTGCAAAATTATCCTTATCTATGCTTGTTGCCTGAAAGCGGGATGGAAGGAAGAGAATTGAGAGCGGAATGATCATCAGGGCAACCCATATCCTCGCCATACAAGATCCTCCTCATTTATTGTTTTTCATTCCAGCCCTTTCCCCGTTGATGACATCAGCAGATCAGAACCATTATCACTGCACTCATACCGGCGGCGAATAGTCGATGACGTTCCCGTTGAACGGCATGAGCAATAGCACCCGGAAGCTCCCATGCCGTCTCCCTTCTCTTCGTGTAGACGTATCTTGACACGGAGAACAGGATTTTTGTGATCACAAGAGGCAGAAAGCTGTGTATGCAGAGATTTGTTTCCCGGTGTCAATCGCCTAGGACGCCGCCATCCGTTCCATGCATCTTGTCATCCGCAATCTAGTAGTGAGATTGCAGCACGATGCATGGAAACAATTCAAGAAAGATGCTTTTGAAACTCCCGATAATGATGATCGACATTCGCATACTACAAAAACCTCCTCAATATCGCATCGAGGAAACAGATTTACCGAGCAAATCATGCTTCCCCATCTTGTTCCGCATACTCGAGGGACAAATGTTTCACCATGAACTCTGCTGTAAACGCCTGTCCGGCAGCCGCCTGATAGGACAGGAGACAGAGCTTCTTGCCGTATTGTCCCCATTACTCCTTTGATGCCTGGAAACCCTCTTAAAAGCTTGTCTGAGAGCCATTCCCATCGTTAAATTCCATTATCAATTTTATCTTATAATTGATAATAGATTATCGGTTTTCTTTCTCAATCCCCTTCCCCAAACTTTTTAAAAAAGATCCGGCCTCTTATGGCGGACACCTTTATAATCTGAGAGGCGCTCTAAGCAAGTCTCGAATTTCCATCACCTTTGAGACTGCATCCCGGACGATACCAGAGGATGAGAAGACATGCGAAGATAAGCTTATTGAGTTTGATAAAAATTGAATTATTTATGTATTGCAGTTATCAAACGATCATGAAATCACTGCACGATACACGAAGATAACGTGCGCATTCCCGCTCCTGATACGCCGTTTCCGGGAAAGAGGGGATCTCTTGAAGGATATGGTTTTTTTCTTTTGTCGAGGATAAGGACGCCACCGGGCAAAGTCCCATATCCGGCAAAGCACAGGCCAGGCAGACCCGGCTGCCTCTGATCGGCATGTGCAATCAGTTGGAGGTAGGATCTCATGGAACGTTGCAATTCCTGTATTATGCCGAAAACTCATCACTCCGTCCGCTTCGACGGCGACACATGCAGTCTTTGCGCAGCCCACACGGGCAAGGTTATGGTCAGAAGCCCCTCGAACGATGTGGACTGCCATATCGAACGGATAAGAAAAGCCGGTGAGGGGCTGGCGTTTGATTGTCTGGTCGGCATCAGCGGAGGAAGGGATAGTACGTATCTTCTCCACCAGTTGGTCAGAAGGCACGGCCTCCGCTGCCTTGCAGCCTATCACAGAACCCCGTTTACCCCCGATATCATCGACGCAAACGTGAGGCGGCTGGTGGAGAGGCTCAACGTGCCCCTGGTCGAAATGGATATCCCCATGGATTACCATCGGAGAATAGCCAGAGCGGTTGTCCTCCTCTGGCTCAAAAAGCCTTTGCCCGTCATCGCAAACCTGGCATGCGCACCGTGCAAGAGCCACAACAGGGAAATTCTGAAGATCGCCAAGAAGCACGGCATCAAATACCTTGTAATGGGAAGCAATAAGTATGAATTGTTTCAGCTCAACTCGGGATACCATGACGCCCTCGCCGACAGGATCTCGTTCGCCGCCAAGCTCAAGCAGCTGCTCATGCTGATGAAAAAAGGAGGCCTTGTACTGACCCAATCCGTCGGGATTTGGAGGTTTCTCTGGGTAGGCATCAGATCCGTCTTGTACATCTCGCCCGAGTCTCCTTTCTTACGATGCTGCTATGGAGACATCAATACCTTCAACTATTTCTTTCATACGGAGTGGAGTGAGGCTGAGTGTGAAAAATCCTTGTCCGAGCTCGGCTGGGAAATACCGCCCAACTGCAATTCTTCCTGGCGCGCCGACTGTGTGTTCGCCGAAGTCAAGAACTACATGTTCGGCAAGATGAATGGAATCAGTTACGTGGATGCCTTGTTCAGCAATCTCATCCGAGCAGGTATACTAAGCAGGGATGAAGCGCTGAAGCGGGTGGATACCGAGGGGAAATTTTCCCGCGACCGATTTGCCGAGGCATGCAGAATCATGAACCTGCATACCGACATTTTCAACTGAACGCCGCTTGTATCCTGCATGGGGAAGACAGGCTAACCTTCCCTCCTCCGCATCTCGAATGAGCAGAGTGTCCGCACCCGTAAGGTGAGGATGCTTTCCCGGAGAGCCGAAGGTCTATGTCCTCTCAAAGGAAAACAGACTTGGGCCGGGTCAGGTGATCGTCACAACTCGGTGATCCATCCCTTGCCCTGCAGTGCTGCCCCCTTTTTCATGAAGCTCAGGAACGATGACCTGAGCATATCGCTCAGCAGCGCCTTTTTTACCGGCTCAAGCCTGAGGAAAGCGCCCACGAACGTCCTCATGAACTCCTGTGTGACGCTCTGGGGGTTGTCGAAAAGCTGGTTCTGGAGGTTTCCCCTTTCGAGGGCGGCAAGCAGAGTAGCCTCAAACAAGGTCTCGGGAGGGATCGTCCTCTTTTCGCGGCGCACCATCCGAACCGCCTGAGAAGGGCATTTCATCGAGCATACACCGCACCCTATGCAGATGTTCCGATTGACACGGGCCTTCTTTTTCTTCTTTGCACCGGGAGAGTCGTCCAGCGGCAGGAGGCTCGCGGCATTCATCGGGCACGCCTTGATGCACTTGCCGCATCCCGTGCAGAGGCCCTCATCGACCGTTGCCATGAAGTTCGATGTGATCACGGCATTCGTATATCCGAACGTGCCCAAGCCCGAGAGATAGTTGCAGCAGCACTTGCAGCAATGGCAGACGGCTATGGGGCTGCTCTTCGTGTTGTAGGCGCACAGAACGAGCCCATGCTCCTTCGAGCGGGCGAAGTTATCGAACATCTCAGACTTCGAAACCTCTCTGGCAAGGCCGTGCCTGATCATGTAATCCGCCCCGATGCCGAACATGCTGCACCCCTCGACGGGCGCGTCGCACTCCTTTTTTCCGATATGCAGCTTCTCGTTCCTGCAGGAGCACAGGCCGATCGCATATCGTTTCGAGTCTTCGATGATCGATGTGGCCTTCTCGAAGTCCAGGAACTCCGTCCCTGCATCAACCCGTATGGTCTCCTCGACCGGGATCACCCTCAATATGGATGCCTTCTCGCCCTTCGAGAAGTTGGCCGGAAACACCGAGCTGAAATAGTCGTGGAAGAGCTCCGCCCACCGTTTTGTGCCCAGACCGCTGCCGGTTCTCATCATGGTGAACTCGAATATCCCGATGACCAGGGGGCATGGCATGTAGCAATACCGGTTGTCCCTCTCGTTCCAGATATCCAGGACAAGGCCCTTGCTGCAGAGCCCCTCGAGGATATTCCTCAGCCGTACCTCCTCGACGCCGGTCGTTTTCGAGATCCTCTCGACAGAAGAGAGGGTGAAGGGCATCCTGGCAACGATATCCGCCTCTTCAGGGGTATACAGCTCCTTGAGAATGGCATGGAATGTCTCGTTCCACGGGGTGCGGGCAGTCAGGCCGTCGATCTTTTCTCCGAGCCTGCGGTATATGTCCCGTCCGGGTCCTTTTCTCACGATCAGCCTCCTTAAAACAAGGAATCTTCAGAAGTACGCACTATCATTGCAGCAAACGGACTTATAAAATGCCCGGCGTCATTATACCTTTTATAATAACCGGAAATCAACGTGACCCCGCAGCATTCCGTCGAACTTGAGAATCGCCTTCCCGCTATCCTTATTATTTAAATGATACAGATAGATTCCGTCGTCTTCATCAAGGGGATCATGATCGGGTTCCTAGCCGCGGTCCCCATAGGTCCGGTCAATGTTCTCTGCATCCAGCGCACCTTGAGCCAGGGCAGGATCACAGGCCTCATCTCGGGCCTGGGTGCAGCCACCATCGATGCCTTTTATGGAGGAATAGCCTGGCTCGGCATAAGCGTGATCTCTCACACCCTGGCTGGCTATCGGGCATGGATCAATCTTTTCAGCGGGGTATTCCTTCTCTCCTTGGGCATCCGGATCATTATCGCAAGGTCGGGAGAGGATATCCCTCCCGATCACCGCGTGAAAGGCTACATGTCTGCATACAGCTCGACGCTCCTCCTGACGCTTGCGAACCCCTCGACCATCTTTTCCTATGGCCTCCTGTTCGCAGTATTCGGAGGGGAGCACCTCCATCGCGGCATCGGGTCCGCATCTCTTATCGTTCCCGGCGTCTTCATAGGCTCGACCGTATGGTGGGCTTT
>Ga0116185_1002943_pt1 | contig 15233 bp, 13 predicted proteins | sample AD_JPNNA7_MetaG_FD_89754 | JGI IMG/M metagenome (GOLD analysis project Ga0116185, IMG submission 89754) | Active sludge microbial communities of municipal wastewater-treating anaerobic digesters from Japan - AD_JPNNA7_MetaG | ecosystem: Engineered > Bioreactor > Anaerobic > Digestate | place... | reverse complement strand
TGGGCAGCCGGGATCAAGTTCGCATCCAAGACAATTCTACAAACCTCCATTGTGCTATTGGGCGCTGGAATGTCGCTCGCGCAAGTGGCCAAGATCGGCGGAGCGGGGCTACCAGTAATGATCGGCACGCTGGTCTTATGCGTGGGTGCTGGCATTGTTATCGGTAGAGCTATGCAGGTCGAGCGCCAGGCACGCATCCTGGTGACATATGGAACTGCCATCTGTGGTGCCTCCGCCATCGCAACAATGAGCGCCGTCATCGGTGCATCCGGCCCTGCCATTGCAGTTTCAGTTACGGTCATTGTCCTCTATAATGTGCTGGCCGCAATACTTTTCCCGGCCTTGGGTCATCTTATGGGTCTAACTCAGGAAGCCTTCGGAATGTGGGCGGGCACAGCGGTGAATGATACTTCGTCAGTACTGGCTGCGGCCACAGTCTATGGCGCCATCGCTGCATCTTATGCTGTGGTAGTGAAATTGACCCGAACGCTGTCCATCGTCCCCTTGGCCCTCTTCCAGACCTGGTTCCAGAACAGGCAACTGCCGCCTGAACAGCGAAAGACTATGGTTTGGTACCGGCTTATCCCGCCCTTCTTGGTGCTATTCATAGTAGCGGCGGGGATGCAATCCATCGGATTCATCCCTTACTCCTGGACCGAACCCTTAAAGTTCCTGGCCCATTTCGGGATTACAATGGCTATGGCTGCTGTAGGCATGAGCAGTTCCCTAACCGCTGTCAAAGATGCAGGATGGCGCCCGTTGGCGCTTGGCGGAATTTTGTGGCTCATTGTAGCCATCAGTAGCCTCGGATTGCAGTGGCTGACAGGGATTCTATGAGAAAGGCTATCTATGCTAAGGCTATCGATTCGCAATTTCTGATACGCAGCCTCGCAATAGGTAGACGTCCAGCAATGCATTGGCCAGATTGCACTCGCTGTCGTCTATACTTCAGGATTGCCTGGCTCTCTGTTGCCTTATCTGTGTTTTTTGTGCTTTCAGCACTCTCCGCTTCCGGCGCAGAGGAGACCGTCCCCACCCAGGAGATCCTGGCCAGGATTGCAGCCCACGAGCCGGTTTACTACGACGGCGTCCGCATCTCCGGCAACCTGGACCTCTCCGCTCTGCCCGGGGCCGAGGTCCAGGAAACCTTGGCCCTGGTCAACTGCACCATCCCTGACGCCTCCTTCTCCGGAGTCACCTTCGCCCAGGACGCTCTCTTCTGGGGCACGGCTTTCGGCAACGCCAGCTTGGAGAAGGCCACCTTTTCGGGCCCAGCCGACTTCAGCAATGCCACATTCGGACCGGCAAGCTTCTCCGGCTGCTCCTTCCGCCAGCCTGCGTTCTTTAGTGGAACGCTCTTTAAAGATAATGTGAGCTTCGAGGATGCCGCCTTCGGCCTGGATGCCTTCTTCAATGCCGCTCGCTTCCGGGGCAGGGCAGACTTCAATTACTCTAATTTCGATTCCTACTCCTACTTCCAGGCCACTCTATTCGAGGGCGATGCCCTATTCTCCGATGTGGACTTCTCGGGTGCGGTGGACTTCACCGCTGCGACCTTCTCCCGCCAGGCCAACTTCATCCGCTCCCGCCTGACCGAGCCCTATTTCGGCTATGCTAACTTCACCGGCCCGGCCCAGTTCGGCCTGGCCCGCTTCTCCGGCCTCTCCTCCTTCGGGGATGCCCTCTTCGTCGATGAGGCAGGCTTCGGCCTGGCCCGGTTTTCCGACGCCGCCTACTTTTCCGGCGCCATATTCCAGGACCTGGCCCTCTTCGGCCTGACCAAGTTCGAGGACATAGTCACCTTCCAGGAGGCCCGCTTCCAGGGTGATCTCAACTTCAAGGGGGGCTCCATCTCCGCCCTGCTCCTGGATAAAGCAGTGCTGGCAGACGGCTCTCGCATCATACTAAACGACACCGACATCTCCCGCTTCCGGGCCCGCTGGGATGAGATCAAAGACAATGTGGCATGGGAGCCGGGGGCCTATCTGGCTTTGGTAGAGAACTATCGCCGCCTGGGCTGGTCCAGGGATGAGGACGACTGCTACTACCAGTATCGAAGGCTCAGCCAGGCAGACAAGAGATGGGGCTGGTCCAAGATCATTGATATCCTGGCATGGCTCTCCTGCGGCTACGGGGTGCGTCCCAGCTACGCCCTGGCCTGGTCTCTTCTCACCGTTCTCAGCTTCGGCCTGGTCTTCTGGTGGGGCGACGGCATCCGCCGCTCCTCCCGGCCCCTGAGCGGTCCGGCTGAGGAGGACAGCCTGCCGGAGCGGGCGACGCTCAGAAATGCGCTCTTCTTCAGCACCATGGTCTTTCTCTCCCAGGGCCCCATCGACTTTCTGCCCGTAGGCCGTCACAGGTATTATGTCATTTTGGAGGGCATTACCGGCTGGCTGCTTCTGGCTCTCTTCCTGGTGACACTGGGCCGGGTCATGATCCGCTGATCCGGCAATAGCAAAGTGATAAATCCTGAGACAGATCATAGCCGAAGCGGTGACTGAACACTGCCGTGCGCCCTGCCTTCTCCTGCCCCTTGTGCTCATGCTGGGCCTTTTCATGCATGCTGCGGCCGCAGATGAATCCGGAATCAATTCCCATCCAGCCAATATCTCTGAGATAGCAGCGCAGACCATCATCTCCGAGATCCGGTCCGGCCAGCCCGTCAGCTACAACAATGTAACCGTCACCGGTCAGCTCGATCTCTCCCGGCTGGAGGGGCCGATCCGCCATCCCCTGACCATCACCAACTCCCGCTTTCAGGGACCGGTGCTGATGGAAGGCGTGATATTCTCCCAGGGACTGGACCTGCGCGGCTCTATTTTCCAGAATAACGTCAGCTTTGCCCGGTCCAGGTTTCTGGGAGACGCCAAATTCTCCGGTGCCCGATTTACAAAACAGGCCGATTTTTCCGATGTCTATTTCGATAGCGTATCATCCTTCATCGCTACTCATTTCTCCGGGGACTGTAGCTTCTCCAGCGCTGAGTTCCAGGGTGATGCCGCCTTCCTTGGCGCCTCTTTTGCCGCCGATGTGGACTATGATGATGCCAGCTTCACCAGATCGGGATCCTTCCGGGCCGCCAGATTCGAGGATGTGCGCTTTTTTGAGACCGATTTCTCCGGCCAGGTCACATTCCTCTCCGCCCTTTTCTCGGGAAATGCCACCTTTGCCGCTACCCGTTTCCAGAGCGATGTGGTCTTCCGCCAGGCCCGCTTTTTGATGGGCAGCACCTTCGGCCTCTCCAGCTTTGCCGGCCTCGCCGATTTCGGAGCGGTCCAGTTCAATCAGACCGCCTTCTTGGGCGGGGTCAAGTTCTCCGACCTGGCTTACTTCTCCGGAGCCCGCTTCGGAGGCGATCTCATCCTGGAGGGGGCCAGGCTCTACAGCATGCAGCTTGATGATGTCCTATTCTCCGATAGATCCCAAATCAACCTCAATAGCACCGATTTCACCAAGTTCGTGGTTCGCTGGAGCAGCATTCGGGACAGAATGGTCTATAACGGCGCTGCCTACCTCGCCCTGGTCAAGAACTACAAGAGCCTGGAGTGGTTCGATGATGCCGACGACTGCTACTACCAGTATCGCAGAGTAGGTCAGGCCCGCTCTACTTGGGGCTGGTCCAAGATCTCGGATATCATCTCCTGGCTCTCCTGCGGCTACGGGGTGCGGGTGAGCTATACCGTATTCTGGTGCCTCTTCACCATCCTATTCTTCGGGGTGATCTTCTGGGCAGGCAGGGGCATGAATAAGTTCGAGATCGAGGGCATGGAGCTGCCCGGAGACCACCGGCTCCGTCCCAGCAAGAGGGTCTCCTTCACCGATGCTCTCTACTTCAGCATAGCCATGTTCACCACCTCCCAGGCTCCGGTCAATACCTATCCGGTGGGATTCTACAGGCACCTGGCCATGGCGGAAGGAATTTTGGGGTGGTTTTTCCTGGGGCTGTTCGTGGTGGTGCTCAGCGCGGTGCTCATCCGTTAGAATGGAAAGGATATCCGTTAGAAAAAGGAAAGGATTCTCAAAGGATAGGTGGCCATCAGCGCAATGCTGGACCCACGAATTCCCGATCCGGAAAGCTTGATATACGTGTTGGCCCTAGGAAAGGGCGGAATTGGGCGCGTGGCCTAGTCAGGATAAGGCGGCAGCCTCCTAAGCTGTAGATCGGGGGTTCGAATCCCTCTGCGCCCGCTTGTTTTTTTGATTTTCTTTCTTGTAGCAGGAGTCCAAGGCCGGTCTTCAAGGGACTATCTTGGATATGGCCAGCTCCAGAATATCCTCCGCCCCGCTCTTCTTTAGCTCTGGAATGAGCAGATTGACGCCTGAGCGGTCCACCACAGTCTCCACGGCATAGTATTCCGTGTTGTAGAGCTTGGAGATGGTGGGATTTTTCATGCTGGGGAGCATTTCCATGACGCTCTTCATGGAAGATTCCGGCACATTCATCTTTAAGAGAACCTTTTCCCTGGCCCGGATCACGGCAGAGAGGAGGGTCTCCACGGCAATGATGTCCTCATGCTTATGGGGATCGGCCCAGCTCTTCTTATTGGCGATCAGCTCCGAGGTGGACTGTAGCATCACATCTATGATCTTCAGGCCGTTCTTCTTCAATGTGGAGCCGGTCTCGGTGAGATCCACCACCACATCGGTCAGCTCCGGGACCTTGGCCTCGGTGGCCCCGAAGGAGAACTGAATATCCACCGGTATTCCCAGATTGAGGAAGAATGCCTGGGTAAGCTGAGGATACTCGGTGGAGACCCGGCTGCCCGGCTCTATATCGCGGGCGCTGTGGATATCCTGGCTCTCCGGCACGGCTACCACAAGCTTGACCATCCCCGGCCCCTGCTTGCCGTAGTTGAGATCAGCCACATGGGCCACAACTGCTCCGGACTCCATTATCCAGTCGGTGCCGGATATGCCCAGGTCAAAATATCCCTTGGCTACATAGCCAGGTATCTCCTGGGGCCGCAGGATCTTGACCTTGCCTATGCGGGGATCTGCAATGCGGGCATTGTACTCCCGTTCTGTTCTCTTGACCTCGAGGCCGGCCTGCTCGAAAAGCTGCAGCGTCTGGTTTTGCAGGCTGCCCTTGGGAATGGCTATGTCTATCATTCTGATCTCTGGCTTTTCCAGAAGATATTTTTGTCTTTTGCTTGAGGCAGAAGGAGCTAATTTTTTTTATTAAGGCCGAGCATATTGCCAATTATGATATGGAGATATAGGGATGCCCAAAGAACGAAAAAACTTTAAAAAGAATAGGATGTAATAAATAATTATTGCTTTGTGACTTTATCAGCCTTGGGGCCTTTCTCGCCCTCAACTACCTCAAAGCTGACCTTATCGCCCTCAGTGATTGTGACATCCGGCATGAGGCCAGTTGCATGAACAAAATAATCCTTTCCGTCGTCGCCTGCAATGAATCCAAATCTCTTGGTTCTGTTAAAGAATTTTACTGTTCCAGTTACCATTCTGATTCCTCAGTGCTATAACCTGATCATAGCCGTCTATTTAAATGTAGTGGCTGCTTGAGCTTGGCAATAGGCCAATGGGCATATTCAAGGGCCCTTGCTCTGCTTCTATTCGCGAACCGATTCATCTCCACTCCGGCCGGATGAGCTCTTGGCATTTTGAGCCGCTCCGGCAAGGATCCTTCTCGCCCTCTCATCTGCTATGCATCCTTCAGCGCAATTCAGGCAGCGGTTGCACTTATTGCCATCGACGGCCATTGTGTCTGTTACAGATATGGCTCCCCGCGGGCAGTTCTTCTCGCAGATGCCGCATCCTGTACACATCTGAACTCGCAGTATGGTTCGGCAGACGGATTGAAGCAGCTCCTCCGCTTCCTCTCTTCCCGCTATGATCATGATCTGGCCGTTGGCAAAGACGGAAATCCTACCCGTATGCGTCTTCACCACTGCAGCACCCAGCTCTTCGGCGTTTTTTACCTCACCCAGGATTGGCAGAGCAGCGACCACCGAGGCAAATGGATGATTCTGCGGCGCGGAAAGCCTGGCTTCGATGGAATACTCCAGCCCGCAGGGCGATCTGCCTTTAACCGCCCTCAATTCCACCTCATCTATTCCGGCTGCGTCTAAGCTCAGATCTATGTTATGCTCTGCCGCCAGCTCTCTGATCTTGGGAGGATGCCTCTTCCAGCGCCAGAAGCCCCAATCCACATATCTGTTGTCTAGATTGTTCTGCTTAGCCCAGCCATGGAGCCAGGCTGTCCAGCGCTGGTAGAGCATGGGATGGGTGACTTTGAGGGCGGCATACTCTGATTGCAGTGCTGCAGGGCAGAGCCAGCAGCCTATACGCTCCAGATCCTTCTGGTAAAGGGGATTGGGCTCTATGTCCTTCCAATACAGATAGAGCATGACCTCTATAGCCCGCCAGTTTCGGATGGGAGCGAGGGTGGTCTGGCCCGGAACATAGGGATTTCTCTCCACAGGCCTTATGGTGGAGCGATTGAATGATTCATAGATCCGACGGCCTTCAATGGTCACGCAGCCTTTAGGATAGCTCTTTTTCAGGAAATCGGTCATTGGTCCCAGCTTATTGGTCTTGCAGCACCAGCGATAATCCTTGGCCGGGGGGCCGAAAATATTGACCTGCTGGAAGAAGCTGCTCTCGGCATCGATCTCCTTGAGCCTAAGTTTTCGAGCTTTAGCTATCTCTCGCACATATTCCACAGTCTCTGGAAACTCCAGGCCGGTGTTGATGAAGATGATCTCAGGACGGCTGATGAGCTTTTCTGCCAAGCAAAGGCAGGCCAGGCTATCCTTGCCACCGCTGAATGAGACATTGACTGCCAGCCGATTTCTGGAGAGGTAGCTCTTCATCTCCTTCAGGGCTGCCCTCTCCAGAGCCTGAAGATGATCGGCATTGGCCGCAACGGCATCCCGGATTGTAGGCCGCCTCTGGCTGAGGACAAAAGGGCTCTTGGTCACATCCTTGATCCGAATGGAGACTCTGCCCTCCTCTCTCTGCCGAGCCACACCCACCCCGAAGAATTTCCCCATTCGCAGGACAAGGTTGTCGCCATCTTCAAGCCGATCTGGGCAGCTGATAATGGATTCCTCCGCCAGCCACTTGCCTTTGATGTGGCCCTTCAGAGCATTATCATTGCAGATGACCAGACCCTTCCTGGCCCGGTCGGCCAATAGAGCTGCTCCCCAGGACTCCAGATCCAGGCGAAAAGAGGCCATGGGCACATCAAACCACAGTGTAGCGATGTGTCTTCCATCCAGGATCACTTGGTCGCGACGGTCCATTCCTGCGATCTTATTGAGAAGGATAATTCTGCCATTTAAAAAATCCGAGCTGCCGTAGACCTCATCGAAAAGCTTTAAGAGGATCTCTCTTCCTCTATCTGAGCAGAGCCTGACGTCTCCTGGGGGAGAGAGTTGGATCCTGCGGGCGGTACTCTTGCAGACAGAGCATTCGTCGGAAAGCAGCGGCAGGTTGCATTGATCACACCAAAACAGCTCGCTCTTGCCTGGGGTGAATGTTTTGGGCATGGGTCCCCTTTAGGTCCATCTGGCCGTATTTAATTGCTTTCATCTCAAATTGAGGCGGGAAGAGGCTGGCGAATGGAACGCAATAGAATTTGGACATAGATGGATGATATCTTACAATCAATAGCTTTTAATATTGATATTATGTCTGAAAGAGAACAAAAATATAGCTCCGGCTGATCTGAGCTATCCCCTCCTCCGGAGCTTCTTTTTCGTCCTGATTCTACTGATCTTCAAGAGAATACTTCATAGATGGCGGACGCCTATGAGAGAGGAAATCGATTAGTTTATAAACCAATCTTCCTGCCAGATTAATTCAGACCATCGGCCATTTGGGCATATTTGGCCGGTCCATATACCAGAAGGTGTCATACCAGGCATCGACACCAAGGTGCATACTATCCCAGGGATAGCATTTGCTCTTGCATTCGATCTTTTTTCCGTCCTCTATTGGAGGGCATATCGGATCAGGGCATTTGAACTCCGGGCAATTGGGCTCAGGGAATCCTGGCGGAGGGCAGATTAGAGGATTGCATTTAGCATCCTTTTTTACCGGTTTAGCTATCAGCGTGTTGTTGGCCTCGCTTCCAACTATCTCCAGCACCACATTATCCGCCGCAGAACTCTCAATTTTGGTATTATCTGCTTTGCTTCCCACAATATCCACGATTACAGAACCAGGTCCGCCGAATGCCTGGGCACTGCTTCCCAGAAGCATCAGCGATAAAGTCAATACAATTAACAGCTTCAACTTCCTTCCCCTCCATTGAACTTCAGGCTCGAATGGAATTGATTACATCTTATCATTTCAACCAAGGTTTTTATATAAACTAAAAGTAGAAATATCTTTCGGATAGAAGCAATCCGAATTCAAGAATAATAACAAAAAATTAATTTGGAAGATATGTTCAATTGGAAATATTACGCCCGACTTCCCAGCACAAGAGGCTCGATCAGACCGCTCTTATGGTCCGGGCTGCGTATGAACTGCCGGTTGTATCTGGTTGGAATATAAGAGCTCCAGGGATAGCACAGCGGCCTGGTGAAATCATCCCAAGGCGTTGTATAGTGCTTCTCCTCGCCGCAAGGACCGCAATCCTTTCTATATTCTCTGCAACCGGGCTTTTTCCTTTGATCGGGATAGGCGATGTTGATATTGCTGACTGTGCTGCCCACAATGTCTACCCCTATCGCTGCTCCCTCCGGCACTATGATGCTGGTGTTATTGGCCTTGCTTCCTATAATGTCCAGGCTGGTCTCAGGCGCGCCAGCAGCGGCATGCGCGATAGAAGCCCAAAGAATAAGTAAGCTGACCAGAACGATTTGCTCTCTCAAACCTTTCGCCCCCTTTTATAATTAAGTCCAATTAAATGATTTTTAAGTAGAAAAACCTTTTGTTTGGAGTCCAGAGCGGCGAAAAGCATTAAATCACCTTCGATCGGATTCTTGGCTCATGAAATTGATTTATGTGGCAGGCAAAGGGGGAGTGGGAAAGAGTGTCTGCTCTGCTGCATCCGGCATCTGGCTGGCGGATCATGGAAAGGAGACCCTGGTATTCTCCATGGACCCGGCGCATTCGCTATCGGACATATTTGATATCGATCTGGGAGGCAGCCCCAGGAAGATCAGAGAGCATCTTTATGCTTACGAGCCGGATCTGGGCCAGGAGGCGGGCGCTTTCTATCGCCGGTATAAGAGCATACTCTCCGCCCTCTTCGGCCTGTTCGAGGTGGAGGTGAGGCCGGATGATTTCGGCAGCATGCCTGGGGTCTCAGAGCTGATATTCATGGACAAACTAAACGACATCTATGTGGAGAAGAGATACGACTATGTGGTCATTGACTCTGCTCCCACCGCCATGGTTCTGCCGCTATTGCAGCTTCCTTCCATCACCACTGGATTCATCACCAGGGTCTTGGGCATGAGGAACCGCTGGATGGGCGTGCTCGACCTTCTTGAGCCCGGCTTCGGCGAGCGCATACTCCAGGAGGTCAGGACCATGCGCCAGAAAGCAGAGACGATGAGAGGGGCTCTGCTTGATCCCGATACAGCAGCTATCACCGTGGTCACCATCCCGGAAAAGGCTGCGGTGGAGGAGAGCCGGAGGCTGATAGATACTGTTGAGTCGCATGGCGTCTCTGTCTCCACGATCGTCATCAATCATGTCATGCCCGACTGCGACTGCCGCTTCTGTAAAGACAAGAAGGCCTCTCAGATCTCTTACATAGAGGATCTGCGCCGCAGCCATAGGGACAAGGATATTGTCATCCTGCCGGACTACGGAGGAGAGGTCAAGGGGGATGGCCTGATGCAGGTGGCCAGGGATCTCTGCGACCGAGAGAGGGTCCCAGTCTGAAGTCCAAAATAAGATGGAATGGCGACAAGGTAGAGGATCATGGAGAAGGCCGCCCTGGAAAAGCTATTGATTCTGGCCATGATGTGGAGCAGGATCAGTGAGATATGCCAGTAAGCCGGACCGACCAGTTCTTAAATATCGGCAGGAGTATCTGGGCATGATGGATCAAGGTATGATGGTCGATCCCGATTGTTTGGATGGCAAAGATAAGAGAGATGCGGTGGTATCCTGGACGGGTGGAAAGGACGGATGCTATGCCTGCTATAAAGCTATGGCGGAAGGATATCAGATCACTCACCTCCTCAACTTCAGGAATGCCAAGAAGATCGGATCTCATGAGATAAATCCGATGGTAATTCAAGCCCAATCCCAGTCCATCGGAATTCCTCTCATCCAGAGGAGCTTTCTCTCTTATGAGCAGGAGTTCAAAAACACTGTCCTAGATCTCAGAGCCCAAGGAGAGAGGATCGATGCAGCGGCATTCGGGCACATTGAGACTCATAAGATGCTGGTCGACAGAATTTGCAGGGATCTGGATATAAAGCTTATTTTGCCCCTCTGGAGGCAGAGATCGGAGAGCTTATTGAGGCAGATCATAGATTCCGGATTTGAGGTGTTTATAGTCAGCATCAAGGATGGCTTGCTGGACAGGGAATGGCTGGGCAGGAGAATTGATGAGAATTTCTCAGAGGATCTGGCTGCTCTGGATGCATCCATAGATCCATGTGGCGAGAACGGGGAGTTTCACACCATAGTCACCGACGGCCCGATATTCAAGAAGAGGATTGTAATATCGGAAAGCGAGCCGGTCTTAAGGGAAGGATACTGGTTCCTGAACATAAGCGGTTTTTCATTGCAGGAGAGATGAGGCTTTCATATCTTTCATGAGTGGGAAAGTCTCGATCATCTCCAGAGGCGTTAAAAAAAATCATTCCTGTCTGAAGACGCATCTTTTTTAGAGCTAAATATGTTCTCTGTTTATCGAAGAGCCATATGAGGAAAATCAACGGGTGAGACGTTCTCTGCCCACCCGTCGCATCGCTTTAATGGAGTGTAAGCTCAATAATGGATCAAGAGCATATAAATGTTTCTATTAGATTTAAAAAATCAACTAATGATAAACTCTTTTAGCACTTATCAATAATTTTAAAGTAAGTAGATCAAAATTTATCATACAAAGAAAAGTTTTAATATAACTTAAAACTACTAAAAAGAACTAATTTATGAATAAGGAGGGATTCAGATAAAAGAGTTATCTGCCATTGGATCAGGACTAATTTTGCTCCTGCTTATTACGGGAAATTCCTTGGCCGGGGACTTCGACTACAACCCAGGTCAAGAGGCGATAAAGTACAAGCATGAGATGACGGACGATGTAACTGGAGAGGGATATGTTAAGGAATACAAGAGAATAAATACCAATAACCTTTCCCTATTCCAGTACTCACATGGCAGCGGCACTATTGATCAGGCTGATATTTTAAATAGCGAGCAAAAAACAACTCACTCAAACACCTACTGGATCTATAATTGGGAGAAAAGCGGTGGATACGACTTCAGAGAGAAACCATCGGGTGCTAACAGCGCCATCTCCTACACCAGACAATATGACAATATCCAGTCTCCTATAAGATTTGCCTGGGGAACGGGCTATTACGCTGCAAATCCTATTGGCATAAATTCCTTGCTTAAAGATAAGACCGTTGGTAAGAGCTATCAGGAAGCCGCTTCGATGCATCGGCAGATAGAATATGCCCATGCAGTACATGGAGATATTGCGGTGGATATCAATTGCACAGGAGCAACTGTTGATGCAGACGGCAAGGGCACCCTCAGCATGAGGATAGACGATGATGTGACCCAGGGTACGCTGCATATAGGAGAGCTGCTAGCCAATCCTAAAGTAATCAAAACCAGGTATGATACAATTGATAAAAAATACAAGCTAAACAAAGCCACAGAAAAATATGAATTAGCATCCTCTACCGACCTCTTTAGATATGGCCATTTCGAGGCTTGGAAAGACCCGATAATCGAGGTCGACAACGACTACATAGGAAACTTCCAGGTACAGAAGACCATGAAGCTGGAGATCACCAAGAGCAAGAGCTCCTGGGCTGAAGACTGGCTTCCCTGCTGCCATGGTGGCTTTTTCGACATGCTCTCATATAAATTCGATAAGCAGTATGCCGGCCAGAAAGGGATCTTCGACTGCACCTGCCGGAATACATCCATCTCCACCATGAAGCCCAAATGGAACACCAGCCTGGCCCAGTTCCCAACTGAAGATTATAGGTACGTGCCCTGAGCTGGAATCCATATCTCATTTTTAGGAGAATACGACATGAAATCTATCGCGCATATGATGTTTGTGCTGGGGCTGATAATATCCCTGGCTTTCAGTACTGCTATGGCTGCGGACAGCAATGGCAACAAGACCATCCAGGTCACAGACGATCGGGGAAGGACCATCGACATTCCTTATCCCTGCCAGAGGATAGTCTTCTTGGTAGAAAATGCCATGAATACCATGTATGCCGTGGGCGGAGCAGATCATATCGCCGGCATTGGCGATATCTGGATGCCGGAGCAGCGCGAGCCGCTCTTCCGGGCCATAGATCCCGGCTTTGACCAGAAGGTCAGGATCTCCAAGGAGGGAGGAATGGTCAACCTGGAGACTCTGGCCAAGGCCAATCCCCAGCTTGTGGTTTTGTGGTCCGTGGACTGGGACGATGATGTGACCCGCTCCATTGAAGAGAACCTTGCGGTTCCCACCTATGGCGTATTTATCGACAGCACAGCGGATCTGCACAGGCAGGCTGAGATCTTCGGCCGGATCATAGGAAATGAGAGCCGCACTGCCAGGGTCTTGGACATCATGACCGAATATGAGAAGAAAGTCACCGATGTAACCTCTGCCATGGCCGATACGGATAAGCCCAAGGTCTACTGGATGTGGGGCGATATCCTGGGCACGGCGGGCCTCAACAGCACCGCCAATGAGCTGATAGAAAAGGCCGGCGGTGTGAACGTCATGCAGTACTGGAGCAATGAGACCCGGAGCATGGAGCATCCCAATCTGAACCTGGAGTCTCTGGTGCAGCTGAATCCCGATGTGATCTACATGTGGTACAACACCAATTTGGATCCAGAGGATGTGATCAGCGGCAAGGATTTCGAGGGCTGGAAGGAGATAAATGCAGTCAAGAACGGCAGGGTATTCGAGGTCCAAAATCCATTGATATTCGACTTCCATACGCCAAGGTATCCTCTGGCTCTGATGATCATGGCCAAGGAGATAAATCCGGACAAATTCCAGGACCTTGATCTGGACGCGGAGATCGACAGTATGTTCGTTGATCTTTACTCCGTGCATTATCCCGGTTTCGCTGCGGCATAGATCTCGGACGGGATAGGAAAAAGCTGATGTACAGCGGTCCCTGCAGATGGACGAGGCTCTTGGGGAGGCTTCGCCTATCCCGAATTTTTATCGATAAGAGGGCCTTTCTTGCTGCTTTCGCTCTTCTGATGCCCCTGCCAGCTTTCTTGATCTCCATGAACATAGGGACCTATCCCCTATCCGGTCCTGAGCTGGCGGAGATCATCTTCTCCCGGCTCATGGGCCACAGCCATAGCCTCCCCCAAGTCTATGATACAGTTGTATTCAGCATCCGTCTGCCTCGAGTCCTGCTGGCCATGCTGGCAGGAGCCGCTTTATCCATATCGGGGGCGACCTTGCAGGGCATTTTCAGAAACCCACTGGTCAGCCCCTTCATTCTGGGGCTGTCCTCCGGTGCCGCCTTCGGCGCTGCTCTGGCCATGTCTGTATTTCCCTGGATGCCCCTTCAGATAGGAGCCTTCTCTTTCAGCCTGCTGGCAGTGGGCTCTGCCTATCTCATGGCTAGGCATAAAGGAGAGGTGCCGGTAATATCTCTGGTTTTGGCTGGAGTAGTGGTATCATCGGTATTTGGGGCTTTGCTTGCCATCATTCAGTTTGCTGTAGATGCCCGCTCCTTGCAGAGCATCGTCTACTGGAATATGGGCACGCTGTCCACCGCCTCTTGGTCCAAGGTGGATCTGGCTGCACCGTGGGTCCTGATTGGCGGCTTGATCATCATTGCTCTGCGCTGGAGGCTGAATGTCCTGGCTTTAGGAGAGGAGGAAGCCAGATCGGTGGGAATGAACCTGGAGAGGTACAAGGTCGTCTTCATCGTCACAGCCACCCTGGTGGCTTCTGCCGTGGTTGCTGTAGCTGGAATAATCGGCCTGGTGGGCCTGATCGTCCCCCACATGGTACGCATGGTCTTCGGGCCGGATCACCGGACTCTGATTCCCCTCTCCCTCACCCTGGGGGCCTCCTTTCTGGTGCTGGTGGATGATGTGGCCCGAGCTGCCTTCACCTTCGAGGTTCCGGTGGGAATCATCACCACCCTCCTTGGCGCTCCGGTCTTCATCTATCTTCTCAGAACAACCCGGGCAGGAGGTTGGGAATGATAGCCGGAGATGGCATAAGAATTGAAGATATAAGCATGGCTTATGCCCGCAGCAAGGTTCTGGATAAAATCTCTCTGACCATTGGCAAAGGATCGGTGGTTACAATAGTAGGACCAAATGGCTGCGGCAAGACCACGCTTCTCAAGATCATCAATAACCTGATCCGGCCGGATCATGGCAGGGTATTGGTGGACGGCTGCCCTGTCGGATCCCTGCCGGCCCACCGTCTGGCCAGATTAATGGGCTACGTGCCGCAAGGCCATAAAATATCCTTTCCCTTCAAGGTTCGAGATGTGGTGATAACGGGACGGATGCCCTATATTCCTGCTTTCTCTTCTCCTAATAGAGAGGATCGGGAGATGACCGAGCAGGTCCTGGCTCTAACCGGAATAAGCGGCCTGGCCGATCAACCCTACACCCAGATCAGCGGCGGGGAGAGACAGCTGGTGATGATTGCCAGGGCCATGGTCCAGCAGCCTTCAGTGCTGCTACTGGATGAGCCAACCTCCTATCTCGACTTCAAGAACCAGATCTCAACCCTGAAGATGATCAAAGAGATATCAAAGAGGCAAAAGTTGACAGTAATGATGACCTTGCATGATCCTAATCATGCCCTGATGTTCTCGGACGATGTAGCTCTCTTGAGGAAGCTCAACTGCGGCAGAGAGGGAAACCTCGTCGCCTTTGGGCCACCGGATGTGGTTATGACCCCAAAAAATATCCTGGAGGCCTATGGGGTTGAGGTGGAAATAACTGAAGTGAAGGGGCGAAAGATATTGATGCCCCTCTGATCCTAGCGCCATGAGATCTGATTTGGCGGGCTCGATATCTAGCTCAATATCTAATTTGGCTCCGCCTCGGATACCTTCTGG
>Ga0116185_1002937_pt1 | contig 15254 bp, 11 predicted proteins | sample AD_JPNNA7_MetaG_FD_89754 | JGI IMG/M metagenome (GOLD analysis project Ga0116185, IMG submission 89754) | Active sludge microbial communities of municipal wastewater-treating anaerobic digesters from Japan - AD_JPNNA7_MetaG | ecosystem: Engineered > Bioreactor > Anaerobic > Digestate | place... | reverse complement strand
TTCGGGCGTGAGGTTGCCTTCCTTGGCCGAGGCAATGGCCGCGCACCCGGTCTTCAGCACGAGCACGTTCTCGGCAAGGAGCTCTTTCGTGAGCGTGTTGATGTAGGAGTCGAGCTTCGTCTTGGGGTTGTTGCATCCCACGATGCCCACGACCCCCCTGATGCGGCCCTGAATGATCGCGTCGTTGAGCGGCCTGAACGATGCGCGGTAGCTTCCGCCCAGCATGTACTTGATGCTCTCCACGGAAAAGCCTGCGACGAGCGGGCTCGAGTGCTGAGGGATGGCGACCTTCTTCGGGTCGCGGTTCCCGTAGTTGTCGATTGCCCGTTTGAGCAGACTCTTGGCTTCGTCATAAGCCCTGTCTGTATGGAAGGGTGCCGAAACCGCGCCTGCGGTCTTCGCGATCCCGCTCGTGGAGACGATCTCGGTGTGATACGCCTTTGCCACGTCCGGCAGCCCCGGCATGCAGCACTGGACGTCGATCATCATCATCTCGACCGCGCCCGTGACGATGGCGAGCTCCTGCTGGAGAAAGTTGCCGGCGAGAGGTATCCCGTGGCGCATGAGGATCTCGTTGGCGGTGCAGCAGATGCCTGCGAGCGTGATGCCTTGCGCGCCTGCCTTTTTCGCATAATCCTTGATCTCGGGGTCGTTCGAGGCGGCCGCGAGCATCTCCGAGAGGGCGGGCTCGTGGCCGTGCACGAGGACGTTCACCGTTTCCTCGCGAAGGATGCCGAGGTTCGCGGTGCTCCTCACCGGGAAGGGCGTCCCGAAGAGGATGTCGGAGACCTGCGAGGCGATGCGGGAGCCGCCCCACCCGTCCGCAAGGGCGAGCCGGAACACGTGGAGGAGGACGTTCCTGTAATCGTGGTCGACCCCCATGTGGGTGCGGTGCATGGACTCGACCACCATCCGGTCGATGCCTGCCGGCGCGATCTCTCTCTTCTGCCACACGCCCTGGCGGCTTAAGGGCGCGAGCTTGAGGGTCTTCAAGGGCTCTTCCTGTGAGGTGAACTCGCCGATCATGAGCTCGGCCAGCCGAACGGCCAGGTCGCGAGCAGGGACGCCCTGCTCCTCGATCCCATAGGACTTCGCGATCCTGCGAAGGGCCGGCTCGTCCTTGATCGCATATTCGCCGCCTTTGCCCTGACCGATCTTCCCGAGGAGAAGCACGAGGTGCCTGGCGTGGTCGGAGTGGGCCGCAGAGCCCCCTGCCACCTCGCGGAGAAAGTTGCGGGCAACGACAGTGTCCGCATCGGCGCCGCAGACGCCCTGCGGCGTCTTGTTCGTGATCCTGCATGGCCCCATGTGGCATATCCGGCAGCACAGGCCCTTCAATCCGAAGCCGCACTGGGCCCCCTGCCGATCCATGCGGAAAAAACTCAGGTCGACGCAGTCTGCCTCGGCCTTTCTGATCGCCTCGATGGAGGCGAGATCGCACGCCCTTTCTTCAGCCGGTTTCTGACTTTTTTCCACGCACCTTCTCTCCTGCGAGATTCAATCGGGACACGAACCTCTTCATCCCGGACAGCACCGGGTTCGACATCTGAACCGTGTGAATGCCCTGCCCTGTCTCCGCTGCACGGGCGATCTCGTCATCGAACGGAAGCGTGACGAGACAGTCAGCCCCCATGTCCCGGATCATCCCGGTCGGGTCCTCCATCATCGAACCCTCCCTGACCAGGTTTATCACCACTGCCAGCGTCTCGTACTCGATTTCCATTTCCTTTGCAAGGCGATACAGCCTGCGTACCGTCTCGATCCCGCGCTTCGAGGGGTCGCCTGCGATCACGAGGAGGTTTATCTTTCGGTAAAGCCGCCGTGAGAGGTTCTCGAGGCCGGCCTCGTTGTCGATCACGATGAAGGGATATGCCTTCGAGAGCTCGGCGATCACGTCCCTGAACAGGCTGTTCGCATAGCAGTAGCAGCCCGGCCCTTCGGGCCGACCCATGGCAATGAGGTCGAAATCGTCTGCCTCGACGAGGCATTCGGCTATGCGGAGCTCGATGAGCTCTCTCTTCGAGATCCCGCCAGGCTGGCCTGCCCCGGCGTCCCTGCTCTCTTCCCGGATCTGCCCGACCGTCTTCTTCACCCGGACGTTCAATGCCTGGTCGAGGCAGGAGTTGGGGTCCGCGTCAACGGCCAAGACCGGGGCATGCCCTCCTTTGATGAGGCAGGCGATCAGAGAGGCGGCGATGGTTGTCTTGCCCGTCCCGCCCTTTCCCGTGATCGCGATGGTGTATGGGATATTCAAGGCTCACACGTTCCTTCTCAGAGCCCGGATGTCTCGCGAACGTGCGGGGAGAGCCTGCGGAGCATGTCGAAGACCGCCTCTGCATCGCTCTCTCCGAGCGAACCCGTGCCGCACGATGGCGTGATGAGCGACTGTTCGAGGATGAGCTGCCGATCGATCCCTGTCTTCGATGCCAGGTTGGAGGCGAGGTCCATGAAGCGCCCGGCGAGGGAGGCGACCGTCTGCTCGCGGATGGCGATCGAGGTGGGCACGATTCCCCAGGCAATGAGCCCGCCTGAGGTGATGAACCCCGATACCGCGTCCGGGTACAGGGCAATGGTCTCTCCGTAGCTGAAGGCGTCGAGGTTGATGAGATCGACCCCGGCATCGATGAGGATGGACCAGTCCGTATTTCCGCAGCAGTGCACGCCGGCGATCGCACTGTCGCTGTGCACGGCCTCGACGACCTCGGCGATGAGGCCGACCACCTCCTCGCGCTTGACCGAGATATAGGTCGAGGAGCCGAAGGCCGAGAGGATGGGCTCGTCGATGAAGCAGATGACCTTGTCCGCAAAGGGCGCAAACTTCCGGATCTGCCAGCGGCACTTCATGGCCAGCGCCTTGACGACGACATCGCGGAACTCTTCGTTGTAGTAGACCGCACGCTTGCTCTCGTCCGTGATGGTGAGCGCGAACGAGCACGGGCCCGTGGTCTGGACCTTGATGAAGGGATACTTCCTGCCTTCTTTCCTCAGACGGCTCTCGAACTCGGGGAGCCCTTTCGAGAACTCGCTGCTTATGGCCATTGCCGAGCAGTCGCCGCTCCCTTCTGAAGGGTCCATGGCAGCCATGTACGACTCGTAGAAGAGGGCGAAGTCTTCGGAGTAGTCGCCCGAGGTGTCGAAGTACATGCGCCCCTTGTCGCGGTCGATGACCGCGCGGGGCATGCCTTCGGAGTACTGGATCTCCATCTGCTCATTGAGCCCCTGCTTCGGAAGCTGCGGCCACAGAGGCGCGTCCGGAAGCGCCCCGAAAATGATGTCGAGCGCCTTGCCCACGTCGCTGTGGGGAAAGCTGCCGATGGCGGTTGCAATGCACTTTGTCTTGATTGTCATGTGATATCCCGATGGACTTTGTCCTGTTTTTATAACAACTTCTGGATTACATCCTTGAAAAGCCCTAGCAGATTCGGCCTGATATTGTCAATCGCGGACTTGCCGGCATGAACTTCCGCAGGCTTGACTCTATTTAATGCACAGCCGAACTCTGTCAGAGCAACTTCCCGGCCATGTCTTCGAAGAGCGCCAGAAGTGAATCGTCGAGATCATCGATCACCGACCTGCCGTCCCGGTCGTTTGCCAGGAGCGCCTCCGAGAACGGGATGAAGCCGAGGATCTCGCGGCCTGATACTGCCTGTCTGATGAGGTCTTCGTCGGCCTTCGACCTGAGCTTGTTGCCGATGATGAAAAGCTTCTCGATGCCGATCTCCTCCGCCATGGCCGAGATGCGGCGGAACGATTCGATGGAGCGCTGGCCCGGCTCGACCACGATGATGAACGAGGTCACGCCCCGGGCGGTCGCCCGACCGATGTGCTCGATGCCGGGCTCCATGTCCATGAAGAGCGCCTCGCCCCGGTGCAGGACGAGATCCTGGACGAGCGAGCGCAGGAGCACGTTCTCCGGGCAGGCGCAGCCCGTGCCTCCGCCCTCGATCGCGCCTAGGACGAGGAGGTCGACGCCCTTGTGCCGATAGCTGTATTTCTCGGCGATATCCGCAACTTCGGGATTGATCCTGAAAATCTGACCGTACTGCTGCACCTTCGCGCCCGTGCGCTCCTCGATGAGCCTCTTCTGCCGTGCGATCGTGAGGATAGCCTTCTGGTCTGCAAGGGGGATGCCCAGGGCAGAGGCGAGGTTGGCGTCCGGGTCGGCGTCGATGGCGAGCACCTTCATTCCTCTGCCGGCCGTGATCAGGGCGAGCGCCGCCGTGATCGTGGATTTCCCCACCCCGCCCTTTCCTGTCACTGCGGTTTTCACGGGCCGTCTTTCAGCCGCTGATGCCGGTGATGTTTCCGTCATCGTCGATGTCGATGCCGTACGCTGCAGGGGCCTTCGAGAGCCCGGGCATGCGCAGGATCTCGCCGGTGATGGGGATGAGGAAGCCAGCGCCCGCCGCGATCTTGATCTCGCGGACCGTGACGATGAAGTTGCTCGGCAGCCCGAGCAGGGCCGGGTTGTCGGAGAGCGACTGCTGGGTCTTGGCGATGCAGACCGGGAGCTTGTCGTACCCAAATTTCTTGATGACGTCGAGGTTGCGCTTGGCGAGCGGCTGGTAGTCGACCGAGACGGCTCCGTAGATCTCGCTTGCAACGGTGAAGATCTTGTCCTCGACCGGAGCGTCCCAGTCGTAGAGCGGCCGGTACGTGCCGGTCGCCTCCCGGCAGAGACTGACGGTCTTTTCCGCGAGTTCGATGCCGCCCTCGCCGCCCTTGTCGAAGATGTCGGCCGGCGCGATGTTCATGCCCTCGTCTTCCGCTGCTTTTACGACGGCGTCGATCTCCTCGTCCGTGTCGGACGTGAAGCGGTTCAGGGCGATGATGCACTCTATCCCGAACTTCGAGATGTTCTCGTAGTGCTTGCGCAGGTTCGCCATGCCGAGAACGGCCAGGCGGGGGTTCGGAACGTGCAAATCCTCGCGGGGCACGCCGGCGTGGTACTTGAGCGCCCGCACCGTGGCTACGAGCACGACCACCTTGGGGTTGAGCTCGCCGTAGCGCGCCACGATGTCGAAGAACTTCTCCGCCCCGAGGTCGAAGCCGAACCCGGCCTCGGTGACCACGTAATCCGCGAGCTTGAGCGCCAGGTCGGTGGCCATGATGCTGTTCGTCCCCTGCGCGATGTTGGCGAAGGGACCTCCGTGGAGGATGACGGGCACGCCCTCGGTCGTCTGCACGAGGTTCGGCAGCAGGGCGTACTTGAGGAGCGACGTGACGGCGCCCTCGATCTTGAGGTCGCCGGCATGGACCGGCCTGCCGTCATAGGTGAAGGAGAGGAGGATGTTCCGGATCTTCTCTTTGAGCTCTTTGTAGGAGCGCGACAGGCACAGGATCGCCATGATCTCGCTCGACGGCACGATGTCGAACCCTGTCTCCCGGGGCACTCCGTTGATGGATCCGCCCAGGCCCACGACGATGTCCCTCAGGAACCGGTCGTTCATGTCCATGACCCGGCGCCAGGTGATCTTGCGCGGGTCGATGTTGAGCGGATTGCCGTGAAAGACCGAGTTGTCCAGGAGGGCTGCCAGGAGGTTGTGCGCGCTCTCGATCGCGTGGAAGTCGTTCGTGAAGTGGAGGTTGATGTCCTCCATGGGAAGGATGCGGGAGCGTCCGCCGCCCGTTGCGCCCCCCTTGATGCCGAAGACCGGGCCCAGCGACGGCTCACGCAGAGCCGCAACTACGCTTTTTCCCAGCTTTGCCAGCGCCTGGGTGAGGCCTACGGAGACGGTTGTCTTGCCTTCCCCCGCAGGGGTGGGCGTCATGGCGGAGACGAGGATGAGCGATGAGCCTTTCTTGCGCTCGAGCCTGCGGATCGCCTCGAGCCTGACCTTGGCCATGTAGCGGCCGTAGTACTCGAGATCGCCCTCCTTGAGCCCGACGGATGCCGCAATCTCCTGGATGGGTTTCATGCCCGTGCTTCCCTGATGCGTTTTTGTTTTCGCCATAATCTTACTTGCTGATCACTGCGTCGAATCTGATATCGATGTTGTACTCGTCGCTGATGCGTGAGAAATCGTTCTTGAGCTCGATGACCTTGACCGTCGGAGGAACCGAGAAGAAGCAGGTCATCTGGAAGATGTTGGCGCCCGTGACCGGGTTGCTGTCCACGTTGCTCGACATGTCGTCGATGTTGATGCCCCTCGTGAACAGAACCTTGCAGATCTGATGGACGATCCCCGGGTGATCGAGGGAGGTGGCGAGGAGCTTGTAGGGGATCGAGGGCATCACCTCGCGGTGGGTGGGCGCCTTGGTCTTCCTCACGTGGATGTCGAGCCCGGTTTTCTTGCGCAGGCTGTCGAGCTCGCCGATGAACCGCTCGATGTCGTCGGTCAGCCCCGAGGTGAGGATGATCATGCCGAACTCGTTTCCGAGCACGCATCCCCGCGAGCGCTCGATGTTGATGCCCCGCGCGGTGAAGAACTCTGAAATCTCCTTTGCCAGGCCCGGCCTGTCAGGCCCCATGCATGAAAAAACGACAAACGATCTCATAGATCAAGCTCCCTGATTTTCGTATTTCAGTACCAATCAGATTTTATAGCACATATCCATCCTGCACGTGCCTGTCAAGAAAAAGCCGTGGGCGGCTTTCCTGAGGCCCGCAACGTACGGGAGAATATGAACTTTGAAAAGCTGACCTTCCCCTAGTTGTCGACCTTGCCCAGGCTCGCGGGAATGGTTCGTGCGCCCCCGTGATCGTAGACATGGATGTTCCGCTGCGGGACAGGCAGGGATATGCCCTGGCTGAAGAAGCGCCTGCTCCCTGTCTCGATGAGGTTGGAAGAGACGTCGGCGTAATCTTCGGTCTTCACCCAAGCCCTCACCTGGAAGACCATGCTCCCTTCCCTCATCTCCTTGAGGATGACTGCCGCCTCAGGACTTGGGAGTATCCTCGAATCCCCTTTCACCACATCCCGCAGGCATGCCTTGACCTTGTCTATGTCGTTTCCGCATCCCACGGTGAAATCGACATCCACCCGCCTGGTCTTCTTTGCCGAGTAATTGATGATGTTGTCGCCCATAAGCTTGGCATTGGGGATGATGATCACCTTGTTGTCCACGGTCATGAGCGTGGTGGTGAACACCTCGATCTTCTCCACTGTTCCGGCCGTTCCGGCGCCCTCGATAAAATCCCCTGCCCTGAACGGCTTGAAAATGATCATGAGGAACCCGGCGGCGAAGTTCGCGAGCGACCCCTGCAGGGCCAGGCCGATGGCGAGGCCTGCCGCGCCGATGACGGCGATGAACGAGGTCGTCTGAATCCCGAGCTGGGCCATGGCCGCTATAACCACGAAGGTGACCACGGCGATGTAGCTCAAGTGCTCGGCAAAGGAGACGATGGTCGGGTCGACCTTTCTGCTGTTCAGGACCCGCCCGATCAGGCTTTTCACCATCTTGGCGGCCCACCGCCCTGCGACGAGAATTACCAGCGCGGCAATGAGCTTGATCCCGTAAAAGGCTACCCACTCCTGGACCTTGAGCCATATGTCTTCCATATGCAGTCTCCTTTCTTCTGCTGCCGGACCTGATATCCGGCGGTTGTCCGCCGATCCTGCTGCCAGTATAGGTGCATTTCATCGGCCGAGTCAATCGGATGATTCCCTTTTATGATTGCCGTATTTACATCGCCCGGCCAGGGGTATAAAAGAGGCCTCAGAGACCGGACGGGTTCCCCCGTTCCGGTTGAGAATGGAGGAGGTTCAAAAAGACATGCGTGGTCCAAGCAAGGCGTCATCTCTGATCCCGGGATTCATCGGGTGGTTCGTGGTATGTTGCATATGCCTGACCCTGGCGGGTTGTCCTGCAAAGCAGCTCCCGCCCCCGGCAAAACCCAAGCCGGCCAGGATCGCCGTGGTGCTGGGCGCAGGCGCCTCGAAGGGGTTTGCCCACATCGGTGTCCTCAAGGTCCTCGAGGCCCAGAAGGTCCCCATCCACATGGTGGTGGGCACGAGCGCGGGCAGCCTGGTGGGAAGCATCTATGCCTCCGGCAAGAGCGCCTTCGAGATGCAGGCCATCGCCATGAAGCTGGAAAAGGACCACGTGATCGACTATGACTGGAAGATCTGGAAGGGCGGGCTCATCAAGGGCGAGAAGCTCGAGAACTTCATCAACCAGATCGTGGGCAACGCCCCCATAGAAAAACTCAAGATCCCCTACTATGCCGTGGCGACCAATGCGGGAACCGGCAAAGAGACGGTTTTCGCCAGGGGCAACACCGGCATGGCCGTCCACGCCAGCTGCAGCGTACCCGGGGTGTTCCAGCCCGTCGTGATCGGGAAGGACAGCTATGTTGACGGCGGCGTGGTCAGCCCGGTGCCCGTCGACGTGGCGAGGCGCTACGGGGCAGACGTCGTCATCGCCGTGGACATCTCCGGCGGCATCAGCAATGTCGCTCCGCGCGGGATCATGAGCTCCGTGTCGAGGTCGGTCGACATCATGTACATGAAGAACATCGACGACCAGCTGAAAAGAGCCGATGTCGTGATCCGCCCGAACGTCAAGGACATCGGGTCGACCGACATGGAAAAGTTCAACGAGGCGATCTTCGAGGGCGAGAAGGCGGCCACTGCCAAGGTCAATCAGATTCAGGCCATCCTCGCAAAGCTGAGCCAGGAAGGTCGGCTCTAGAAAAGCAATCGACCGCGGTTCGTCTGACAGTCCCTCCGGAACACGAGGGCCTGTCAGGCTCAATGATGCCGCAATCCATACCGCTGGTGTTTAACACCGGATGCTATGATCACACAGCAGACGGGGAGCCTGCATCTTGAGTGAAAGATCATCGGCAGAGCGATATCCACCGTGCGGGGTTTGATGCCTGAGATATGCTGACTACCAATTCCTCTTCGAACGTATCGACGTGGATTATTGTGCCTTGAAGAGTCAACGTCTCGGACATGAAGTTGACCTCCAATGTTTTATTCAGGATTCGATCTTCGATCGTTTGCCCCAGGAAGGAAAACAGTTCGTGTGAGTTGATACGCACACCATCAATGCTGATATTTTTCGTATAGCCGTACCCCTTGATAATTTCATTTAATTTCAACAACACCTGCACCTTGTAGTTTTTCCTGGGATTGCCCCTTCTATCAACCATTTGAGACCTTTCGAGAAATTGATCTTTCCAGCATATTATAAAAAGATCTCCGGAGAAATGCATCAGGAGATTGTCGTCAAGCCGACATTTTCATATCCGGGTGCGGATATCTCCTGAAGACGATGAGCTTTCCATGGCTGCGCACGGGATTCAGCAGGTTCTTCCGTCTTCAAAAGGTCCGCAGTAAGGCAGGACGGCGGATGAGTCTCTGATGATTTTTACCAAGGGGCTTATATTATATCTTTTGGGAGCGTCTCTAAACCTTTGACAGGCTTGAGTCTCATCCGAGCTCCGGAACTTTCAGATCTCCCCATGGCGGCGCACTGCCCATATTCAGTCTTTCCGATGGAGATGGGAGGTAAATAAAATCTCGGAAACAAGCCTTTGAAGAGGGGTATGCGGTTCAATACGTTGAAGGAGGAAGGAATGAAAAACAGACTCATTATCTTTTCCGTTGTCTTTCTTGCGTTCGCAATTGCACACCCAGGCGGGCCTTCACTCTATGCGCAGGACAAGAACAGCCCCCCACCGGCAGTTTTTGCCAATGACCTCTTGAACCTCACCTTTGCCCAGGATATGATTGAACAGGGCAAGTCGATCTTTCGCTTCGACACGTTCGGTGATGAGGCGTTCTGGGGTGATCAGCTCCAGCTCCACAAGGCGATTGCCGGAGCGGCGAACGGCGGCGTGGGGCCGGGAGTGAGCCCCAATACAGCCCTTGCAGTAGGCCTCAAAGTCGATGTGGATGCGCTGCCCGCAGACCTCCGGAACAGCATCAAGGCAGGAGCGGTAAACCTGGATGATCCGGCCACGACCCTGGCGCTGTTGAAGCTCGATGCCGTCGTAGGTATCAAAGGATTCTTCGACGAGAAGGGCAGCATGACCTCCGTGGGCATCACCTGCGCCATCTGCCACTCCACGGTCGACAATTCCTTTGCTCCGGGCATCGGCAAGAGACTCGACGGCTGGGCGAACAGAGACCTGAACGTGGGAAAGATCATATCGCTCGCGCCTAACAAGGCACCTCTCGAGCAAGAGCTCAACGTGGATGAGGCGACGCTGCTCACGGTCCTGAACAGCTGGGGGCCGGGGAAGTTCGATGCCCTGCTGAACAAGGACGGCAAGGCCTTCCGCCCCGATGGAAAGACCGCGGCTGTATTGATACCTCCTGCGTTCGGTCTGGCCGGGGTGAACCTGCATATGTGGACGGGTTTCGGGTCCGTACCGTACTGGAACGCCTATGTCGCCGTGACCGAGATGCACGGCCTGGGAACCTTTTTCGATGAACGGCTCAACGACCCTGCAAAATATCCCCTGGCCGTCAGGAACGGCACCTGGAACGTCCGGAACACCCCCGATCTCGTGACCTCCAAACTGCCCGCTCTGCATTTATACCAGCTCGCGCTCCCGGCGCCCAAGCCGCCAACCGGCAGTTTTGACGAAGCAGCGGCCGCCAGGGGCAAGGCTCTCTTCACCGGCAAGGCGACATGCGCGCGGTGCCATGTACCCACCCTCTACACTGACCCGGGGCATAACATCCACAAGGCCGATGAGATCTGCATCGACTCCTTCCAGGCCGACCGCTCACCTGATCTCGGCTATCGCACCTCTCCCCTGAAAGGACTCTGGACCCACACCAAAGGGGGCTTCTACCATGACGGCAGGTTCGCTACATTGCTGGATGTGGTGAATCATTATGACAGCTGCTTCAGCCTGGGATTGAACGATCAGGAGAAAAACGATCTGGTCGAATACCTGAAGTCTCTGTGACCGGAGAGGAAACATCGTTCTTAAAGGGGGCAGAACCGTGTCTCACACCGGTTCTGCCCCACCCGCCTGCCGATTGCAGTCAGGAATATCCTGGTGCGAAAGAATCACCCATAGCCTGTTGCGAAATTCGATCATCGCCATAGGGAGGTTCCGGTCTGAAGATTGCGCTCTGCGGATCTGCGATTCATCCCTTGTATCCCACGGGCATGATGAGCAGGGGCGTATGGGACTGGGGAATGCCCATTGCCTTGATGGCCTCTCCGTCGATGAATGCACCCACGATGCCTGCCGAGAGCCCGATCGCTGCGGCCTCGATGAAGATGTTCTGGGCGATGTGGCCGGCCTCGATCATGGCATAGCGTATGCCCCTCTCCCCGTATTTCCCGGTGATCCTGCCATAATCGGAGCAGATCACGAGGCTCACCGGGGCACGTGCCATCCAGGTCTGGGAAAGGCAGGACCGGGCAAGCTCGCCCCTGATGTCCCGCTGGGATACGATTGACAGGCTATGGTCTTCCGGCACGTACCGGTAGAGGCCCGGCTCGATCCCGGCAGCCGTTCCCCTGCCGGTTGCGGCATAGAGAAAGCTCGGATAGAGGGCCCCAGCCGAGGGCGCCGTACGCTTCCCCCATGCCCCGGTGATGCCCTGCCCTGCCCAGAGGACCTGCGAGAGCTGCCGGACATCCAGGAGTTTCGAGCTGAAAGACCGGACGGTCCTTCTCTCTGTGAGGGCCTCTTCCACAGAGACCCTGCCTACCCGGTCCGCCTTGGGCAGTTTCATCTCTCCCTCCTTCGGCTTTCCCGCTTCCGATGCCGCCGGAAGAAGCGGGAAGAACGACAGAAAAGGGACGACGGCACATCCCCTGGCGAGCGTGCCGATCAGCCTCCTCCTGAAAGAATCGACCGTCCCTTCCACCGTGCTCACCCGGGGATGCTGGCATGCGGTTTATATGCTTGTCCCGTGATTGCCTCCGCTCTAGTTCATCCACATCTCGGAGAACTTACGGAGCTGGTCGTCCACCAGACTGTTGACCGAACCCTCTTCGAACATGCCTTTCTCATCTCGCTTTCCGGCCTTCCTGCCGGTGAGGACCTCGATGCCCTCATCGATGGTGGATACCGTCCAGATGTGGAACCTGCCCTCCTTGACCGCTTCTATCACCTCGTCCTTGAGTATGAGGTTCTGGGCATTGCTCGCCGGGATCATCACCCCCTGCTCGCCGGTAAGGCCCATTTCCTTGCACACACCGTAGTATCCCTCGATCTTGTGGTTGACGCCGCCGATAGCCTGCACCTCGCCCTTCTGGTTCACCGATCCGGTGACCGCTATGCCCTGCTTGATGGGAACGCCGGAAAGATCCGAGAGGATGGCATAGAGCTCAGTGGACGATGCCGAGTCTCCCTCGATGCCCGAATAGCTCTGCTCGAAGACGACCCTCGTGGCCAGGCTTAAAGGTTTGTCCTGGGCATACCGGTTGGCGAGATATCCGGAGAGGATGAGAACGCCCTTTGTGTGGATGGGGCCCCCAAGCTTTGCCTCGCGCTCGATGTCGATGAGACCCTGTGTTCCCAGCCCCGTGCTCGCGGTGATCTTGCTCGGCCTGCCGAACATGACATCGCCCATCTCCATGACTGAAAGGCCGTTCACCTGGCCGACCTTTTCACCCTCCACGTCGATCATGATGAGGCCCTGTTTTATCATTTCGCGGATCTTCTCCTGGATCATGTTCGATCGGTTGAACTTCTCCTCGATGGCCTCCTTCACATGTTCGACAGTCACCACGGGTGCATTCTGTCTTGATGCATAGAAGCTCGCCTCCCTGATGACGTCCGCCACATCGCCGAACTCGGTCGAGAGCTTGTTCTGGTCTTCCGCAAGCCTGGAGCTGTACTCGACGATCTTGGCGATGGCATCCTTGTCGAGGTGCTTGAGGTTTTCCTCGTTGCATACGTTGCATACGAACGAGGAGAAGCTCTTCATGTTCTCATCGTTGCGGTCCATGACCCTGTCGAAATCGGCCTTGACCTTGAAGAGGTCGTGGAAGTCGGGGTCGAGCTCGTAGAGACGGTAGTAGATGAAGGGCGACCCGATGAGCACCACCTTGACGTCCCACGGGATCGGCTCGGGGACGAGCCACCGTGTGGTCAGGTATCCCAGCCGCTCTTCCGGCTCTTCTATCCGGATATCGTTGTTCCTGATGGAGCGCTTCAGGCTTTCCCATGAGAAGTAGTTCCTGAGCACGTCGAGGGCCGGCAGGATGAGGTACCCGCCGTTCGCCCTCATGAGAGAGCCGGACCTCACCATGGTGAAGTCGGTGAACAGGGCGCCCATCATGGCCTCCTTCTCAATCCTGCCGAAGAGGTTGTTGTAGGATGGATTGAGCTCCATGATGATGGGAGCGCCCTTGACGTCCGTGTTGTCCACGACCACGTTCACGCTGTATTTCCTGAACTTCATATCTTCTTTGGGCATCATGGGCATGGGCATCCCCATCTGCTGCATCTGCTGCATCTGCATTTCCTTCATCTTCTCCTGCATCTGCTCGTCGGCCCTGAACATGTCGAGGTTGTTGAGCATGTCCTCCTTCATCTCGTTGAGGTAATCAATGACCTTCGGGTTGTCCGTGTAGTTTTCCCTGAGCTCTTCGAGGAGCATCTCAAGGGTGAAGGAGCCGATCTCGCGGTCGAGCTTTTCGATCACGTCCATGGTTTTCTTCTCGATGGAGATCATCTGCCTGCCGGTCTTCTTCAGCTCTTCGTTGAGCACCTTCTGCTTCTCCTGGATCTCGTTCTGGGTCTCCTTGTCGAGCGCCCGGAATTCTTCTTCCGTGAGCGGCCTGTTGTCCTTGACCGGGATGGTCAGCAGGCCCATGGGGGTCGCCTGGATGACGAAGCCGTCCTTCTGGGCCTCGTCGTTGATCTTGTTGATGAGTTCTTCTCTCTCCTGCTGGACCTGCTTGATGGCGTTGTTCCGCTTGGCGGCATAGTCCTCGCCCTCGAAGGCCTTGCTGATCTCGCGCCTCGCCCCTTCGACGAAGGCATCCACCTGCTTTTTGAATTTCCTCGCCGTGCCTGGAGGCAGCGATATGGCCCTGGGCTTGTAGTTTTCCTGGAAATTGTTCACATAGCACCAGTCGGGCGGCGTCGGCATGCCCTTGGCGATCTCTTCGAGGTAGCCTTTTACTGCTGTCTTCTTTCCGGTTCCGGGAACACCGGATACGTAGATATTGAATCCTTTCTCCTTGATATTGAGGCCGAACTGCAGCGCCTTGAGCGCCTTGGCCTGGCCGACGATTCCCTGGAGGGGCTTACCGTCTGCACTGGTACTGCATCCGAATATGTCAGAGCTGCACCTGCAGGTAAGCCTGTCATAGGATAAAGCTTCGGTCATGGTATCTTCTCCCTTGTCTTAGATTTTTAACGAGCGCATCTTCAAGCCGGATCGGTCCTTCCTGCGGCCTCTCGATTAAGCAGAGGGGCAAAGCGCTATGGGTGGTGAATTGCGTGCGAGCGGAATCGACGTATCATACATAGTATATATCTAGCCCGATGCAGAAACAAAGCAACCGAGAGCGTCCTCGTCCTGACCCCGGAACACGGTCCTTTACATGCGGCAGGGAATGCTCTATGAGCTTCAGATATTGCGTATGGAGAAGGATTTTTCGATGTTCAGCTACCTCAAGAACAGCCGTTTCTTTGCCCAGATCGCCGACGGTATGGAAGACCTCGGTACGAGCGAGCTCATGGAACTCGGGGCGCAGGACGTCAAGCCGACCTTCAGGGGGCTTTACTTCACTGCGGACAAGGAAACGCTCTACCGCATCAACTACACGTCCCGGCTGGTGACCCACGTGCTCGCGCCCCTCGTGAGCTTCGACTGCCACACCACGAAGTATCTCTACAAGATGGCGCGGTGCATCCCCTGGAACGACATCTTCGGCCTCGACAAGACCTTCATGGTCATGTCCAACGTCTCCCACAGCAAGATACGGCACTCCCAGTATGCAGCGCTCGTGCTCAAGGATGCGATCGTCGACACCTTCTCGGAATGGTTCACGAAGAGGCCGAACGTCGAGAGGATAAAGCCCGACGTGATCTTCAATCTCCACATCTTCAACAACAAGGCCACGATCTACCTCGACACCTCCGGCGGATCGCTCCACCGGAGGGGCTACAGGAAAGAGTCCGTGGACGCCCCCATGCAGGAGACGCTGGCGGCATCGATCATCCGCATGAGCGGCTGGGACGGTGCGACGCCTCTCCACGATCCCATGTGCGGGTCGGGCACGCTCCTGTGCGAGGCCCTCATGCACTACTGCAGGATCCCTGCAGGATACCTGCGCACGTCCTTCGGGTTCGAGTACCTGCCGGACTTCGAGAAGCC
>Ga0116185_1002934_pt1 | contig 15270 bp, 8 predicted proteins | sample AD_JPNNA7_MetaG_FD_89754 | JGI IMG/M metagenome (GOLD analysis project Ga0116185, IMG submission 89754) | Active sludge microbial communities of municipal wastewater-treating anaerobic digesters from Japan - AD_JPNNA7_MetaG | ecosystem: Engineered > Bioreactor > Anaerobic > Digestate | place... | reverse complement strand
TCATCATCTCGATCAACAGTACAAAGTCGTCAATTCGCTCGGTAGTAATGGTTAGTTTGGTGTCCATTCCCCGAGCTTACCAGGAAATTCAGCTTTTGACCAGCCGATTACGCGAATGGTGAGCTGTGAGGCAGGATCAAACTTATAGAGGATGGCTCCTCCATAGGGTGGTACCCAGATCCGTGAGGTTACGCCATAGATGTTACCATCAAGACCGACGGTCAAACCGCTGAGCCTGCGTTGGTCAGGTATGATTGTTCCCATGTACGCCCATGACCCTGTGTGCGGGTCGTAGATCGAGAGTTTGCCTTGGCAACAACTTCCAACATAGACCTTCCCGTCTGACCCAACAGCGAGGGCTTCGCCGTATTCATCACCAAACGTCCCCAAGTTAGCAAGTATACCAGACTCCGGATCATAAGAGGCAAGATTTCCTTTTCCGAATTTCCTGGAAGTCGATACATATACTTGAGTCCCCGGCCCTTGAGCAAGACGCGCCACATGCGAACCGGGGCCGGGGATCTGCATCTTGGGAGTAAAGGTAGAAGCTGCGATATCATATTTGAAAAGGTACGGAGTGCCAGACCCGTAAGTGCCCCCCACGATTTTCCCTCCTGGGATGCCTATCAGGCCGAAAATGCTGGTTTCGCCGCTCGCCGCCTCGCCGAGGTCTGTCCAGTATAGCGGAGCATCGGAAATGCTTTCTTGGGAACCCGTCGTCCCTGTGCTGCCTGGTTCCTGGAGGGACGCACCTTCAGCAAACTGGCGGACGTTCTCGATGAGCATCAGCGCTGGGCTTTGCAAGGCGGCTGTCACTTGGGTGCGGCCTAGGGCGACGGCCGGTACCTGAAGTGGCCCGGCGCTTGCTCGGCCGCCACGAGGGTGGTCCCCACTGGCGGCGGCACGGGTGCGCTGAGCAGCAAGGCCAGCACGGAAAAGAGGATCACGGATGCGACTTTCGCTTTCACTTTGACCTCCTGTTTTGACTACACCCAACGGTTTGCTTCACCCGCGCCGCGGGTGCAACCCTGACACCTTCAACTAAAGACATCTGCTGACGTGCAACCGACACCGTCAGCAGACCGCGAAGCGGCGTCGGCCGCAACTCATACTAGCCGCCTTCTCCAATTGCGAAAATTATGGTGTATACGTATACTCTACCGGCACATTGAACTCAACGAGTGTTACCCCTTCTTGCGTCCTCATAATAAACTCTACCCTATCAATAACCACAGTGCCAGTTGCACCGAAAACAGTAATGGAGCGCGTAGTAACACCTGAAGAGGGCCCCGGATACAAATCTGAACCTGTGTAGGGTTGACGTTGATCATTTGCATATCCTATAGCCCACATTCGAACCCCGCCAGTATAAACAGTGGTGTACTTGAAGGTAATATTGATGGGATCCCAGTACTTTAGACTGGCAGGAGAGGGCGGATCAAAAACAATATCAGTGATAGTATTGCCATACGAACTCAGCACCAAAGCAAGATAGACACGTGGTGAAATTTCATCACTATTGGATTTTGCGGTTACCTTGGCGTTGCTGTCGCCCCCGAGCTGGGCCACCAGCTCTGGGTTCTGCGCGGCCGGCGCCACGCCGGAAGCTGCCGCGCCGAGGGACGACGACACGAGCGTGGCGAGAAGAGCGATAACCAGCACAAAACGAGCAGAAGCGATCCGTTTCATGGTGCACCTCCTCAATGACATCGTTGGCTCAGACAGTACGCCCTCCCCCGGCCCGGTCGCCGCCGCGGGAGCAGTCGCTGGAGCGCGAGCGGTTGGGCGCAGTGGGTTCTGGGCGTTGTGGTGCCGGGGAAGGCGGAAACCCTCCCCGGCATCATCCTGGCTCTCAATAGTCCCGCATCACCAGCGGCAGAAAGACCTGCGCCCGCACCGGCAGGATCAGCAGGTCGTAGACGGCATCGCAGTAGGCGGCGTAGTCTGAGGACGGTGGGCTGACCTCCAGGTAGTAGGTTCCGGAAGTCGTCGGTGTCCAGAGAACCGAAATTCCGCGCCCCCGGTATTCATATCCCCACAATTCTCCCTGAAGGTTCATGCCAGCATCGTACAGGCGCGCCCTTGTCGCCATCCCCCACCCTAGATTGGAGGTCTCGATGCGGTAGGGCACGTTGTTGGTGACGTCCGTGCCGGGCACGGTGAACTTCACCCAGTCGGTGTCGGTGGTGGCGTGGAAGGTGTGGGACTGGATGCCGGCGTAGCCGCTGGCAGTGGTAGGGGTGTCGTCGTTCTCGTAGATGTCGGCGCTTACGGGCGATGGCTGCGGCCCCTCCAGCCAGATCTGATGGCCGGCCGCGTTGTAGTAGGAGACTGCCGGCTGAGCGCAGCGGTGGCCTACATCAACTGCCGAGCAATCTCGCGGCCAGTAGAGCCCGTCGAAGTTGGCGCGGTAGTTGCCGGAAGCGTCGGCGGTGGTGTTCTGAGAGTAACTATACCAGCCCCAGTTAAACCATCGCCGGGCCTGCGGCCTGACCGGCTCGCGGGCAGGCGACCTGCCGTAAATGCGGTTGTTGGTCGCGTCGGCGTTGACCGTCAGTTCAGGGATGGTCAAGGAGACGCTGTCGCCGTCGCCGGTCTGCACCTGGACGATGTCCCCCGGGGTGATGGTCACCGGCGTGCCGTCGCTCAGCCAGCCGTAGTAGTAACCATCGTCCCGTGAGGTCGTGGAGTAGACGGCAATGGGACTGCCGTTCCGCTTCAGCGTGACGGTGACGAGCACGTTGGGCGTCTCGCTGTAGCCATTGACGGTGCCATCTCCTTTCTGGGCGTTGACGGTGAAGGCGTGGGGGTAGCGGTGCGTATAGTGGCCGTCGGGGCCGGTGCTCCAGACGTCGGCGGCGTCCTGTCCGCCTGCCTGCGCCCCGCTGAACGACATGTTGTAGGTCCCGCCGGTGACGGTGGTCTCGACACAGTACCCGTACCTGTAGCCGCTGTCGCGCCGGAAGTCATACAGTCGGGCCAGCAGGTGGCCGTTGTAACCGGAGCCGGTCAGGTGACCGGTACCGCCGTCCAGCCGGGCGGTGAGGTTCTGCACCGTCATCGTCTCGGCCACCACGCCGTCCGTCACCTCGATGCGGTCGGTGGGGATGATGGTGCTCCCCATCCAGGTGGAGAACTCCCCATCATACGAGTCAACCCACACCGAGGATTGGGTATCCTTCACCGCGCCGCCGCTGTCCTTGAGCGTGACGGTCACACTGCCGGCGCCGGGATCGCCCCAGTAGCCTGAGACCTCTGCCCAGGTCAGATCGGCGACAATGGCCGGGACCGCGCGCTCGCCATACTGGTAGTTCCCCTCGGCATCGTAGACGTAGAAGTAGGCAAAGTCGCCCCGCACCAGGTCCAACTCAGTGTCCAAGGCAAATTCGCCGGATCCGGTAGCGCGGGCTGCGACACAGTCAGAGTCCCACGAGCAAGAGGTTGGGACGTGGCCCCAGGTGCTCTTGTAGAAGGTGGCTTCCACCAACCGATTGGCGCCGGTGGTGCCGGTGGCCCGGTCGGTCGTGCGGTCCAGCGTCACGTGCAGGTCGGTTGCCGTGTACTGGACGTTCACTCCCCCGCCGCTGACCCGGACGACGTCGCCAGCCCGGATGGTATCGGTGAACCAGCCGGAGTAGGCATTGGAGGCACTGCTTCTGCCCCTGTAGGTGGAGACGATGCTCCCTGCGCGGCTCAGCGTGGCGGTGAAGTCGCCCTCCGGCTTCAGGTAGCCCCAGAAACTGCTGGAGTTGAAATAGGCGAAAATCCTGTAGGCGTCGAACCCGTAATAGGTGCTGTTGCCGTTGCCATCGCGGGCGTAGACGTCGCTATACGCCCTGCGGTCAAAGTCTACCTGCCCGGTGAAGTTGGCGCTGAAGTTGCCGCCGGCGTCGGTGCCGACCGTCTTGGATTGGCCGTACCCGGAGCAAGGGTCACTGCCGGGATACACGACCAATACCTCTACCGAACGACCGGGGTCGGTCTTGCCGGCCACGACGTTTGCAACGGGGTCCATCCAGGCGCTCAGAGGGGCCACGACGGTGCTGACGGTGTTGCCATGGGCCGTCACCTCCACCACATCGCCGGGCCGCAGGGCCCAGTCATAACCGTAGGTGGGGCACGAGTGCCAGGAAGGGGAGAAGGAGTAGTAGCCATCACTGTAGCTGGTGGTAGATTGGGTCGCGATGACCCGCCCAGCCCGCAGGATGCGCAGGGTCACGGAGGTGTTCGGCGTCGTCTGGCCACTGACGTAGGTCCACCTGTCGCCGCTGCTCCCGGGCGGGACGTAGGCGTAAATGCTGGGATCGGTGGCCTGGATCCCTATGTCGGCCGCTTGCACACCGCCGGCAGGGCCGGCGGCCACACGGCTCAGGCCGAGCACCTGCTCGGGGAGCGCGTGGGCGGCCTCTACGGCGCAGGTGGGGGGTGAATCGTCGGCGTAGGCCGTGACGCCGGTCACGCCGGGGAGGAGAGAGAGGATATCCGTCACCTCCGGTACGGCCCCCCGCACGGCCACGCCGTGCAGATCGGGCCGGACCTCGAACCCCGCAATGCGTTCCTCGGCGCGCAGCCGCTCCAGCTCGTTCAGGATGGGCTGCGCCTGCCGCTGGGTTATGCTCCGGGCATACTCTGCGGCCTGCTCTGGGGTCAGGTTCGGCGGAACGTCGGTGGGATCGGGTGGAACTACAGGGAGAACAACCAGGTAGTCGGCAGGAGGCGAGGAAGGGCTTGCCATCCTGTCTGATGCGGGGATGGGCATGGGGCTGGCAGCAATAGCAGGGATAGCGAGATGGCGCATGCCCACCAGTACCGCTGCGAGAATCACTGCGCCGATCAGAAAATAGAACCGTTTCATGGGAATACCTCCTGTTTTGTGAATGGTAATGACTACAATTCCACGACGCGCAGTCCTCTGTGAAAATACTGAAGAACACCTCCTGTTTTGTGAATGGTAATGACTACAATAGCCAAGCTGCACCGCTCCCCTCCACGGCGCCGCAGCCCGGGTCATAATGGCTCCCGCCGAGCAAGGTGGCGTAGAGAAGGATGCCCCCGCTGCGTGTCGTATCGAAGGCTCTCCAGAAGACACCTCCTTCAGTCATCGTTCACTTCGGTTTGCACTACTACCGACGATTACGCATCAACAGAGGCAGATAGACAGAGTAAACGGGCGGCTCATACAAGATGGCGTCAGAGTAAGCCACCGACACGTTGCCGGCTGCGTCGCGGAACTGCACCCAGACTGTATGTTCCCCCGCCTGGGCGGGCAGCGTCCAGGTGTGGCTCGTGACGAATGGATCCCAGGCGCTCCAGGCTGCCATGTCGTTCCGCAGCCGCAGGTGAGTCACGCCGTTGGTGTCGCTGGCGCTCAGGGTCAAGACAACCTGCGTGTCGGTCACGACTTCGGCACCCCCTTCGATCAGGATGCTGCCTGTGGGCGGGGTCGTGTCGAGGACGATGGTGTCGCTGCAGGCATCGGACTCGTTGCCTGCCCGGTCGCGGAACCTGACGTAGACTGTCTTCGTGCCCTCTCCCGCCGTCAGTGTCCAGTTCAGCGAAGTGGCATAAGCCACCCAGGTGGCACCGCCGAAGTCGCTGCTATTGGAGGCCATCACCTGGCCTACACCTGTGCCCACATCTGCCCCCGCCAGATTCAGCGTCACTGCCGTCGAGGCCGCGTAAGTAGCCCCAGCGTTGATGCTGACACTGCCAGTGGGCGGTGTCTCGTCGTTGGTGAGGATGACGAGGCCGTACTCCGTTGTGCAGCCGTAGGCCCAGGGGTCCCAGTGGTCTACCTTGCCATAGTATACTCCGCTGGCCGAGGGTTGCCAATCCAGGCGTGACGACCACATCCTCGCGTAGTCGTCGTTGGAATCAATCAGCGTGCTGCCGTCCATCCCGTAGAGGTAGAGCACCGTGTCGGCGTGGCCGCCCGTGTTGGTCGTTGCCAGGGTGTAGGTGACGCCGGCGGCGGCGTAGAACTTCACCCAGTCCTGATCGCCCTCGGTGTGAACGTTGTGGGTCTGGGAGACGCCATCGGTGGTGATCCAGTTGGCGCTGCCGGCGGCGTTGTCCGCTTCATAAGCGTCGGGGGCGGTGTCGCAGATGTCCACCGTGTGCTGGGCGTCGCCATCGCCACCGGCGTAGGCGCTCTGGTTGCCGGCGAAGTCGCGGGCACGGGCGCGGAAGTAGTAGGTGTGGCCGTCCAGGCCGACGAAGCGGGTGTAGGTCTCGGTGGTGCTGATAGCCAGGTCCATCCACGTGCCCCCTGCCCCCTCCCGATACTGCACGTCGTAAGCGGCGATGCCGGACAGGGCGTCGTAACTGTCCCACCAGTTCACCCAGAAGTCGCGGAAGGGCGCGTCACCATACATCTGGCTCACACTGGCGGCAACAGTGGGCGGGGTGCGATCAAGCCCCAGGTTCCACGCCCCTGCACCGGTCCAGTGACCAACCCAATCGAAGGCCCAGATGTAAAAGGCTCCACCCCGCTGCTCAGCCAGGCCGCTGGTGTCGAAATCCCAACTCCAACCGTCTCTGCCATCCTGGTCGGCGCCGAGCCATACCCAATCGGAGTTCTCCCAGTCAGCGTCGTGCCACAGGAACTCGACACGATTGACGCCGCTCTCCTCATCCGTGGTGGAAACGGTGACTGTCACCGTCACCGGATCAAGCAAACTGTCGGTGGTAGGCGACGTAATCTCGGCGGATGAGGGATTGGCGTCGTCGGTGAACAGGTGGAGGGTGTAGAAGTAGTCGCTGCCACCGACGGAGGGGTGATTCCAGGCTTTCACCTTGAGGTAGTAGGTACCGGTGTAGGATAGATTGTATCCAAGCAGTGAATCACGCACCTCTCCTACAATCTCGTCGTCGTGCTCGGCCAACACCGTGGAGCCATCTTCGGCGAGGAGATAGACGTAGGGATCAAGCCACGATCCCTCGCTCATCGCGTCAATGTCCACGACCACTGGATCACCCTGAGCGCCGCTGAATTGGTAGAAGTCGTAATCCCCACCGGGGCAGATATCGGCGTCGAGGCTCTGCCCGTAGGCAATAGGTATCGCCTCCGCAGGGCTATCGTTGGGCTCGTGACTATCGGAACAAGAAGGCGGCGGCGTATCCGATATCTCAAAATCATCCACGTACCAGCCACGATAGTGATTGAGCTGCTCATCCATCGTATTGAAATGAAAGCGCACCTGGATGGTGTGACCGGCATAACCCGACAGGTCAATGGCCGGGCTCTGGAGCCACCAGTTCATCGGGTCGTCAGACAGCGGCAGGATGTTCTCAAACGAGCCGCCATCAACTGAGACTTGTACCCGGCGTTGATCCAAATCCTGCCCCTGCGTCTCGGTCTCGTACCGGTACCAGAAGCGCAGGTAATAGCCGGTGGAAGGAACGTAGACGGGGGGCGAGGTCAGGTCGCCGGAGTTGGCCGCGCCGGTATCGTAGTCGCCGGTGGCGTCCTGGCCATACCACCAACTGTGCGACCCACTGTGGCTCTCAGGATAGGGGCTGCTCGCGTCCACCTGATGCCACAGGCCGGTAGCGGTCCAGTCGTTGGTGCCGCTCTCCATATCGTCGGCGTAGGGAGCTGTGGGTGTCCAGTAGAATTCCCACTCAAAGACGTTGTTGCCCTCGTTCGATTCGGCGATGGTGTTGTCCGGGTCGGTGATGAGTCGCACAGTATGCCAGCCTGGCGTGGCGATCGTCTCATTCCAGTCGTCAAAGCCACCGCTCCAGCCAGCCCCGTAATTGGAGTAGGGATAGCGTACGTACCTGGTGTCGCCCACCCAGAGTTCTACGTGGAAGTTGCCTGAGGCAGTCTCGTTGCCACTATTGATAAAGTGCCAGTCAAAATAGGTCGGCTTACCGGCATAGAGGGTGTTGACCGCGTGCGTGCCCTGGATAGATGAAGGCACAACCGGATAGGGGTAACCAGACGGTGCGTAAGGACGCAGGTCAGGCTGCGGCGGTGCGCATGGCGGCGTGGTGATGTTGACGGTGTTGCTGGCAGCGGATTCAATGCTACCCCGGAATGCCTTGACGTAGTAGGAGTAACCGGTGTTCTCGCTGAGGCCGGTATCCTGGTAACTGGTAGTGTTCATCCCCACCTGGCCCACGTAGGAGCCGTTGCGGTAGATCTTGTAGCCCTCCTCGTTGCCCGAGTTGTCGCTCCAGTAAAGATTGACCGCGCTGCAGGAGGCGGTCTGGGCGCTCAGGTTGGATGGCGCGGCTGGTCTCACGGTGAAAGTCCAGGTGTCGCTCCAGCCGCTCTCGGTTGTCCCGTTGCGGCCCTTGACGCGCCAGGAGTAAGTGTAACCGGCCCATTGTGAGCCGATGTGCCAGGACGTGCCGCTCTGCCAGCCGGAGTTCAGCGTGCCGGCCGGCCCGCCCCAAAACTCGGCATAGTACTGTTGAGTGTTCCCCGTCCAACTGAGCGTGATGTCCTGGCCCTCATTCAGCACCGTCGCGTTGGCGGGATCTTGCAGTGTCGGCGTGCTCGGCGCGCAGTCGGCCACTTTGTCCCAGCTCAGATGAATGGCGGCGCCACCTCCATTTTCTCCGTGCTCCAGCTTGAGTTCGTGATTGCCGGCGCTCAGGTCCACCTCGCGGCTGAAGTCGGCCACCTGCGAGCGCCATTCGTCCAGAATGAGGTTGCCATCCACCCAAAGGCGTACGCCGTCATCCGTGTGAACGTCGAATCGCCAACGCCCGCAGGCGAAGTTCACGGTGCGCTCAAAGCGCGAGGTGAAGTTGTCATTCGGCAAGCCATAGCCTGGCCCGTCGTTGCCCCACTCGTGCTCGATGAAACCGGAGCCCTCGTTCTGTCTCAAGGCCGGCAAATTCCAGAACCACCGGTTGCCCCAATAGCTGGCCCACCATTGGTTGGGGTCGCGGGTGTTGTTGGGCAACGCTCCCGGTCCGAACCAAAAGGCCTCGATCCGGGCATGGTCGTTGTGATCATAGTACTCGATCTTGACCTGGTGCTCCCCCGCGCTCAGTGCTTTCCGGCCGTCATGTCCCCCGTCGCCATCCCACCAGGCGTCAACGACCAACTGGCCGTCCACGTAGAGACGCGCCCCGTCGTCGTGGCTCAGGTGGAAGGAGTATGTTCCGCCAGCGAAGTCCACGTCGCTGGTGAAGCGCGCGCTGAAATCGTTGCTGTTACAGCCGCTGGCAGGCGCGCCATACTCCCAATCTTTGAAGATATAGGTGCTGTTCTCCCACGTCTCATAGCAGCGGCTGCCCAGATGCGTATCGTTAAAGTACTCCACATGCCAGTTGCCGGATGGCGGCGGTGGGGGCGGTGGGGCCGAGGAGGGAACATAACACGCCTTCGCGACGCCGGGCAGAGGGTCACCGAAAACGTCGTTGTTACAATTCACCCCGTTTGTGAAGGTTTTGACCTTGTAACAACTGTCCGCGCCATAGTACACATTCTGGGTGCCGTTGAAGCTGCAATAGCCGTTCTCGTCCGCACACTTTATGTAGCCAGCAGGAAGGCCGGTAGCATCACAATGGCACCACGGGGTGCCATCGTAGATACGCAAGCCAGTTGGCGTCCAACCGTTGTCAGTATAGGCTGCCAGGCTCTTTACCTGTCCATCCCACGGATCGTTGATAGTGTAGCTAGAACCACTACTGCCGCTCCCGGATACCACGACGACGTAGTGCCCGCTGCCACCGTTTAGTTCAACAATCACTGGCCGCCCTGCCGACAGATTCGACTCGATAGTGCTCCATGCGAAACCCGGTGAACCGAGATAACCAGCCTTGCTACTACTGCAACTAGCCGCAGCTGTCCCCCAGTAGATCGGGCAGGCAGAATTTCCCAAACATTGGTTGAGCGTGCGCGGACTGGTTTCCACTCCGTAATACCGGAACGTCATCGCTACTGAAGTGAGAGCACATCCAGCGGCGCCGATTGTATAACCACAAGTTTGCATCACATCGTTTCGCCACTGCGGATCGTTCTGGCTGAACTGAGTCACCCCACAGGGCAGTGTGGCCAGGATTGAGAGTTGCGATTGCTCTACTGTGCTTAGTGGATAACGAGATGAACGAATCACCCCGGAAGCAAGAAAAATCTCATATTCCGTTTTAAACTCGTTCCAGTGAGTGTAGTCGATGTACGTGATGGTGGTTCCGTCCGGCGACCAGTACACCACTGGGAGGTGGCCGACCCGGAACAGTTCTGAGCGAAATGAGGGGTCCGAGATGAGCATCGTTTGTTCACCAGATTGCGCATCGATCGCCCACAGTTCGATGCCAATACTGGTCGAAGAAGGCATCGTCACCTTTGCAAAAGCTATGCGTGTCCCGTCGGGTGACCAGACAAGTGGCGCAATCCAGAAATCGTTTGGAAAGGTTGCCAATAAGCGTTGGCTGTTGCTGTCCAGATCAACAAGCCATAGCCGGGCATTGCGCATCGCCAAATCGTCGGCGGTGACATAGGTAATGCGGTGTCCATCCGGGGAAAGGGTGATAAAGACGCTGAATTGTGGTAACAACATTTCGTCAAAGGGCACATCAACGATCTTTATCCGTATGTTCTCATTGGTGATGGCATAGATCACCGAACGATCACCTTCAACTGACCAAGTTACACCTGAGGCAGTTTCAAGATGCAAAGGTACAGGCCCGGGTTCAGCAGATGTTCTCTCCGGCCCTTCTTTCTCCGGCAGGTCACAGTCACAGCCGGTGGAACCGCAGGCGTAGCCTGGGGCCTCCCTCCGCAAAGCATCGGCCTCGGCAGCCTGCATGCGCGCTTGGCTCTTCTCAGGGGCCGGCACCAGGCTCTCCGGCACAGCCTCCAGCCACTGCAGGTATAACCCCTCGGCGCTGGGCATCAGGGCCTGCCACGCACCATCAAGCGAGCGTTTGGCTATGAGGTTGATGCCCTTCTGCAGGGTTCGTTCTTCGCTTTGCCACTCGGCAACGCCGTGCGCCCACTCGCCCTCGACCGCCACGTCCGAGAGAGCCGCCTGATAGCGAGGCCCCCAGTAACGCAGGTATTTGTCCAACACCGCCTCGATGGCCTGCCGGGCGCGGGTCTCTTCGACCTCTGGCGACAGATCGTCAGGGGACGGAGGTTCGTGGGGGGTGGGCGTCCCGGTTTGGGGCGCGGCGCCTGTTGGAATGGGGGTCGGCTCGGTCGGCGGCGGGGGAGCGTAGTCAGAGGCCATAGGCAGAGAGGCAGGAGACGCTCCAGGGACAACGCTGATCATCGTCAGCACAAACGACATCGTAATTGCGAGAGCCTTTTTCATTTGAGTTCGAGGAACTTTTTCGCTGTTCATCTAGACCTCCGCTTCATTCCTCAATCTGAGTGGACTCGGGCCCAAAGCAAAGATGGCCCAGCTGAAGAACTCCTTGATCCCTGTAGCAAAGAGTTGCGCCCGCGTGGTGGGAATATCCGGCCGCACAATCAGGCTTGAGGTAGTGGTGCCTCGGAACGACGTCGCCGCCCGGAACATCTTGGCCAGCATTCCGCCCTGCAGTTGCGTGTAAGGTAAGCTATTAGAGGATTGCACCCCAGACGCAGCGCTTCCAGCCCTGGAAATTCCGGGCACCCTGCTGGCGAGCATCGGGGTCAGGAAGCGCCCCAGGATCGGCTCGTATCAGCGAGCCCGCAATCGTGGATGACTGGTACCCATGCGTTGGCAAACAGGTGGAAGCCCAGCAGGTGCAAACCCCACCTGAGGTTGACCGCTTGCTCAACAAGGTGCGTGAGCGAGTAGAAGGCGCCTTTGATATCTTGAAAGAGGGGGACGTTCCGTAGAATACACCCTGGCTCAGACGGTCAGCGGCTTGTGTTCGCGGGTCACGGTTAAAATCGCGAGTATGACCCTCCGCCTGTTTTTGTGCCGATGCTTTGGCATTGATGCTTTGACTTATACGGTCAACGCATGATTTCGCATCAAATATGTTATATAACAACTTTGCTGACTTGTCAACACCCGCAGGGACGCCGACGCCGGTACAGGCACCCGCGGCTACCTTGATGCCGTCGCCGGAGGTGGCCGTGTTCACCGTACGTGCACACCCCCGTAGCAGGGGCCGGCTCCATTACAGTTTTCGCCAGCAGTCTGTCGGAGCAAGAAATACCGTCCCTAAATTGGCGGATTTTTGCAGCAGAAGTGGGGCGTAAGACCCGAACCAAAGGTTAAGATCGTGCTTGAGTGGGACATCACTCCGTAAAACGTGTTCTCTCCGACAGACTGCCAGAGGTTCCGTAAAGCATACCCGGGTCGTCCGCCCTGGCGTAGCCCACTCCCTAACTGTAGTTTCGCCGTAACTATTCAGGCTGGCGTCAAGTAACCAGGCAGCCATTAGATTAGAAGGCTTTCCAGGGAAGGATGTCAAGCCTTCGCCTTTTTCGCGCCTGGAGGTTTGCGTTGGGCGTCTTTGTTTCTCGCGTCCGACATTCGGCTTCTCAAGCCGAGGCAAAGCGCTCCTCGGTTCCTGACCGCCGGGGGTCGGGTATACTTTTGCCATCACGCCGAAAGGAGATGAGCACGGTAGGTCATGCACAAACACAAATCCGGCATCCTTGCGATTCTCACGGTTCTGGCATTGGGAGCGTTGGACCTGGCTCCGGGACGTTATCGCCTCGTCGCCGGGCTCTACGCGCCGGAAGGATCTCGTCTGCTGACGGCGGACGGACGCGATGCCGTGCTCATCACAGAGCTGCGGGTGGCTGAGCCCTGAGGCATGTGAGCAATGAGCAGGTATGTGATTTCCAATTCGGTTCTGGAATACTCCTAGTTTGCCAACCCGTCACTAACCAAAAACAGACTTTATATGGTCAAGTAGTTAGGCTTTGCCGATGGAAGCGGTTGCCAATCAAACTTGTTTTGACTAACCGACCGGCTTAGCGCCTTCCGTACTCGTGTTATAATGCGAGAGTCATTCATTCAAAAGGAGCCCATCATGAAGCAATGGTACACGCCTCCGGCAATGCAAATTGATCCCGCTAAAAAGTATCGTGCGACGATCACGACCCTGCGCGGGGTGATTGAAATCGAGCTCTGTCCTCAGTACGCGCCTCAAACGGTCAACAACTTCGTTTTCCTGGCCCGCGAGGGGTTTTACGAGGGCGTCGTTTTCCATCGCGTGATCAGCAACTTTGTGATTCAGGGTGGCGATCCGACCGGGACGGGGCGTGGCGGCCCCGGTTACCAGTTTGCCGACGAATTCGAGGGCAATCCGCTGACGCACGAGCGGGGCGTGATTTCGATGGCGAACGCCGGTCCCGGCACCAACGGCAGTCAGTTCTTCATCACTCACAGTCCGCAACCCCATCTCAATGGCCGACACACTGTCTTCGGCAAGGTCGTCGCCGGCATGGAGGTGGTGGACGCGATCCGCCCGGGCGACGCCATGACCTCCGTGGTCATTACAGAGAGCTAAAGAGACCGGGCCGGGCTGCGGCTCCACCGGATTTTGGAATGTCTCACTCGCGCTAATCTGGTTTGGGTAGGCGCACAAATGTGAGAAACGGGGAGGCGGCAGCGAGTAGAGATGGCGACGGCTCGCTGCCGCCTTTCCCTGATCGTGCCCTTGCCCTGTCGGGGCCATGAAGTCTCATTGATTTTCTCCTGCTGCTGCGCCAGGCCGTGATCACCTGATCTCCCGAAGTTTTGTGGCGTTGTAGCGCTTCTGTTACCTGTCTTTCACCTGTTCGTAATTCTCATCGCGGCCTTCTCTGGGAACGTGCGGCGAACTGGCGACGTTAAAAAAGATATACGCCACGGGCAAGGTCTGGGGCGTGAGGGCGCAAGTGGAATTGCCAGGAACTGTGGGGCAAGTCACACTCAGAGTATACAACGCACGTTCACACGTCCCTACGTTTGCACATTCGCACGGATGAAGGTGCGCGAATCTCTTTTCCAGTTGCTGTCCGTGTGTATCTTTAAGCCACGTTGCAGGGAGGAGGAAAGTGATGGGTAAGCGAGTTTTGCAAATCACCTTGGTGTTGGCGGTCCTGCTGTTCAGCGGGCCGGTATTGGCGCAGGGGCCGATCTTGCCGATGCACAGCGATCCGACCTGGAGCGCCTCGTATTGGAACAATCCCACCCTTTCGGGGACGCCGGCGCTCACCCGCCAGGAGGCGAATCTCGACTATGATTGGGGGACGGGGTCTCCGCAGGCTGGGGTGATCAATGCCGATCAGTTTTCCGCACGCTGGACGCGCTACATTGACGTGACCCCCGGCAATTACCGCTTTACGGCCACCAGTGATGACGGCATCCGCCTGTGGATTGACGGTGCCCTGCTGCTGGATAAGTGGACCGATCACCCCGCACAAACCTTCACCGTGGATCGTTACCTGGACTCCGGGCATCACTATCTGGTCGTGGAGTATTACGAGAACGGCGGTGAGGCGGTTGCCAGGCTCAGCTGGGCCTTGCTGGATGGGACGGGGGCCGGTTGGCGCGGCGAATACTTCAACAACATGTCGTTGAGCGGCACGCCGGCGCTGGTCCGCACGGACGCGGCGTTGAACTTCAGCTGGGGGACGGCTTCCCCGGCGCCGGGCACCATCGGGACGGATTATTTCTCCGTGCGGTGGACGCAGACGACGAGCATCGCCGCGGGGATGACCCGCTTCAAGCTCACGGTGGATGATGGCGCGCGCCTCTGGGTCAACGGCCATCTGTTGATTGACGCCTGGCGCGATCAGGCGGCCACGACTTATCAGGGCGATATCTACCTCCCTGGCGGGCCGATTGCCATCGAGCTGCAATACTACGAGAACGCCGGTCAGGCGGTCGTGCAGCTCACCTGGTTCCCGACCAGCGGCGGGGACGATACGACGGCGATCATCGTGGATGACAGGGACGCCGGCTTTGTGCGCGGCGGCGCGGCGTCGGGATGGCGCACCGTCAATGAGGGCTACAATGGCCGGCAGTACTGGACCTACAACAACGACCAGAATCGCCCCAACTACAACTGGGCGCGCTGGTATCCTACCCTCACGGCGGGCCGCTACGAGGTCTTTGTCTACATCCCGAATCGCTACACGACCACCGCGAATGCCCGCTACTGGGTGGTGGCGTCGGGCCAGTACACGCTCAAGATCGTGAATCAATCAGCGAACGGTGGACAATGGGTTTCTCTGGGCACGTACACCTTCAACGGCGGCGGCTCTGAATATGTCTCGCTGGCGGATGTGACCTACGAACCGCGCCTTTCCCGGCTGATTTCCTTCGACGCGGTGAAGTGGGTGCGGCGCTGAGGCGCACCCAACGGGCTGGCGAC
>Ga0116185_1002928_pt1 | contig 15285 bp, 15 predicted proteins | sample AD_JPNNA7_MetaG_FD_89754 | JGI IMG/M metagenome (GOLD analysis project Ga0116185, IMG submission 89754) | Active sludge microbial communities of municipal wastewater-treating anaerobic digesters from Japan - AD_JPNNA7_MetaG | ecosystem: Engineered > Bioreactor > Anaerobic > Digestate | place... | reverse complement strand
CCACGTTGTGGTGGCTCTTTATCCCGCCCTCGCTCTCGATCCTGTCAGGGTAGATCGTCCCCTGGAGAAGTGCGCGTGCACCTGTCTTCCGTGCTTCCCTCTCGAAGATGCGTATGAATCGTTCACCGATGGCCTTGCGTTTCTCTTCGGGGTCCACCACTCCTTTCAGGGCTGCAAAGAACTCGTCGGCTGCCGGGACGACGTGGAGGTGCAGACCCCCGAACACCTGCGATATGCGCTCTGTCTCACCTTTCCGCATCAGGCCCGTGTCGACGTATATCGGTTCGAGACGGTCGCCGATAGCCCGGGCGGCAAGGGCAGCACAGACGGAACTGTCGACACCGCCCGAGAGGGCCATGACTACCCGGCGGTCACCTGCCTCCCTCCTGATCTCCTCCACGGCCTCGTCGATATATTTTTTGGGGTCGATCATTCTTTCACCATACCGACGGCTTGTTCCCCGTTCTTCGTGGCACATGCCCGTACGAAGCCGAGGAACGGGGGCGAAGGCCGGGCAGGCCGCGACCTGAACTCCGGGTGGAACTGGGTAGCCATGAAGAAGGGGTGATCCGGTATCTCCAGGACCTCCATCCGGTTCTCGCAGAAGCCGGAAAAGACAAGTCCAGCTTTCTCGAGGTCCGGGATGTACCTGGGATTGACCTCGTACCGGTGCCGGTGCCTTTCGGTTATCTCACTTTTCCCATAGATCTTTTCTGCCAGCGTGCCTCTTTTAAGGGTTATTGGTGCATCCCCGAGGCGCATGGTCCCCCCGAGCCTTATCACATCCTGCTGTTCAGGAAGGATAGCTATCACGTGCCTGCCCTCGCCCATCTCGGCGCTCGTTGCATCTTCCCACCCGATCACATTGCGGGCATATTCAACGACCGCCATCTGGAACCCGAGGCACAGTCCCAGGAAGGGCGTCTTATTCTTCCTTGCCCAGGAGATCGCCCCGATCTTCCCCTCGATTCCGCGTTTTCCGAAACCTCCCGGCACGAGGATTCCATCGAAGTCTCCAAGTTGACCGGGGTCGTACCTTTCCGCGTCGAGCCACACGATGACGACTTCGGTGGAGAGGGCCCGTCCCGCGTGCTTCAATGCCTCTTTGATGCTCAGGTAGACGTCTTCTATGCCATACTTGCTCACTATCGCAACGCTCACCCTGTGCGTGTATTCCCTGCTGACGAGACGGTACCATTCTGTATCTGGGGGCCTCTTCTGGAGACCCAGGTGGTCAGTGAGGGCATCGGCAAGCCCCTCCTTCTCGAGTTCCATGGGGACCTGGTAGATGTCAGGGACCGTTGCCGCACTGATGACGCAATTTATGGGAAGGTCACAGAACGCCGATATCTTTCTCTTCGTATGTGCCCCGATAGGCCGCTCGCTCCTGCCCACGATGATATCGGCATGGAGACCGAGCTCGCGCAGCGCCTTGACCGAGTGCTGCGTCGGCTTGGTCTTCAGGTCGCCCATCGTGTCCTCGGGGATCAGCGTCACGTGTATGATGACCGTGTCCTGGGGCGGCAGTTCCCCCCTCATCTGCCTGACAGCCTCGAGAAATGGCATGCTCTCGATGTCTCCGACCGTTCCCCCAATCTCGACGAGGCAGATCTCCGCGGGAGGCTGCCCGGGGATCTCCTTTGCCGCGGCGGTCCTTATGCACGACTTTATCTCGTCAGTGATGTGCGGGATGATCTGGACGGTCTCCCCGAGAAAGTCCCCGCGCCGTTCCTTCTCGATCACCGTGCGGTACACTTTTCCCGTGGTGATGTTGTGGGCGGCAGTGAGGTCGATGTCGAGGAACCGCTCGTAGTTCCCGAGGTCGAGGTCGACTTCGCTCCCGTCTGAAAGGACGAATACCTCCCCGTGCTGGCCGGGGTTCATCGTCCCGGCATCGATGTTCAGGTAAGGGTCTATCTTGACCGCAGTGACCACGTACCCCCTGTTCTTGAGTATCCGCCCAACCGATGCAGCAGTGATCCCCTTCCCCAGACCACTCATGACCCCCCCGGTTATAAAAATGAATTTCAATCGATCCCCTCTCCCGGCCTGTTCCCACGGGTTATCCCTAACAGGGTGGAGGAGTCTTGCCGGTTTTCTGCGGATCCCGGTTTTACCCCATTCCATGCAGGGACACCCGACCCTTCATGTACATAAGTTTTGTTCGGAGAAAAAGTAGTATGCGTTCATAATTCCCAGGGAAGGGCAGACTGACTTGTTGCCATATCCTGATAAGAGAACCAGAGGATGGTGCAAGTTATCATGCTGGAGAACCGGGGGCGATTCTGGGAGAAGATACCACTCACCCCCGGGAGATCCCAAGTCCCATTTCCGTTCCCTCCGTTCATCGCCCGGGTACCTTGCTCACGATGAATGTTGCCGTAGTTCGCGAGAGGACTGTTCCGCCGGCGCTACCGCTCCTGACCTCACCCTCGGCGAAGACCACTCTCCTGCCCTTTCTGACCACCCATCCCAGAGCAAAGAGGATCCCCCCTTTTGCACCTTCCTGGAATGTCGTCGTCTCGGCGATAGTCGCGATAGCCTCGTCAGGAGATAGCCGCGGGTATATCGCGAGGACCATCGCTTCATCTGCGAGAGCGCAGAATATCCCGCCCTGGAGCCAACCCTCGCCGTTCAACATGTCTGGCCTGACTACCATGCGCAGCACCGCCCTCTCAGAATCGACTGCCTCCACTGTGATTCCCATGAGACCAAAGAAGGGGTTTGCATCTCTCCCCTCCTTTTGCACACGTTCCAGGTAGTTCATGGAAACCAGGTACAACTCCACGGGGGAAGATACTTGGTGGTGCGTTGGCGGACTTTCCCCGCCATGATTATTCGGTCCGGATGCCAACTTTACTATATGGACAAGGAAGAGAAGGAGATGCTTGCAGACCTGGCATGGTTGCAGGCGGTGATTGCAACCGAGCTCATCCAGGTAACGGAAAACACGTCCTCACTGCTCCACGGGTCGCCTCCGCCCCGGGCATGCATCGAGGAGCACAGGCGCCTCCGGCAACATGCTCTCGAGATTGCAGAACGCTATAGACCCGGGTCGGGACTAAAAGAGCACCTTGCCGGTCACGCATGAAGAAACTCGCAGGGTATGCTCCCCTGGACAATAGCCAGGGAGAGTTGACGGGAAAAGGAGATACTGCCCTTGAGCGGTAAGATGCCTGACCTTCCCACGCCTCCCTTCACGCTGGTCATCCCGGCTTACAACGAGGCGGAAAGGATCACCAGTCTCCTCGCGCAGATCGAGGGGGTGGACGGCGAGTTCATCTTCGTGTGCGATGGAGACGATGCCACTCCGCGGATCGTCATGCAGTTTGCACGTGCACATCCCGGGATGAATGTTCGCTGCCTGCACCGCGCCGGGCGCACGGGGAAGGGGAGTGCCATAAGGGATGGAATTGGCATGGCCTCCGCACCCCTTGTCGGCTACATGGATGCGGATGCCTCGACGTCCTTTTCCCAGATGCGGGAACTTTTCTCCCTCATCGACGGCGCAGATGGGGTGATAGGGTCGCGGTGGGTGAAGGGTGCGTTCCTCGAAAGGCCCCAGGGGTTGTTCCGCCGGATCGAGAGCCGCATCTTCAATGTCATCGTCAGGGTCCTCTTCGGTCTCCCTTTCAAAGATACGCAGTGCGGTGCAAAAGTATTTAAAAAATCAGCAATTGACGCAGTCATAAAAGAAATGGTCTCTCCAGGCTTTGAATTCGATGTAGAACTCCTCTGGCGCCTGCATCGTGGGGGTTTCAGAATCATGGAGCACCCCATTGCGTGGCGCGACACGGGCAGTTCACGCGTCAGGAGGAGGGATGGACTCGGGATGCTCTGCAGCCTCGCACGGCTCAGGATGGGGAGGTGATGCGTCCTGGCAAGGGTTTCCGCCGAAAACCGCAGGAAAGATGCATTCACACTGTTCGAGAGCGGTGAATACGAACGGTCGTATGCCCTCTGCAGGGAACTGCAGCAGCTTGCCGATGATCCCTCGGTCTCCGTCTTGTGTGCTGCAAATCTCTTTCACATGGGCAGGCTCGAGGAGGCCGAGGCATTCTTCCGTGACCTCTCCCATTCACTCCCCGATGCATCGCACGTGCACAGCTACCTGGGCCGGATACTGGAGCTGAAGGGCGACGACGGCGCCCTTGCAGAGTATGCGCGGGCAGTGGCGCTCGACCCCGGAAACCTCGAGGCTTTGCGGTGTTTTGCATCGTTTGTCCTGAGATCCGGGGATCCAGGCAGGGCAGTACCTGTCTTCTCCCACCTCTACTCCAGTTCCCGAAGGGCAGACGACGGCCGGCTCCTCGCCCGTGCACTCTTTCTCTCGGGCCGACCTTCTGATGCACTCGACGTGTGGGAGCACGTCCCAGGTGGGAGACTGCCCATTGACGAGGACTATATCTCTATCCTTCTTGCGTGCGGAAGGTTCGGACAGGCTGCAGAGTCTTCCCGGGAACTGTTCGAGAGATCGGGAAAACCGCTTTTTGCACGGAAGTACCTGGAAGCCCTCGTCCGGACCGACCGTCAGAGGGCCCGTGCAGAGTACCCCCGTTTCGTTGAGATGACCGGGGATCGGGATGTACGGTATGACTATGCCGGCTTCTTGAAGGACGAAGGGGACTTCGAGAAGGCGCTTTCCGCACTGGGTCCGCTCCTGCTGGACGAAAATGCGGAAGGGAAGCATCTCCTCATGGAATGCGAGCTCCTTGCCCTGCTGCAGGAGAGGGAAGCGGCGGTGGGGCACTACAGGAAGCTGCTCGAACGCGAGCTCGATTCCATGGCTGATCCAGGGTTCATCCAGGATATCCTCGCGAGTTTCAGGGTTTTTTTACAGACCCACCACCCGTTCCGGGAGGCTGAGGCCATCCTGCTTGCGTCCCTCTCCGCCAGGACCGATCCATTTTCGCTCCTTTCTGTTGCCCGTTTCTACGAGGATGCAGGAGACCTGAGAGAGGCGCGTTCGTGGTATTACCGGGCATATCGAAGTGATTCGGTACAGGGCGGACCTCCGTATGCCTGGTTCTGTTACCGGACCGGCGACACACGGGAGTGTGAAAAGGTCATGATTTACGTGGCTGGAACTGCCAGGAAGATCCCAGACCTCCTCCAGATCGTGGAGTCCTCCCTCCGGGAGAGTGGCGCCCTCCTGCGGATGCCGAGGCTCCTCGAGAGACTGAAGGCCAGGATGGAAGGGTTCTCCGATCTCCTCCCGTCGAGGGGCAGGGAACTCCTAGCCATAATCTGCCTCCTGCATGGATCTGTATCCCTCGAAAAAGGGGATTGCATGTCCTGCAAGCGGTCCTGCCTCGAGGGTCTGGATGTCATTCCCAGGGGTGCGAAAGATATCAGGCCGGCTGACTTTCTCTCAGTCATCGAGGAGTGCAAGAACAGGTCACTTTCCGAAATACCTGTCCTCCCGCACCCGGAAGGCAGAGAGGCGGGTGTGCCGGAGCCTCCCGACATCTCGCTCCTCGAGCTGGACCTTGACGAGAACGAGAGAAAGATCCTCGAGTTCATGAGGGATCGCCACCAGGCAAGCGAGAGGGAGCTCCGGGTCCTGCTCGGGACGCGGCGGGTCGCAGGGATGGTCAACCGCATCATGCAGAAAGCCTCAAGTAAAGGACTGGTACTCATAGAGAAGAGAGGGGTGGGAAAGGACGGGGAGATCTATGCCTACAGAAACACCTGACCTCGGGGGACCGCAAAAACTGGAGAGCCAGAACATCATCAATGCCCTGAGGAGGGGGACGGTCCCTGCGAGCGGGCTCGAGCGGATCGCCGTCGGACTCGAGATGGAGGAGGGTGTCATAAGGGCGCAGCTGGACTACGTCTCGCAGGGCGGCGGGGACGTCAAGTTCATCCGCGGGGACTATGGAAGCGGAAAGACGTTCCTCGTGGCACGCGCACTGGAGATCGCGCGGGAAAAAAGGTTTGTCACGGCACACGTCGTGGTCTCTCCGTCTGCACCGCTGCACAAGCTCAAGGGACTGTACCAGCAGGTCTGTGCAACACTACGGACCCGGGAGGAGGAGCACGCCCCCAAGTCCATCATCGATACGTGGCTCTTTGGGATAGAAGAGAGGATCCTCAGGATGAGCGACCAGACCCTGCCCGAGGACGTCCTTGAAAAGGCCACAATGGCCGAGATCGAGACCGCCCTTGCCGGGATATCGGAACTGAACAGCTCTTTTGCGGCTGCACTCCGGACTTATTACCGCTCCAGCAACGCGGGCGATTTCCAGACGGCCCAGTCTGCCATCGGGTGGATATGCGCCGAGTCCAACGTGGGCCGGGACTTCAAGCAGAAAGCCGGGATACGGGGTGATATCGACGAGGCATCGGCGTTCACGTTCCTCCGCGGGCTCATCAGGATCATTGTGAGTGCAGGGTACCGGGGCCTTGCCATTGCCGTTGACGAGATCGAGACGACCCAGTCCCTGCCGCGCAACCAGAGGGAGAAGAGTTACCATACCCTCCAGACAATCATCGAGTCCCTCGACAGGGGGGACCTCTCGCACGCGTACTTCATATTTACCGGGACACCCGCATTCTTCGATGGCCCAAGGGGGATACGCACGCTTCCCCCGCTCTATGACCGCATCAGCGTTGTCTAGCCTGAAGAAGGGTTCAAAAACCCGCGCCAGCCCCAGATCGCGCTTGCGAGGTTCGATGCAAAGAAGCTCGAGCAGGTCGCCCTCAAGGTGATGGATATCTACTCGGCTGCCTATACGGAGGTGGACCGCACACGCGTCTCGCACAGGTTCATCCGGGCTATGATCAAGAGGGTGACCGAAAAATTCGGAGGCCGGGTTGACGTGATACCCAGGATCTTTCTCAAGGAGTTCATTGACGTCTTGGACAAGTGCGAGCTGTACGAGGACTACGACCCCTGGCAACAGTACCGTTTCGATGCCGATCACCTCAAGGGAGAGTTGAGGGAGGAGGAGGAGGCGGTGATGGTGATGGAATTCTGACAAGTTGCCAGGATTGGCAGGGTATGGAACCCACGCTGCCCATGACCATCATTATTGGGGGGAACGCCACCTGACACCCCGCAGATGACCAACGTGAGCCGATGGCTTTCTCTCACCCTCACCAGCAAGTATTTCTCCATCTTCCGTTCCTCGAGGGGATAACATCAGGTAAGCGTTCTCCCCTTCCCCTGGCGCCGCCTGATGGCCTTCAGTGCATGCGCAACACAGATCCCCGCAACGAAGGCAATCGTCATGTTCACGGTGAGGGAGAGGATCGCTATCGTCCCTGTCACCAGGTATGAATCCGTCTTCAACCCGTACTTTGCCATCTCGATGGCTGCGAAGACAAGGAGGGCTGCAAAGAACCCCCCGGATACCAGTCCCAGCATGGCAGGGCTGGCAAAGAAAAACGCGAGGAGAAGGAGGATAATACCGGCATAGACATTCGAACCCCCCGTCCGTGCCCCGAACCGGTACTGGCCGGCCAGGCCTCCAGCGCCATGGGACATGGGAAACCCGCCGAAGGGGACAGAGGTCAGGTTCATGAGCCCGATGGTGCGGGAGAGGCGGGCAGGCCGAACCTCTTTTTTAAAGAGATCGCTCGCGAGGAGCGAGGTGGCAAGGATGGCGTTGGTGATGGTGAGGAGAGCCTGCGGGACCACCATGGACCAGAGAGCACTGGGGATATCGGAGGGAGAGGGGACCACAATCTGGGGCATGGGCAGGGGAGCGAGACCGGGAAACCCTTTCACCGCAATTCCGGCTGCGAATGCCACCACGATGACGACGATAGCGGAGAGGTCCGGCAGCCGGGTGAACCTGGAAAGACCGTACAGAACAGTCATCAGGGCGAGGGCGCCGAGGAAGACCATGACATCCCCGGAAAGGAGACCGGCGGATGTCCGGAGGAGGAGGAGCGTGAGCCCGAGCTGGATGCCGCGGATCACGCTCCGCGGGATGTACTCCTCCAGGAGGTCGAGCCACTTCCAAAACCCGAGGGAGAGGAAGAGAATCCCCAGGATGATCCCGGCCACGGCAATCTGGCCTGCGCTCATGTTCTCCGAGATGGCAACCACCGCGATCACCTTCATCGGCTCGGGGAACCGGCAGCCGGTAATATAAGCCTGTGACAATGAACCAGATCCCGAAAAAGAGGAGGATGTAGCCTATCGAGAGGCCGGCAACCGCAGAAACGGCGAGGACAAGGGGGAGGATGGTCCCGAAGTCGCCGACACTCCCGGCAAGTTCGTGCAGGCTGAAATCGAGTTTCAGGCGACTTCCTGGTTCAGCCATCGGTTGCACTTTTTTCCCCTGGAAAGGAGGGTCAGTCCCCGGTACTGTTCCGCACCCATCTCCGATCGAGCGCTACCCGGGTCCTGCCTTGGACCCGCCCGTTCACGACCCGGGTCCCTTTCATAACCCTGAAAAAGAACATCATCTCCAGCACTTTCGGCTCGGTTGTGTCACAAGACCGGTTTTGGTCTCACAAGCAGCAAAGGATCTGAGTCATCGCTGATAACAAGTTTTCGATCGTTGGGAGAGAGATCTAGCAGGACTACGTGAAGGGCGCCCTGTAAAAGACGGCAGAGGCCAATAGCTCATGCATAGAGCAAACAGCCCCCACCCAATACCCAACCAGTACTTCCAATGATCTCGATTGACCAATCTTTGACATCATTGAACAGGCTCCTATTTGCTCCGGATCGGCATCCCTTTCTACAATGGCTGCTGATACATGTAGCAATGCAGTGCATCGCACTTGCTAGCGGTAGCAAGGGGAACTGCCTGTACGTCGAGGGAGAGTCTTCTTCGCTCCTTGTCGATGCCGGTCTCACCCGGCGAGAAGTTCTCACGCGCCTCCATGCAGCAGGAAAGGCTGCCGACAGTATCACCGCGATACTCGTCACCCACGAGCATATCGACCATATCGCTGCCGTGATGCCGCTTGCCCGCCACCTTGCCGTGCCGGTCTATGCGACGGGTGGAACCCTGGTCGATCTCCTCGATTCAGGTCGCGTGCACCGGGACCCTGTCCGTGCAGTCAGGGTTGACTATGGGGAGGATTTTTGTGTGGGAGAGTTTTCAGTCAGGGCTTTTGCCGTATCCCACGATGCACGCGAGCCATGCGGGTTTACCATTCGGGATGAAGACCTCACTCTCGGCTGCTGCACCGACACCGGGATGGTCACCGATCACATGGTAGAGAACCTTTCCCGTTGCGACGGCCTTGTCCTCGAGAGCAACCACTGCCCGCAGATGCTCAAAGAGGGGCCCTATCCCGAATCACTCAAGCGGCGGATCAGGTCACGCAGGGGCCACCTCTCGAACGATGGTGCCGCCGAGTGCATCAACGGCCTCTGCACGCAGGTTCACTCCATTTTGCTTGCACATCTGAGCGAGGTGAACAACACCCCTGCGAAAGCACTTGCATCTGCACGGCAAGCTGCCGGGCTTTTCTCTTCAGGCCTCGAGATTGGGGTGGCGACGAACATGGGGTCGGGTGGGGGCTGGCCGCATGGCATACACCTCTGACATCAAAAACGAGACAATCCCGCCTCGCGGTCCAGGACCGAATTTCACTGGATTTTTCACGTTTTGAAAGAAATCTCAGTATTCCTTCATCTTTATGAGTTTCAGGCAGTACTGGTCTATAGAGTCCAGGAACACTTTCTTTGCCGTTATCGACCTCTTTTCGTCATCGGAGAAGATGTCCCGCATGAGGTAATCGAGAGCCTCGAGTTAGTACCCAAGGGCGGGGAGTTTCTTTTTCATGTCCTCGAACAGCACCTCTGCATCCGTTTTCCTCCCGCTGATGAGGAAGAATGCAAAGTCGAGCAAGAGGATGATATGTGCAGGCATCTTCTTGGATATCGCGGTGCTCCGGAACTTCTGGTAAGCAGATTCCTGGGAGGACATGATTGCGAGCTGCAGCCCATAGTAGAGTGGTTCGAGTTCATCCGGGTGCTGCTGCATCATCTGCCGCACGACTGCGGTTGCCCCGCTGGCATCCCTTACTTCCCGCTTGAAATGGTAGAGGTCGCGAAGGAAGAACATATCGCTGTAGTACCTCTCTGACGCGATCTTGAGGAGTTCTCCCCTCATGTCCCTGTTCTGGTCCTTCTTTGCCTTCTCAAGGCCGATCTTCAAATAGACGGGCTGGTCCGGGAACCAGTCGATTGCAAGCTTCATCATGAACCAGAAGATCTTGTTGACCCTCAGTTCCTGGATGACCTGGGGGAACCGCAGCCTGTTTACCGGAGGCTGGAGCCGGGCGAGTTCGATCATCTGCTCGCGGGCGGAAAGGGCCATGCTGCTCGTGGTGTCCTTGTCCGGCTTCTGATCGGGGGGAAGCTCGAGGGCTGACAACTGGTAGTAGGAGAACGCGATCGCCGTGCAGACAATCGTGTCGACGGCCCGGTACTTCATCAGGATATCGATTGCGTCCCTGTATTTTCCTATGTCTATAAGTTTGAGACCGAGGACGATGTCAAAGATAGCCCTGCCCGTGTATTTCTTCTTGACGCGCGTTGCATGGCGGAACAGCCTCTCGATGTACTCGATATCTGTGGAGCGCTTGCTCTCTTCGAGCACCTTGACGGTCACGTCATCGATGAACCGGTCGTGGGCCTGGTCAGGGATGTCAGGAAAGTTGTTTTCCAGGATAGATACGACATATCCAAAAAATACAGGGAGATTTGAGTCAATCTTCTCCGAGTTCTTCTCGATATAGTCCATCATCTCCCGCTTGGTCTGCCCCATCTTCTGCTCGACGAGAGCATCGGGAACCCACTCACCCGGCATTGTATAGAGGAATTTCCTGTGGGAATATAAGAACCTTGAGACACCGAAAGTCAGGGTCCCTGCAGACATTCCAATCTTCACAGGGGGGTCTGAAAGAGAGGAGAACCCTTATTTCAGCCAGTGCAGAGGTCTTACTAGGTTGGGGTACCATGAAATTCCTCGAATTTGCCCGGATCTGTGAACAAATGGAAAATATCAGCGGGAGGCTCGAGATGACTGAAAAGATCTCCGGCATACTCGCCGGCCTCGATGAGAGAGACCTCCCCCTCTTCGTCCAGTTCCTGACCGGCAAGATCTTTCCCGACTGGAGTCCCGAGAAGATCGGTATCGGCCCAAACCTCCTCTTCGATGCCCTCACGCAGGTTGTCGATCTCACACGGTCAGATATCATCGACGTGATAAACAGAAAGGGCGATGTGGGACTTGCCGTCCAATCGATACTCGAGAACAAGAAGGACACGAAACGCCCGGGACGGGCTTCCACTTTCCAGACATCCCTCTTCTCGCGGGAACTCGACCTTTTATCAGTCTATTCCGATCTCGAGAGGATCTCCCGGCTCGGGGGGCGCGCCTCGCAAGCGGAAAAGCTCTCCCTGATCAGGAGCCTCTTCCAGAACGCGTCACCCCTCGAGGCAAAGTACCTCGCCCGGCTCATCCTGGAAGACCTGCGGATCGGGATCGGTGAGGGTATTATGCGGGATGCGATCGCCCGGGCCTTCTCTGTCGACCCCTCCCTGGTCGAGCGTGCATACCAGGCCCTCAATGACCTCGGCGAGGTTGCACTCCTGGCAAGAAAGGGCAGGGATTTCCTTGCCGATGTGCACATCATGCCTTTCCACCCCGTAAAGATGATGCTTGCCCAGCAGGGGTCCATTGCCCAGGCGATCGCGGAAAACGGCACAGTTGCAGCCGAGTACAAGTACGACGGGAGCAGGTTCCAGTTCCACAGGCAGGGGAAGAAGAGCAGGATGTATTCCCGGAAGCTGGAAGATGTGACGGATGCCCTCCCGGAAGTCGTGGAGACCCTGAACAGGGCAACTCCCCACGATGTCATCCTCGACGGCGAGGTTATCGCTATCAGGGATGGCAGGCCTCTCCCGTTCCAGACTGTCCTGCGCAGGTTCAGGAGGAAGTACGGCATCGAGGCGATGCAGAAGGAGTTCATGATGCAGCCTTTTGTCTTCGATATCCTCTACCTCGATGGAAAAACCCTTATCGACCTCCCCCTGCAGGAGAGGAGGAAACATCTTGAAGCAGTGCTGTCAGAATGCGTCGCACCGCAGACTGTGGGTGGCGATGCTTCTGTCATCGAGGCGTTCTACCGGGAGAGCCTCGATGCCGGCCACGAGGGCCTGATGCTGAAAGTCCTCTCTTCGTCTTACACCCCTGGCATCAGGGGCAAGAACTGGCTCAAAATAAAACCAGGCGTGGACACGATGGACCTCGCAGTCATCGGGGCCGAGTGGGGGGAAGGAAAGAGAGCACATCTCTTTGGGTCATTCCTGCTCGCCTGCCAGGACGAGGGGGAGCTCCTTCCCGTCGGAAAGGTGGCGACAGGTTTTTCGGATGAGCAGCTACTAGAGGTCTACGAGGTGCTCAAGGACCATGTAATCGCCGAGTCCGGAAAGGAAGTCCACATAGAGCCATTCCTCGTCTTCGAGGTGGGCTACTCGGAGGTCCAGAAAAGTCCCAACTACAAGAGCGGGTTTGCCCTGAGGTTCCCCCGTTTCGTAAGGGTCAGGGACGACAAAGCGATCTCCGATATCGAGACCCTGGACAGCATCAAGGAGAGATACAAGAAGCAGTCTTCCCAGGGAAAACCGGGCGGAGAATGAGAGCAGCCTTCATGGGAAGGGAGGTGTACAGATCCTTGCCCGATCACCGATGCGGGCCAGCAGCAGGCGGACGCAATCCTCCCAATCCACCTCGCCCTCGGGGATGATCCCTGCGACGCATCTCCCGAGCTCGTCGTCCGAAATCGAGGTTGCCACCGCGATGACCGAGCCGGGGGCATATCCTGGAGGCACGATCCCGTCTGTGTCACCGTCCACGATCCCGAAGACCGGGACCCCGAGATGTGCGCCGATGTGCCCGCAGACCGCGGTCGTGTCATCACCAACGCTGACGATCCCGCAAATTCCCCTGGAAGGGATATTGCGAAAGATACTGTGTCCACAGTGGTCAATGAAGATAACGCGGCCCTTCGAAGGTGTCTTTTCCCTCTTTTTGGGCTCCTGCGACCGGATGGCCCCACTCTTGCACCACGCGGCAGCAGCGTCGATTGGACCTGCCTTTCTGAGTTTTTCCAGCCCGTGGTCCTTTGCGGCAAGCCCCACGATCGGTTCCACGCCCTCCCTCCCGGCCCTGATGACGACCTCCGTTGCTGTCGCCACCCCGATGACCGTCCCGTTCACGAAAACTGCCTCTCCCGGGAGGCACCCCCTGATGACCCTGGTTCCAGCAGCGGTGCCCTCCTGCTCACTCGCTCTCGCGACAAGGGTATAACCCATCAGGTTGGCTATCCCCCGTGAAAGGCCATCGGGATCCCTGTTCCAGCAGATGACCTCCCCTGATGCACATTCAACGTGGATTACCCCTGCGGGCCCGACCCTCCGGGCTACGATCTCCCCGAAAATGCGGCCTGATTCCGGGGTCTTCCCGCGGTTCGCGAGGAAGCAGGGCTGGTCCAGATCCCTTATCACCACGCTCGGGGGCCGATCTGCATATTCACAGGGAAGGCCAGACTCGACTGCGGCGACACGCGCCATGATACCGGCAACGATCAACCTCCTGGGGCGAAGGAGTGAGAACAGCCGTGCTGCGTCACCCATATCGAAGATCTCGGCCCCATGGACGACCATCACCGCGTCTTTCACGAGTGGATGCATATCCGATTCTTCTTCGGATGGTCGTCCAGTGTCATTCGTCATTCTTAGCATCCTCCCTGTTACCGGTCCCGATGGGGATATATCATACCCTGTTATATTCATCATCAAAGCGCGTGATATCGTCCTCCTCCAGGTACTCGCCGATCTGCACCTCGATGACCTCCAGAGGTATCTTCCCCGTATTTGCCAACCGGTGCCTTATCCCTGCCGGGACGAATGTGCTCTCGCCCTGTCTCAGGTGGATGGTGCGGTCCCCGAGGACGACATCGGCCATACCACTGACGACAATCCAGTGCTCGCTCCTGTGGTGGTGCATCTGGAGGGAGAGCCTTTTCCCGGGCTTGACCGTGACCCTCTTGATCCTGAAGAACCGGGACCTCTCGAGATCCGTGTAGGAACCCCAGGGTCGGTGGACCTGGAGGTGATAATCCGCGATCGTGTCTCCGCGGTCCTTGAAGACTTTCACCAAGTCTCCAACGCTCTCTGTCCTGTCCATCCGGCAGGCAAGGATGGCATCACCCGTATCGACAAGGACAAGGTCCCGGACGCCGACGAGTGCAACATGTTTCCCAGGAGCATGGACAAAGTTGCCTCCTGAATCGATGTATTCAGCCTCGCCCACGTTACCGTGATCGTCGTGCTCTTTGAAATCGTACCACGCACGGAACGTCCCAAGGTCCGCCCACCTGGCCGAAAGAGGCACGACAGCTACCCTGTCGGAGATCTCGAGGAGACCATAGTCGACCGAAAGGGAGGGGAGTTCCGGGTAAGAGGAGACTCCTCTCTCCCTCAAAAGGGAATGTATCCTGGGCTGCAGCCGTGCAATTTCCTGAAAATAGACCCCTGTCGAGAAGAGGAACATCCCGCTGTTCCAAAGATACCCGGCATCCACGAAGACCTTCGCCGTCTCCCAGTCCGGTTTTTCACGGAACTTCCTGACCCTGAAACCGCGGGATAGCGGCTCTCCCGGAGCGATGTACCCGTACCCCGTATGGGGATGCGTCGGTTGTATGCCGAACGTGACAAGGTAATCCTGTCCAATCTCTCCAGCAGCAGTGATCTCCTCCATTGCATCCTGTTCGAGGTAATGGTCACTGGGAAAGACAGCGACGAGCGATTCCCCGAATTCTTTCTCGATCTCGAGCATTGCCCAGGTGATTGCCGGAAGTGTGTTCTTTCCCATGGGTTCATCGAGGATGCGGCCATCCGGGATATCCTGCTTCAATTCCTCGAGCTGGTTCAGCGCCAGGTAATGGTGGTCCCTGTGGGTAACGATATAGATCTCCTCGGGGCTCGATACCTGCAGGGCCCTTTTGTATGTCTCCTGGAATAGGGATGCCCCGTTCATCTTGAGAAACTGCTTCGGGTTATAGGTCCGCGAGAGAGGCCAGAGCCGGGTCCCCACTCCCCCTGCCAGGATAACGGATTTGATGGATTCCATACAGATTACCTGATTTTTTGACCTTTTCCCACTTATGGCTTACCCTGACGCCACGACCATGCAGGAGGCGGGAGGGCAGGAGAAAGCCACACCTCCACCCACCTTCGAAGAAAGAGTCTTCCTGTCAGGCCACTCCCTGGAGGGCACGGATACGCTCTGCAATCCTCCCTGCAAT
>Ga0116185_1002927_pt1 | contig 15287 bp, 12 predicted proteins | sample AD_JPNNA7_MetaG_FD_89754 | JGI IMG/M metagenome (GOLD analysis project Ga0116185, IMG submission 89754) | Active sludge microbial communities of municipal wastewater-treating anaerobic digesters from Japan - AD_JPNNA7_MetaG | ecosystem: Engineered > Bioreactor > Anaerobic > Digestate | place... | reverse complement strand
GTGCGCCCATGCCTCATTTATGATATTCGCATTTAATATATTTTGATTCGCAACAATGAATCTTTCCATTATGTACTTGCCACACTCAAATCTTCTTCTCCAGTTATGAGACATCTGGCCTTGCCACAATCTATATTTATACGTCACATCATCAAGATAATAGAAATCATATTTTAGTGATATGCGTAACCATAAATCATAGTCAATTGCCATGGGAAGATTTTCATCGAATAGCCCAACTTTCTCGAAGCATTCTTTGCGAACAACTGATGTCATACCTGTCACGACATTCTCTATTAAAAGATTCTCTGTTATCTTACCGCTTGCGTGATTTATTTGAGGAACAAATAACTCTTTTCCATCATTATCAATAATGGCAAGCTTTGTGTAAACAACGCCAATGTCTGATGATTTCTCAAAACATGGCAATTGCTTCTCAAGCTTATCCGGCAGCCACACATCATCTGCGTCGATAAATGCTATGAAATCACCCCTAGATTCTCTTATCCCGCGATTTTTGGCTTTAGCTTGTCCAGAATTATTCTGATAATGATAATTAACACGTTTGTCATGTAGAAATATCTTCATTGCTTCGCATGAATTATCCGTAGATCCATCATCTACAATGTGGATTTCAATATTTTCATAGGTCTGGTTGATTGCCGATTGAACTGCCTGTGGTAAGTAATGCCCGGCATTGTATGTCGCAATAATGATGCTTACAAGCTTATTAGTATTCATCATATTATTGAAGATGTATTGCAAGAGGGATTCAAATATTCTATCATATAGAACAATGACGCCATATCCAATAATGTTATTGACTTCGCATCTTTAGTAAGTAGTCAAATATTCGATTATGCTGAAATAATGCATTGAACTAATTAGCCTACCCTTCATTTTATCTTGACTACCTCGATGATCTGTTTTACGAATTTTAATACTCTTGGATTCTTTCTCATTTTCATTTTGAAACAATCGATGAAATAGGATCTTCTGCCTGCAATTGTCTCTTTATATATAATAACCTCAGAGAAAAAAGATTCCTCATTAGTAAATTTCCTCTTGTATCCTGTATCGTCAAAGGGAAATAAATGAATCCGCTTGATATTTTTGTAATTTTCCTGAATATCTTTCACCAGGTACATAAAGAGCATGTTCGAAGGAGACAGGGTCTGATACTCTTCATCATATCCGATCTTCAAGTACTGGAAAATATTACCTGAAGTAAAGCCGAAGACTGCAGCAATATTTTTCTGATTCAGCTCTAGGAAATACAGATGCAGATCATCTGTCGAAGCTAGAATCTGGATAAATCCGTCATAATACCTACGATATTCAGATGTTGCCTTTAGAATGGAGGACCCGTTTTTGCCCTTCCACCCGCTGTCTTCTATTCGCAGTAATTCCTTCCACAGCTTGACAGCCTCAGCTCCTCGATAGTGCAGGTAATTGTGAGACCCTGACTTTTTCAGTCTGTTGGTCTTAAGCTTGAGACTTTTTCTCATGTTTGACGACAAATCATTTTGAAAATACTCGTTAAAAGTATTATTCAATTGAATCGTATAGGACGGTTGAATATTCTGTCTCCAACGATGCTTACTTCTGGCCAGTAACGATTCCAGAAGCAGGGGATACATTGCAGAGAATGAGTAGCCGGGCATTTGATGCATGACATCCCACCCGCTCTCGTTGAGGATCTCAGATAATATTTTTTCCTTGAATGTTGCTTCGCAACCCCGCCTGACCAGCGCTTCCCCGTAGAAGCAGTGGTCATTCGTCTGGTTTGACAATACGCGGACTCCTTCCCTGGTCCTGACGACCATGGGAAGAAATCCTATGATTTTATCCTCTTCCATAACCCTGAATACCCTGATGTCCTTCGGCGAGGCAAAACACTCATACCATAGCTTGACATATTCATAGGTCAAAACGGGCAATTTCATCCCGCTGTCCTCGTATACGTCATGCCATTGCTCCCTGGCCTGCTCCAGTTCGTCCATGCTTCGTATGTGCCTGCCTAACATCGCCCGCTTATTCCTCCTCGGTTCCTGTCGTCTGCCTTGGATCATTCAAACATCAACCTTTGATCCACCGTTTGGCCAGTGCTCGCACCTTGCCCGTTTCCCTGATCATCTGCCCCGCTACGGAGTTGTTATATATGTTGACCGTGTACTGGGTCCGGGAATGTTCCGTCCAGCTGCCCTTGTAATCTTCGCCCCCTCGCAGGAAGTCGAATTCGATGCAGTTGCGCTGGAACGCTTCCTCCACCATATTGAATAGGATCGCCGAACCGATTCCCCTGGGTTCCCAAGCTGGATCGATGCCCGTCTGATAGGCGAACACCCTTCCTTCGAAGGTAAAACAATAAAGCGATGCCAGAGCTTTTACCCCCTGTCTCATCACCCGCAAGGTCAGCCATCCTCTGTCTTGGAACAGCCCTGCAATTTCTTCATGAAATGTCTGCAGCGTATCCCCCGAAAATGTCGTCTCGATCCCCTTGCTGTCTGCCCGCATCTTGTGCAGAGAGAAGAGTGTCCTGATGCAGTGCGCATTACTTTTCGGATCATCTGCTTCGTACAGGACCCCGTCTTCCACGATCAGTTTCTTGCTTCTTCTCCGCAGGTCATGCCTCTTGTTTCGGCTCAGCGACATCATGTACTTCTCGTAACTTCCGTCGAATGTGTCACGGATCGGTATATAGGGCGCCTGGGAGACGTTCTGAATATCGGGTTCCGGGTATTCCGCCCGGATGTACGAAAGCAGTTCCGCATCGTCCGAAACATGAGAGAGATGCATGACGTCCCAGGATTTGAAGTCGGTTGACAGGTAGTGCATGGCTGCGTGCATGCACTCCACGGCGTGCTCTGCTGAAGCAATGACGTCCATATGATCCGGGTACAGCTCCCTGCTGCCGCAGAATGTTATGGCCCGGCCAGGGACAACCCCGTCTTCGATGCGCATGGATTTCACCGCAAAAGGAAGGATACCGACCAGTGTGTCGCCCTGGTAGGCGAATAATAGGAGGGGTTGATATGTGTGGCCTAAAATCCGGACCCATCCATGAATCCATTCCCACGTGGAGAATATGGACGGTCTATTCATTGACCTTACGAGATCGTTCCATGCATCCCTGCTGGCGTTGAATAGATTCACATCTGCGGCATGTATTCTCAGCATTGTCACGCTCCCTGACTTCTAGCCTCCCAACAATAGCGCTGCCGCTGTAATGATTAGTTCCCTTTAATACCGGGGCGTCTGTTCAGCACCTCGTCGTACATGTTCATATGCGCCGAAGCCATTCGATCACTTGTGAACTCGCTAATAAATCGATTTCTTCCGTTCTGCCCTAGCATGAATCGCAAGGACTCGTTCAGCAGGATTTCCTGAATTCTTTGCACCAGAGCCTTAACATCCCCGACGCTGACGAGAAACCCGTTTGCCCCGTCCTCCACCAGTTCAGGATTTCCGCCTACCCCCGTGCACACGACCGGCTTTGCGCATCCCATGTACTCGAGGATAGAATTGGACAAACCCTCGGAGTCCGAACACGACACGCACACGTCGAAATGCTTGATAATGGGAATTGCGTCAGGGACCCGTCCTAGAAAGTGCACGTTTCCGGTCATGCCTGCACGGCCGACGAATTCCTTCAAGGGCTCGATCTCTATCGGCCCGCCGCCGATCAGGATGAGATGAACATGGCCAATATTTCTCCGGATCAACGAAATCGCGTTTATCAAGTCTTCGGGTCTCTTGACGGCATAGAGATTGGAAACCATTCCCACGATGTAATCACCCGATCTGATGCCAAGCCGTTCTCTGAATCCAGGGTCCTTTTCCGATTCGAATCGCACGCTGTTCATGCCGTTGTGAAGTACTTCGATCCGTTCAGCTGGGTAATGTTCCATGACGGCCACATTGCTCTTCACTGCCTCGCTGTTCACAGCTATCCGGTCCACGAACCGATTTGCCATTCTCAACAACCTGAGAATCCGCGGCGTATACCAGAAACCCATGTCCCTCCTGGACGTGATGACCCGAGCCCCCCCGAGTTTGCAGAAGAACGGTGCAAGGACAGCCGCGTCGTTGAAATACACATGCACAAGCTCAATGTTCGATCTGCGGATGTCCAAGGCTAATTTCAGCATTTTCAGCATCGCCGACGGCCCCGAGACGCTGTGGATGTTCAACACCCGCGCCTCGCAGGGGAAATCGCCCCGATCGATATAACCCGACGACTGAAGGGCGGCGAATACCGGTCTGTAGCGGGTCCTGTCCAGGCCCAGGAGCAGCTCCAGTACCTGCCTTTCCGTTCCGCCCTCAGTGCCGAAATAATAGTCCATCATGTACAATATGCGGTGTGGTCTAGTTTCCATCTAATTCGCGCAGGACACTTTCGCCTTGAATCGGGTCATCGAGTCAAACCGGCCGACCCCTATTCTCGGTATTGCATAGATATCGTCTGTCCGCCGCCACGCCCGCTCCTCCGTACTGACCGCTGCCAGGAAGCCTGCACTCGCAACGGCATGCATCACCGCTGGCGAGTAATCCCCGTTGGGGTAGGAAAAGTAATCGATCCGCTTGCCCGTCCACGACTCCAACTGCTCCTTTGAACGAAGAATACTGTCCCTCGCTTCTTCCGGCGTGATTTGCGTCAGAATGTCATGCGTTTGGGAATGGGCGCCGATGGTAGCCAGCCCTGCGTCGGATAACTCCCGCACCTGCTTTGGAGTCATTGGTCGGAGAGGTCCGGATTGCTGCGATTCATCGCTCTGCCGGGTAATGACGCGAACGATCTGCTCTCGCCTCTGCCGTTCCACACTTTTCAAGTCGGTCAGCAACCGCTGTATCTCGTTCCATTTGGACTCCCCACGCAGACGCGTGTCGAAGTCGTACGTTCCCAGGAGCTTGTCCGTCAGTATGGCCCTTTTCCCGCAGGACAGCGCCGAATGGATAACCCTGTCCCACCAATACGGCTCACTCTGCTCGATGGATCCCGTCGCACAGAATACCGTGAAGGGAAGATCCAATGCCTCCATGACAGGTAATACCACCCTGCGATTGCCCTCATAGCCGTCGTCGAATGTCACCACCGCGTATTTCGTCCTGCTCCAGTCCCCGTCTTTCATGAGATCTCGTGCGGCATCAAGGCTTACGACAATATAATGTCTTTTCAGGTACTCCATTTGCTTTCTGAATTCGCTCGCCCGGAGGACCGTCCATGCATCGACATCCTGTTCGTCCTCCAGCACCTCGTGGTACATCAGCACGGTGATGCTGTTTCTCCCTCTGCCGAGCGGAAAGGTGTGTGACCGTCCATGCCGCATCAGCGAGCGGATCTTCGAATGCATGAAATATTTCACTCTCTGAATCATCGCGATGGCTTCACCGGACGTGCCGCTCGCACAGGGACGGCCGGGAACTTGTCAGGCACAGCGCCACTGTAAATCGAGAGAACGTCAAGAACCGAGATATAGGGATCGTCATGGGACAGCAATGGATCAACGTAGCCAAATCGCGCAAACCAGGTCCCTGAAAAGCGAGCATCATCGGCCTGCAATGTTCCTTTTCGCACGTACCAGATGACTGACGACGTTGAAAGGTAGGTATGTCAGCATCCTGTATAGCGAATCCGTCATGCCAGATTGACTACCGCCCAGTTCATCTATTGCGTTCCTTACATCCTTTGCTCTTGCCAAGTCACCTTTTTTCATATACTCCCTGAGCAACCAAGAGTGAATATGCACGCATTTCAATACGATTGCTTGATCATCCGGCTTGTAAGGGCTTTTCGAATTCATGAAAATATGTTTTATGATCTCACGGTGACATCGTAATGGATCGATAAAATCGGTTCTTGTAGTCAACCGCTGCCCTTGATGACCCCGATTTTCTGCAGTCGCTAAATCCATAAACACAATTTCGTTGTATTCGGCCAACAAACACAAAAACCAGTAATCTTCCCATGTCGGGAAATTTTCCGCAAATCGTATGTGCTTCTTCAGGCAACTACGGTGGATGAGCATCGTCCAGCACGCTCCATATGTTGCGTGAAGCAGAGCAGCGAAAATGTTTCCCGTGTATATATCAAAATCATTTCCGCCCATATTGATACCGAATTCGGCTGAATGATACTTCTTCGAATATGCATCTGACCAGTTTACTGCGTCTCCGCCTCTGAGCGAGTTAACCCAATAGTCAAGGCCCCGTGGGATGATAATGCGATCCCCGTCGAATGTATAAAAATTCGAGTGGATGATCTTGATTTCTGGAAAATGTTCGAGCACCTTGAACTGAAGGGAAAGTTTGTACTGAAGCCATCGGTCATCGGAATCCAGAAACGCGATCCACTCCCCTCGCGCTTCTTCGATACCGCGGTTTCGCGCCACACCGGCCCCTCGATTCTTTTGCCTGATATACCGCACTCGATCGCCGTACATGCGTACGACGTCCTCCGTGTTGTCTTTTGACCCGTCATCGACCACGATGATCTCTAGATCGCAATTTGCAATATCCTGCGCCAATATACTGTCGATAGCTTCACTTATTAAATGTGCTCTATTATATGTTGGAACAATTACGCTGATTGATCTTTTCATATTGAAGTTCACCTGTGCTATTTCCATAATTTAACCGGAACTGCTTGAAATATTGCCTCTCTTTCCGTCTTGCTCAAGAATAACATCAAAATCCCCAGATATAAAATTGTCGAGGCCAGGGATATTGTCATCAGCCTTGAATACTCTGGGACGGTTAGGTACTGATCTGACAGCAAAGACACTACAAATAAATATATTGTAGTCCCTACTACTACATTAAGCACCTGCGTATAATACCTCCCCAGTGACATACCCAATGAGGATGCCACATAGTAAGGCATAACCACCATTCGACTAATTAACATTGGTATGACTGTCCCATATCCCACCCCAACAATGCCATAACTCTGAACCAGCGCAATGCTTAATATCAGCTTGCTGATACCCTCTACTAAATTGACACATGCAAAATATTTATGACGAGATATCGCCATCAGTACATTATTAGAAGGGTTTTGAATGGCCTCAATGATGATTCCGAGTGTCAAAATCACCAATACGGGATAAGCGTCTAAATACTCTTCTCCAATCCACCTGATTATTAGGGGTTTGCCTATTATTATCAACAAGCCGCCTCCAAATGTTGCCAATATCGCATTTATCTTCGTTGCAAACATCAATCTCTCTTGTATTTCGCGAATATTACCCTCAGCATAATCTCTAGTAAATACGGGTAACAGAAAGTTCGTAGCTCTATTTATTAGATTCATTACCGCCAGAGGAAAATTGGCACCAACAGAATAGTGTGTTACGGCACTTGCCGACATAAACCAAGCAATGACAAACGAGTCGATTCTATATCTCATCTGTTCGCCGATTTGCATCACAAACGTCCACACACTGTATGAAAACAATTCCCTTACTTGCGATTTCCTAAAATACCTCTTGCTAAGTTGCATCGGCTTGTATAAATACTTTGCGATCAGATAGAAGATTATATTTGACATGATCGATGTCACTAAGCCGATCGTTGCCAAAGCAAGAATCCCATAGCCTAAAAGGAGGAAATATACAGTGAGTGCAGTACTAAATATCAATGCCAAGAAATGTGAGTATGTAAGCAGATCGTATCTAATATAGGCTCCCATGATTCCCACAAATGCCTTAAAGGGAAACTCCAGTGCCAAATGAATTCCCATAATAATTAATGCAATTCGAATGATCGCCAGATCATCTGGCTCTGATAAAAATAATTGCGCAAAATAGCATACAACTAAAGTCACAAAAATAATCAGCAATGCCATTACACAGTAAATGACTAAAGACGTATTGATGATAATATTTACATTTTCGTCATCATTTCTCGCTATGTACATTGTTACATATCGCGTCACCGCACTGGCCAAACCGAAATCAATAAAATAATAATAGCCGGTGATTGCCGACAGCATTGTCAAAATTCCATACCACCGATCACCCAAATGTCTGATGATGAACGGCATCATAAAGAACGATATCGCCATAGCCACAACGGTAAACGATATTCTGGCGATAGAGCTGCGTATTATTAAATTTGAGGTTGTCATGCTTCGGATAAATACCCGTTGATGTCTAATGATGACATAGGAATATATTTTTTCTTATGTCTGCAAAAACCTGTTTGATAAATCATGCCATTTTTGAAACATGATCAGCGCGAATATTCGTTTATCGTTGAGCTCCCGGCCCTGCATGTGATCGGCGATCATTTCCCGCATCTCGCTTGTTCTCAGAATGCCGCCATCGTTTTTCGCGCCGCCCGACAGAAGATCATCACTGAACGATTTCAAATCGGTTTTCAGCCACTGCGCCATGGGCGATGCAAACCCCTGTTTCCGGTGACTGAGGACCGGACTCGGCAGCTTTGCCGACGCGATGTGTTTCAGCATGGCTTTCTTCTGCATCCGCTTCATTTTCATCTCGGCCGGGATTGTCGCGCACATCTCCATCAGGACATGGTCCGTAAAAGGCACGCGCAACTCCATGGAGTGCCGCATGCCGATCCGGTCCGTGAGGGCAAGGATGTCCTCCGGCAGATAGGTCTTGATATCCTGGTAAAACATCTTGTCCAGAGGGTCCAGCGCGTTATCGTCCGCCCTGAAGTAACCCGTCATCAGCTCTTCCGTCGCCCTGTAATCGATCGCTGCGGCGATATCCGGGTGATAGAGACGCGCACGCTCGTCCGGATTCAGCATCGTCACGTACCTTGCGTATCTCTCAGGCAGTGGAAGGTGAGATGCCCTGACAAATCGCTTGAGATGATTGATCGTATAGTGCCCGTTTTTCAATTCGGGCAACTCCTCCACGATCGGCGCAAGAAGGCCCTTGGATACGACCGCAGGCAGGTAGTCAAACAACAAGCTGATTCGAAAACCCAGATACCGCTCGTAGCCTGCAAACAACTCGTCTCCGCCCAGCCCCGTGAGCGCGACCGTCAGGTCGCGACTCGACGCCTCACAAATGTAGTAAGAAGGGATCACGGAATCGTCTGCAAAGGGCTCGTCGAACGAATCGACGATATCATCCAGAATTGCCTCCACACGGGGCTCGACGAGCAGCTCCCGGTGCTCGCAGCGATATCGCTCCGCGACCATCCTCGCATAGGGCCTTTCGTCCAGGTAGCCCCCTACATTTCCGGAGAAGCCCACGGAAAATGTATGGGGGGTGCCATTCATGGCTTCCGCCATGTAGGCTACCACGAGACCCGAGTCAACCCCCCCGCTCAGGAATGCGCCGAGGGGCACTTCGCTGATCAGCCGCATTTTCACAGCTTCGGAAAAGATTTCCTCGAATTTGCCCTCGAAGTAGGATTCCGGCTTCCCATGCTCCGGCCTGAAGTGGAGATCCCAGTATTTCCGGATTGCCGGCCCTGAATGCTTGATTTTCATGACATGGCCTGCCGGCAGCCTACGGATCGACTTATAGATACTCAAGGGGGCGGGGATATATCCGTAGGCAAAGTATGAGTCAAGGCCCTGAAGGTCCATGTCGCGCGAGACCTTCGGAGATGACAGCAGGGCCTTCGGCTCAGACGCAAAAAGCAGCTCCCCTTTTCCCGTGTCGGCATAAAACAGGGGCTTGATTCCGACACGATCCCGGGCGAGGAAAAGCGACCTGGAAGGACCGTCCCACAGCGCGAAGGCAAACATACCCCGCAGGTAGTTGACACAGTCATCCCCGTGTTCTTCATAAAGATGAATGATGGTCTCCGTATCGCTCTGGGTATAAAACGTGTGTCCTTTACTCTCCAGGTTTCTTTTCAGTTCCGGATAGTTGAAGATCTCTCCGTTGAAGACAATCCAGATCGTCCTGTCCTCGTTGTGAATGGGCTGCTTTCCGCCCCCAATGTCGATGATCGAAAGCCGCCGCATCGCTATACCGAGATCGCGATCGACGTAGCGGCCTTCGTCATTCGGTCCGCGGTGGCGCAATATGTCATTCATCGCCTGGAGCTGTTCCAGGTTGACGGGCTCGTGTGAGCCGTAATTAAAAATTCCGCATATCCCGCACATCTTCAAAAATCCATTGTTGCTTTCTTTATGACTTGACGAAATCGATTATACATTCTGTGCAAAGATCTCAAGCGTTGATCGCCACGCATCGCTAGGCTCTGCTCGCGATGACCTTTTTAGAAATATCGGCTCCGCTTTCATCCATATTTTGCCGCCAATCTGCATGGAAGTTAAGAGACGTAATATGGTTATCCTTTCCTGGGTGTCCAGACGAGTTGCTTCTGGCCCGATACAAACTTCCAAAAGGCGTGCAGGGCCGCCACGTTAATGAGCACGAAATAATGAATCATATGGGCAAGGCGGAAGCCTCTATTAGAAGCCAGTGGGGCCGCCAGACCCACAGCATAGCCAAGCGTCTGCATCGTGAACAGGAAGGCGTAAAAGGCTGCCTCCGGGACGAGCAGCGCGTTCCCGATGTACGCGCCGACGAGGAATACGAAAGACAGGTACCGCAGCACCTTGTGCGACCATAGCTGCCAGGCGTACAGCGCATTCCTTCTGAAGCTGAGGAGGTGGCGCATGTCTTTCAGCGCCCAGAAGGCGCGCAGGGACACCCTCACTCTCATACGGTATTCATCCGATGCCTCGGCAAGCGCGGTCTCTCTCAGGAACGCCCCGGGCTCGTACACCGCGCGATAGCCCTGAGCGACCACATCCAGCGGCAACACAAAGTCGGGCAGCTGATCCGCCCTCATGGGTCGGTACAACGCCTTGCGGACTGCGTCAATCCCTCCGTCCACACCCACTACAGACCCGACGGCAGTTTCAAGGGTGCGAAGACGGTTTTCATATTTCATGTAGGCAGAGCAGCCGTCGCCGGTCACGCTCCCGTCGGGGTTCATATAGATCATTTTCCCCGTCACGTAGCCGACGCCGGGGTCCTTGAAATTTGCAAGCAGTTTCAGGATCGCATCAGATTCATAGAGGGAATTCGCGTCTGAAAATACGATGATTTCCCCCCTGGCGCGGGGGACTGCCAGATTCAACGCAGAGGTCTTGCCGGCCCGCGGCTCCTGCCTGATCAGCTCTACGCCCCGGGCCGCATATCGCCGCACGATGTCATCCGTACCGTCATCGGAACCATCGGATATTACGATGATTTCAATGCTTTCGCGGGGATAGTCGAGCGCGAGCTTGTTCGCGATCGTCTTGCCGATGCATGCCGCTTCGTTGTACGCTGCAATCAGAATCGAGACGGAAGGCGTGTATTCGCCCTTAAAGACGGGGGCAGGCATCAATTTTGCGAGGATCATTAGAATCGCGGGGTAGCCTATGTAGATGTACAACAGGGTAAAAAGTGATCCCGCAAACAGCCACTCTGCTGATGACATGTATCGCTGCCTCGCGTCCTCTTCTCAACGAACCGTGTTGACGATATATTCCTTCGATCCCTGATACGATACTATTTTACAGGGGTTTCCGATCACGACACCGCTGTCGGGGACATCGATGTTCACCACGCAGTTCGCGCCGACGGCGACATTCCCACCCAGCGTGATACCACCGATTATTTTTGCGCCCGGGCCGAGGTACACGTTGTCCCCGATTACGGGTATCCCGGGATTCTTACCGCCGTACGTCGCGCCGATAGAAACATCCTGATTGATGTTGCAGTTCTTGCCGATTCTCGCCTCGTGATTGACGAAGATGCCGCCGTAATGGCCAATGTACAGCCCTTCGGCAATTCGCGTGTTGTAGGGGATGCAGATGCCGTATTTGTATTGATAGCGGTTCATCATCAGGCGGCTCACGAGGTAGAGCGGTATGAACAGGATGCCGTTCTGTTTCGAATAGTTCGCCGTCCGCATCCAGAACGTGTACTTGTAGCCCGGCAGCAGGCACAGGCACCGAAGGAACGCCATCACGCTTTTCGCGGCGCAATATCGGAACAAATCTTTCATGATCTGATCTTTGTATCCGCTGAAGTTCACTGCCGTCTGCCGCACCTTCGTAACTCGCTACGCACGTTTCCGACCGTCGCCCGTCCGCTATTTCGGGTTCATCACTTTTGCAGGATTGCCCAAAGCGAAACACGAACCGGGGATGGACCTTGCCACGACCGAACCGGGTCCGATCAGGGAGTCGTCTCCGATTTTTACTCCTTTCGTAACGATACTTCTCGCACCGATTCTTACCCCGTTACCGATAGTTATCGCGCAGGATTCCAGACTTTCATTCGCCGGTACGCCGCGACCTCTCTCAATGGTATGGAAATCCGTATCCATGATGCCCGAGGCTTCTATGTGAACATCATGACCCACCGTGATCGAATATCTTGAAGACAACCGAGCGGCAAACAAGCCGGTGTTGTTCCCGATCTCAATGCGCGCGTTCCGATTCAGAGTATACAGGGTCACGAACTGCTTTCTGTCGCCTGATATGCCGCCGATGACGCAGTTGTCGCCGATAGTCAATGTCCCATCCCCGCGAACATCGAGCCTCTTGTAAAGCCTCAGCCCCTTGCCGACACGGATGTTCTTCCTGAACAGCCGGCACCTCAGCAGAAAGATTTTCCCCCTGATGACTGCAACGAGATCTTTCACCTGCGCATATCCTGCAGTTTGATCAATTTGGATATCGGGACCGGACGAATGCTCGGGTTCCCGGATGCTAATTGATATTCCTCAATTTCGGCATCATAGCATACGGTACCCAGAGAGATGACGCTGTCATCGCCGATCGTCGATCCGCACAAGATGCAAGACTGGGCTCCGACCCACACGTTTCGGCCGATCCGGATGGCCCGCGAGGGCATTTTTCGTGGTATCGCCTCATGTGCCTGCGCGGTCGGACCTTCGGCAAGCATGCAGTCCTGAATCAATGAATGGCCGGCCATGATCCTGTCCCCGATCTCGATTCGTTCCCGGCAGCGGATCGACACTCCCCCAAGAGAGCAGTCCGCTCCAATATGCACTTCGGCATTCGGATCCAGTGTGACAATGCTGACACCATCGAATATGTTCGGATATATCGCACAGGACTTGCCGATGAACACTTTTCCCGGTCCCGACACGCGGAACGTTTCGTACATAAAAAACGGAAATGCGATCCGGACCCTGGGCTGAACGAGCCTGTAATACAAGACGGTGAACGTTCCACGCAACAGGGCCTTCAAGAGTCCTGCAGCCCCGGCCGGATTGGCGACGAAAAGCCTGATGAATTTCGATAGGCTGGACACTACGAGGAATGCTTAAAATTCATTGCACGAAGTTTCTAGGAATTTAGAAAGTCGAGGAAACAGCTTATCCATCATTATGCGCGATTACCTCACAGCAAGCTACGGGGAATCGTGCAATCTTTTTAGTTCAGATGCGCATTGACGACTGGAATGGTTTCCTCAACATAGGCAAGCACATTTCCAGCGGCCTCATCAGAAGGTAATGTCGTCTCCGACACAACGACTACGATTGCCGCAGCTGTTTTTCTTTTTACGAAGGCCTGTAACAGAGATTCCCACTTTGCCTGATATCTTTCCGTCACGATCTTGTTGTCTATGACATACCAGTAATAAGCGGTTCTTTGCACCCCTGCTTCATTCCAGCTTGCCCGCCTGATTTTGACGGGTCGGCTTCCGTCCGTCACGGCAAGGATATCCGATCTCGTGAGCAGGATCTCCGGCGGATAGTTCGTGATCTTTGTTTCATAATTCTGGATGGGCATATACCCCACGTAGAGATAGACCGGTACCGCGTAGTTGCGGTCATCGTACTGTCTGAACAGTTCAACTTCCATGTTGAGACCCTTGAACGGCCCGAACTTATTCGTTGCGTTCCGCCCTTCAAATGTCCCGAGTGAAGCAGGGATGGCGTTAAGTGGCGCTGCGAGAGCGACAGGCTGTGGCTCCCGAAACAGCAAGCCCAACCCCAGACACCCTATTGTGACTATCGCAAGGGCCAGAGCCGTAATTTCCTTCCCGGACCATGCATGATCGAACCGAGCACTGCCGCGCACAACGGGCGTGGACGCAGGCTCTTCAGGCTGCACTTTGTCCCTGCCCAGCAGGTGACTGATGAAGAGCTGGATGATCAATCCGGTGAAGAAAATGAACGACACGTAAAACACGTCCGAGGGCCCGTGCAGCGGGCCCCCCTTTTGAAACGAGGTAATGATCCCTATCGACGCAACCCGGATCCCATTCAAGAGGATTCCGATCGCGACCGCGGACACGATGAGGGTCGCCCGCTTGTACCACGACCTGTGCACGAAAAACGAAAAGGGAATGGTGATCGCCAGCAGGGCCGTTATGTGATTGATCCCGTTGCAGGCTTTAGCGACCTCCAGATTGACATGCGGAAGAGTGATGTACTGCGCCGTCAGGAAAGCCGGCATGCCGAACATTTTCAACATGTTTGAAGCGATCCAGGCGGTGATCAGCTGCAGATGGATGCTGATCCCCCCCAGCAATTCGTCGAAAAAGGGAAACATAAAGATCATGTACCCCACGGGGAGGGCAGAGAAGACCAGCACCCTCTTACCTCCCAGCAGCAGAGCAATGCCGAGGATCGTCACAATGAGCGATATCCCTTCCAGGGACCATGTTCCCGTGAACCGGCCGGCAAGATATCCAAGCCCGCCCAGAACCGACAACGCAGTACCGGACCACGGGGCCGGCATTGCGGAAAGGTTGGAAATTTCGTGTCGCTTGATCCAGAAGATGTAAATCCCGAATGCAAAAATGAGCAGCCCGTGCGATCCGTCATAGGTAAACCACCCCTTCACAAGCTTGACGAGCGTTTCGGAAAATACGACCGCAAGTATAGAGAAGGGCAGGAGATAATAGATATGTCGCTGTCTTAACATGGATTTACGTTTTGCGGTTGCATCTTCGGCAGAGAGAATCGATTATCCGCCATGCCGACTCTGTGCCGATGACGGGTTTTGTATGAAGGCTCCGGCTCATTTTCTCTTGAGAGCCCTATCGAGCGCTGGGACTAGGATCGGGTCCAGAAGCTGGTACGCCTTCGGGTTGAGATGCAGGCCGTCGCCGCTGTGAAGGTCCGTCCTGAGGCTTCGGTCCTCGGCGCTTACACGGAGGGCCGCCTCGAGGTCCAGCACCGTAAGCTTCTCGGCGGCTGCGTAACTTCTTATCCAGTCGTTATATTGCGTGATTCTTTCGAGTTGCATGCCCGAGGTCGGTCTCCCCAGCACGTACTTCACTGCATCCTTCATTCGTGTCATTACGCTCTGCTGCCTG
>Ga0116185_1002926_pt1 | contig 15287 bp, 12 predicted proteins | sample AD_JPNNA7_MetaG_FD_89754 | JGI IMG/M metagenome (GOLD analysis project Ga0116185, IMG submission 89754) | Active sludge microbial communities of municipal wastewater-treating anaerobic digesters from Japan - AD_JPNNA7_MetaG | ecosystem: Engineered > Bioreactor > Anaerobic > Digestate | place... | reverse complement strand
CGGAGAGACGACCCGAACCTGGGCGTTCAGGCCAGTTGGGTTGCTCGCCCGGCCTGGTGGTTCCTTGGGGAAAACTGGAGGCAGTGGCAGAGTCTCTGCGCGGACTATAGGCTGTGCGGCAGCCTTTGGTTGAGTTAACGAGGCATAGGCCGCCGGTTGCGTATTTTGGGGTTCGGCCAGCTGGGTTTTCTTCTCCTTTTGAGGATGGATCACGGCAATTTCATGTGTCGGCGCTCCAGGCGGGTTGTCCGGGACAGGCCCGCCGGGATTGTGGGCCCTCGGCCTCATCCAAGTAGACGGACGCGGTGCCCGCGCTGAACCTTCCCAGCAGGCGGCAACCTGCTCCGGGGCCAGGGGTTTTGACACGGAATCGCGCAAATCCGTGAGGATTCCCGTCACGATGGGCTGAATGACGTCGTTTCCCAGGGTGTCGCAACCGGCGGCCAGCCAAGCACACAGCAGTGCCGCAACCAGGGCCGGAAGTCTCGGTGAGTCATGGCTCATTGCAGTACCTCTTCCACCGAATGCGTTTTCGCCTCGAGATCCGCTTTGATGACGTAGCGGCAGCCGGGTTGGAAATCGTGGACGAATGAGACGACAGAGAGTTCGGCCGGTGTCAGAAATTCCACCACGTGCCTTCCGGCAGGAACTGCATACCATTCCGGGTTGGGCGATTCGCCGAGGCATGTGCTGTCGTATGAAACAACGGCTGCGGGCCACGACAGAACGCGAACGTACGCCTGCGGCGCAAAGGAGCCAGACGAGAACCCCTCGTCCTCGCCCGTCAATTCTTCGGCGCGGTCAGACCCATCAGGTATGTAGGTTGGAGTGAGGTGTGTTGTCTCGAGCGAATTGTGCCGCATCTGGTCGAGAACGTCAGGGGTATTGTCGGTAACGGACCGCAAAGGAGGTTCGCTGCGGAAGCTCTCCACAGTCCGCGCGTCTGATGAACTCTGGACAACGGGATACACGTACACGATCCGTTCGGATGACCCGCTGCCCCTTGCGCGGCTTTGATAAAACCCCGCCATCCCGGAAATGACTACTATCGCCATGACAGCCATGACGCCTATGAAGTTCCGGAAACCGCGGGGCGCGCCGGCGGGGTATGGCACACGCCGTGGCGCGTGGACCACGGGCGCCGGCACCGGCGGTGCGGGGCGGTGCGCCCTTCCGGGCATCGTCGCTCCCCGAGCCGCGCCCGCGCTAGGCACAGGCGCTTGTGGCACGTGTCGCGTACCGGACGCGGCCCGGCTGTGTTGCGGCCTCGGTCCTTGTCGATGCGGGGTGACGGTCGGAGACGCTGGTGGATGCGGCGACTGCTGGGGCTTGACCGGGACAAGCGGCATCAACGTGTCAAAAGCCTTCTTAAACGCCTGCATGTCCGCGAGCACGCGATCCTTATCCACCGCCCTGGCAGACAATAGAAGCTGGGCCTGGACGTCCTTCAAGCGCTGCTGCAAAACCCCTTGAAGGTCTTGCAGCGACGCCGGCGTCTTCGTCAGGCCCAGCTGTTGCAGCGCTTCCTGGCTCGTCACGGCCCGCTTACCCTTCGAACACCAGCGTGCCGGTGGCGAGCTTCGTAAACGTGCGGCGGACCCGCTCGCCATCCCCCAGGAAACGGTAGTGGACAAAACCATCCGTTTCGCTCGCCACCCGGCGGAGGAAGGCTTCGTCAACTTCGGTGCGGTTGCGGGCGATCCCGAAACACTCGATCAGCACTCCCATCGACTTGAGTTCATCGGCGAGACGGAGCGCCCCTGGCTGCGACTGATCCTGTCCGTCCGAGTACGCAAGCACTCGTACAAACACGCCGCTGGCGTGGACCCAGTCCTCGGGGCGCACGAGGTCCAAGGCTGTTTTCAAGGCGGGTTGGATGCGGGTCCCGCGTCCGGAGAGGGTTTTGAGCTTCGCCAGCGCATCACGGATTTCATGGTATTGCTCATACACGTTGGACAGTCCGCGGCACAGCGTCGCGCGGTGGCTGTACCCGATGATCGCCACGTAATCCCGCGGCCGCTGCTGCCTCTTGATCTCCAGATATTCCTCCGCGGCCTCATGCATGTGGTCCCGCTTTGTTTTCTTCGGCTCGAAACCATCCTGATCCATGCTGGGGCTTGTGTCGTTGAGCAGAATATCCACGCACGTGTCGTTCGGATCGAGGATTTCCATGGGGTTGGCAAAGCGCGTTTGTTCATGGTCGCTCATTGCTACGTCTCCTTTTCTCTCTGGTTGTTCGGAGTTGCGCGGGGTTGACTCCGTATCCGCGGGTGGTCGTACCCCGCGCAACTCCATTAGGGGCCATATGCGCTGAAGATGTACGTTTACGCGACGCGCTGCTTCTGCACGGCGTCACGCGCGTCAACCTGTTCGGCAATCTCGCGGCCGGAAAACAGGTCCTTGGCGTGCACGTTCGCGAGGCCGGAGCAGTCCATGGCGAACTCCACCTCGATTCGTTCGTGCGTGGGTCCAGGCGGCAAATTGCTGAGCTGGAACGTGGCCAGAACGCGCGCCTTGTCCGGGGGTTCTTCCGGGTCGCCCTGAAGCACGATGATCGGCGTGTCTCCCGTGCCCACATCCCCGCCGATCAGGCCGAAGACCTGCCGGCGCGTCGCCGGCAAGGGCGTGTTCTTGGCAATCATGACGACGAAGGTGTCCCGGCCGGTGAGGCGGTGCTGGGCGCGAACGCCTATCGGCCAGCTGCAGACGTCGTTGACCTTGACGTTGCCGTGGAGGTCGTACTCGTGCAGCCGGTTGACCAGAGCCATGTTCCCGCCGGCCGTCAACTCGTTCACTTTGAGACCGATGGCTTCCACGGCGCCCAAAGAGACTGCCTTGTCCAAGTCAATGTCCGTCAAGATCTTGGACGCTCCAAACAAGGACTCCAGGACGGCGCGAATGCACGGCGTCCGGGACGCCCCACCGACCATGACCACGCCGTCAATGTCCCCGGGCGTGAGGTTCGCGCTGGCCATGGCCTCTGTCACGAGGTCGCGGATACGCTCGCACAGGTCCGACACCAGCGACTCGAACGTGGCGCGCGTCAGCGATACGTCGAACAGGCGCCCGTGCGCCTGGAACGCAATCGCCACCTCTTGTACCGAGGACAAGTCGCAGGCGGCAGTCTCCGCCTCGTATTCCATCAGGATCAGGCTCCGATGGTCTTTAGCAGGAACAAGAGACACACCGCTCCTGGCTGCATGGTCCATGAGGTGCTGCAGGATACGGGCCTGGAACTCGGCGCCGCCCAAGTCCGAGCGGCCGGCGGCGGCGCGGATCGTGAACGTGTCGCCGTCCGCGGCGATGATCGATATGTCCGAAGTGCCCTTGCCCACGTCCGCGACAAGGAAGGTGCCCTTTTTGCCCTGGGCGTACCGGAGGAGTGCCGCGGTGGGCTCGTTGATAGTACCGATGGGCGTGTAGCCCGCCTGTTCGACCACGGCGAGGCTGGCCCGGCGTTGGGCATCGTCGAAGTTGGCGGGCACGGTAATCAGGACGCCGGATATGCGTTCGCCGGTGAACTCCCGGGCGTAGTCCAGGCGCCAGTGCAGAAAGAGGGCTTCCATTTCCCCGGTGGTCCAGACCCGTCCGTCCTTGTCCACGATGGCGGGGACGTCTCCTTTGCCGCGGGCGCGTTTGGCGAAGGTGCACACCCATTCGGCATGGACGCGGCGCATGCTCATGGCGGCCCGGCCGAAAACGGGCTTGGCAGGGTCGCCTTGTTCGAAGCCCACGGCGGTGGCTGTGCAGAGCTGGCCGTCCTTGTCCGGGATGGCTACGATTTGGCCCTGCGCGTTCCGGTAGGCTACCGAGGTCGTGCCGTTGCCCAGGTCGACGGTGACGACGCAGCCTTTGACGTCCCACGTGTCAGGATCGACCACGCCGGGAGGAGGGTATATTGTTTTGGGATCCGAGATACCTGGAGGGGGGCTCGGGGCCGGAGAGGGAGGGGGGTTCTTGCGCGGGCGTCCGGGACCCCGTTTCGCCGCGACGCCTGCGGGGGCATTGGTGTTGAGCTCTGTACCCATAGTTTAGTTTTCCTTTCCTGTTTGCGGTTTTTCCGGGGGCGCGGGCCGGTAAGCCGTGACGGCCACCAGCATCGGCCGCCACGCGCGGCCGTCGCGCATGAAGCCGGACCGGTAGACTTCGACGATTCGTCCCTCTTGGGACGGGTCGCTCGTCTCGTAGACGTGGACCGGGTTGTGCAGGGTGTAGTCCAGGCGCTCCGGGCGCGGCATGGGGGTTATGCCCAATTGCTGGAGGCGCTCCATGTTCGCCTGGATGAGGTTTGTGACGGTGTTGATTACCGCGCGCCACTGTCGCCGTTGACGCCGGCGCCGCCCCGCTCGCGATTCCAGCTGGTCGCGAATGAGACCGAGGGAGTCGCATTGCCTGACCAGGCTTTGAATCTCCGCATCGGCGCGGCCGTCGGTGGCGTGGCCGTCTCGCGCGGTTGCCGCAAGCGCCTGCTCGACCGCCTTGGCGGCTGCTTCGCGCACCGACTCGGCAAGCCCCGGGGCGAGACGCTTCTGGAACTCGCCGCAAAGGCGCTCGAAAGCCTCCTGGTCCATGGCCGTCTCCCCAACCTTCAGGGGAAAGACAGTTTCCTGTTCAGGACATGCCTCGACAGATGCCCCCGCCGGACCGGATACAAACGGGCGCGCCCACCACGGCGCCTTCTCCTTCACGGCCAACGTTTCGTTTGCTTCTTCCATACACACGCTCCTCTCTCTGTTCGAGGCCCGCGCCCGAGCAGCCAGCCTCTCGGCAAGAGGCCAAGGAGACCGGCTGCTCGAAAGCGACCTCACCCACGAGCATTAGGGGGCGTGACAGAAAGAAATGTCCGGGTGCACGGTGCCGGAAAGACGTCGCGAGGCAGAAGTCCCACCCCGGCGTAGGCGGTGCCGCGCGTAGCGGCACGAACGCCAGTCACGGAGGGCGAGCTCCAAGACGAAGGAGTCAGGAAGTACAGCTCATGGACAGAACACGTCTTTCCACCCATTTGAGCGGTCAGCTAAGGGAAACACATACACTAGGAGAGAAAACAAAATTGCGAACAGACAAGCGGATGGAAGTCGGCCAGCAAGAAGGATGAAGAGCAGAAACACATAAGCAAACCGGCCGTCAACAGACACGCAACCCTTGGGTTATGAGCGCTGGAAGGCGATTTCCCCTGAACCCGCTGACGGCAAGTAATTAGCGCAGCGCCAACCACATAGCTTCATTCAACTCTGCGGCACATGCTACCTCATGAACTAAACCGCTTCGCGGTAGGGTGCGGCAGTCGGGGCGCTCGAGTCAAGTTGGGGGGCATGGTTTGGGTGTGTGGTGCCCGCTGTCTTGGCTGGCGGTTGGCTTTCCACGGAAGTGTTCGCTGGTTTCCTCCTATTCTCTTTGGTTGCCCTCGGCTATGGGAGCCGGGGATGCAACTCAGGAGAAGATCAATGACTCCCCTACGCCAACGCATGATCGAGGACATGAAACTGCGCAACCTTTCCGCTTCGACTCAGGACAACTACGTCCGGTACGTAGCCGACTTGGCTCGGCATTTCGGTAAGTCACCCGATACGCTGGGACCCAAAGAGATCCGCGCGTATCAGTTGCATCTGATCAATGAGCGCGGGCTGTGCGCGAACACCATGAGTGTGGTCGTTTGCGCCCTCCGGTTTTTCTACCGGTTCACGGCGCCGCGGGATTGGGTGATTGATGAGATCCCGGCGCCCAGGCAGTTGCGCCGGCTACCGGTGGTACTCAGTCTGGCGGAAATAGCCCGGTTCTTTGACGCCGTTAGATACATCAAGTACCGGGCGATCCTGATGACGGCATACGCCACCGGTCTTCGGGTATCGGAGATCACCCATTTGAAGGTTCAGGACATCGACAGCAGCCGCATGACGATCCGGGTCGATCAGGGCAAGGGCAAGAAGGACCGTTACGTCATGCTCTCGCCCCGGCTGCTCAAGATCCTGTGTATCTATTGGATGACGTGCCGCCCCCAAGACTGGCTATTCCCGGGAGCCGACATGGATAAACCCATCAGCGTGGGTTCGGTCGATAATGTCTGCAGGCAGGCGCGTACGGACGCCGGCATTACCAAACGCGTCACCCCTCATATCCTGCGCCATTCCTTCGCCACCCATCTCATGGAGGCCGGCACGGACCTTCGGATCATCCAGGTCTTGTTGGGACACACCACCCCGAGGACGACCGCCCGGTACACCCACGTGGCGGTCCACAACATCCGGGATACCCGAAGCCCCCTTGACGCGCTGCCCGTTTCCTGACGGATCGGCCTCGTCATGGGAAAGCCACATCTCGAGGTGGCCGATGTCTTTCGCGCATACGGCGAGGACTATCGGCGACAGCACGCTTTGTCCATGTCCATCGGGCAAAGGCGGGGCATGCGCGCCATTGAGCTATGCCGCACCGCCGCGCTGGGCGGGCACGTGGACCGGTGTGACCATTGCGGCCATGAAGTCATCTCGTACAATTCCTGCCGCAATCGTCATTGCCCCAAATGCCAGAACCTGGACAAGGCGCTCTGGCGCGAGGCTCGACAGAACGAAGTGCTGCCCGTGCCGTATTATCACGTCGTCTTCACTTTGCCCGCTCCACTGGCCCCCGTCGCTCTCCAGAACAAACGCTTGGTCTATGAACTCCTCTTTCGCGCCGTATCCCGGACGCTGCTGCGCATCGGCGCGGATCCCAGGCATCTGGGCGCCCAGTTGGGTTTCGTCGCCGTCCTGCACACGTGGGGCCAAACCCTTCACCATCACCCCCATATCCATTGCGTCGTACCCGGCGGCGGATTGACCCCTGACGCCAAGCGCTGGATAGCCTGCAAAAAGGGATTCTTCCTGCCGGTCCGCGTCTTGTCCCGCCTCTTTCGCCGCCTCTTTCTCGCCGCGTTGGAACAGGCCTTTCGACACGGCCAGCTCGAGTTTCACGGCGCCATCCAACCGTTGGCCCAACCCGAGCATTTCGCAAAACTCCTGCAGACCTGTCAAAAGACCGAATGGGTAGTGTATGCGAAACCCCCTTTTTCGGGACCCGAAGCCGTTCTCGACTACCTCGCCCGCTACACCCACCGCATCGCCATATCCAATCACCGCCTCATCCGGATGGAAAACGACCAGGTCTCCTTCTCGTATAAAGACTACAAGACCGGCAACTATAATCAGACCCTGTCCCTCGATGCGCACGAGTTCATCCGCCGTTTCCTACTGCACGTCCTGCCCGCCGGCTTTCAGCGTGTCCGCTACTACGGGTTCATGGCCAATTGCCTGCGCACCCAGAAACTGGACTTCTGCCGCCGACTGCTCCACGCGGAACAAGAAAACCAATTGCCATCAAACGAATCCCGCGACCGCTTGTCTCTCTTCCAATCCTTGACCGGAGTGGACCCCTTCCAATGTCCCCGGTGTCGCCAAGGCCGACTCGTACGATCACACAATCTGGCCCCAGCACCGACACCATGCAGCCCACGAGCCCATCGAGCGCGGTCGCCATGAGAAACAAATGTCGCGGACACATCAATGATCAGCAGAGCGCGCACGCCAAGCGCGAACGCAACCTTGCGCCTATCCCCCCAAAAACCCGCCCCTCCAATCCCGAACGCCGCCCCAAATCACTCAAAAGACTGTCCGCCTTCGCCCCTGACAAGTCACTCCCCAGCCGTCCTCACCTCCATTATCCTAGTAGGAAAAGCCCACCAATCCCCATAGATATCGGCCCGCACCATACCGCGAAGCGGTTCAGTTCATGAAGGCCTTTTCGGGAATGCTGCATCAGACTCCCGAAAAGGCCTTATGTTGTTCAAAAAAAGTGGCACATCTCCCTTGGGTCTTGAACCCAATAGGGGTCTCGAGCGAGTCCATTGTCCGGCTTGGCGGTGCGCAAATATAGGTCAACCTGAGATCCTGTGTTTTCGGTACGCGTCCGGTGAACCCATGTTGGGTCAAGGCGGCATGCGGGAACCTGTGTAGGGCGGGAGAGGTTGGGGCGGTTCGAGCGTTGGAGGATTAGGAGTTGGGGCAGGACTGGGCTTCTTGCCACGTGTCCGGAAGGAGTTCGTTAAGCCGGTTTTGTTTGTGGCTACTGATCCTCGACAAGACGTCACGCAGATACGTGTGGGAATTGACGCCCAGACGTTTGCAGGTGGCGATGAAGCTGGTAAGGATGGCGGCGGTGCGTCCGCCGCCGTCGCTGCCGAAGAAGGTCCAGTTTCTGCGGCCTACGGCCACGCCGCGCAGGCTGCGTTCGGCGCCGTTGTTGTCAATCTCGAGATGGCCGTCTTGGCAGTACCGCACGAGAGCATCCCAGTTGGACAAGGCGTAGGCGATGGCTTGGCCCTCGGGGCTCTTGGGCAGCACGTTGGCCTGCTCGCGTTTCAAGTAGGCCTTGATGTCGTCCAGGATGGGCAGGCTGCGGACCTGGCGCAGCTCGAGGCGGCCCTGGCTGTCGAGGTTACGGTCCCGTGCTTGGCGCTCCACGTCGTATAAGAGCCGGATGTAGGCCAGCAAGACCGTCGAGCGCATCAGGTCCGAGGACTGGGCCTCGTAAAACTTTCTCCTCGTATGGGCCCAACAAGCCACCTCGGTCACTTCGCGCCCGGAATCGTTGTAGAGCGCGTCATAGCCCGCGTACGCATCGGCCTGGAGATACCCGCTGAAGTCCTCGAGAAAGGCTTCGGGCCCCTCGCGATTCCGGTTCGGGGTATAGTCATAGACCGTGTAGGGATGCTCGTCATCGCCGACATAGGCCCAGATCCGACCGGTCCGCGTCCGGGGCAGTTCCGGGTCGAGCACGCTCACGGGCGTATCATCGGTCTGCACGACTTTGGAGCGCAGCGTCTCGCGCTTCATCTCCTCGAACAGCGGCGCCAGCAACTCGGCGCACCGGCCCATCCAGTCGCCCATGGTCTTGCGGGATACCGCAACGCCCTGGCGTCCGAACATCTGTTCCTGGCGGGTAAGCGGCAGGTGGTCGCCATACTTACTGACCGCCACGTGCGCCAAAAGCCCCGGGCCGGGCAGGCCCTTCTCGATGGGCTGCAGGGGCTTTGGCGCCGTCACCACCGTGCAGCCCTTCGGACACCCATATTTGCGGCAGACTTCCTCGATAACATGCAAGGAGGCCGGCACGTACTCGAGCCGCTCGCTCACGTCCTCACCCATCGCCCGCATCTCCTCCTGACAGTGCGGACACCGGCGCTCTTCGGCCGGTACGTCGTACACCATCCGCCGACGCTCCAGATGCTGGGGCAAGGGGCTGCGGCCATGGCCCTTGGAGTTGCGTCTCGAGGACGAGGGCGCGTCGGGGCCGCCGGCGCCATCGGGGGCCTCCGGGTCCGCCTGAACCAGACCCGCGGCGAACAAGAACAGCTGATTCTCGTCGATCCGTTCACGCCTGGGTCCGTAGCGCCAGCGCAGCAATTGCTCGAGATAATGCTGCAGGCCCATGAGCTTGCGCTCCTTCGACTCCAGCTCCCTCAGCAGGTCCCCCACCATCGCCTGTAGCACAGACGGGTCGTTCGGGAGATTGGTGAGATCAATCTTCATCCGCCGCCCGCTCCAGCGCCACCGACAGGTCAATCCACTCCTGCGTCAGCTCCCGCAGGCGCTTGTGGTTCGCTACCTTGCGCTGCATGTCCTCCAAACGCTCGGCGCGGATAAAGCGCGTCGTGTGTTTGCCCCGACACGTGTAGCTGAGCTGGTAATACGGGCCGTGCTTCTGCGGATTCTCCGGGTCCTTGCACCGGCACCCCGGGTTCCCGCACACGTTGTATTGTTGGCTGATGCTTCCCGGATGCACCGGCCCCAGGACGGCAAGTTCCGCCCGAATCTGGTTGATTCGCTTCTCGAGTTCTCTGCGCTTCATACCGATAGCCTAGCAAAACTATCGGTATTTGTCAAGCAAAAAATATCCCCTCACCCCGCTCCCTCACTACCCTTCCTCTCGACCCCCGCCCCCGACGGCAGGCTGTACCGTTTGCGCCGACGGCCCCGGCCCAGGTCGATGCCCTCCAGCAGCACGCCCAGCTCCCACGCCGCGATCTCCTTGCGGCCCGTCCCGTTGAAGGGATACGCAAACGTCCCCGCTTCCAGCCGCTTGTACCAGATCGCCCAACCATCCCGGTCCCACGTCAAAATCTTCAGGCGATCCGCCCGCCGGTTGCAGAATACAAACAAATGCCCCGAAAACGGATTGCACCGGATGAGGTGTTCCGTCATCATCGACAGCCCGTCAAAGGACCGGCGCATGTCGCACGGCACCGTGCACAGATACACCTTGATCGCCGCCGGAAAGCTCAGCACCCCTGCGTCCCCATCGCCGCCAGAACCGTCCGCAGCGTCTGTTCATCCACCCCCTTGCGGATCCGCAGCCGGCATCCATCGCCGAGGACCAGTTCAACGCCCGCGTCCAAGTCCTCCGCCCCGCCGCTCACCAGAGCGAAGCTCGCCTCGCTCCCGCCACTCCGGCCTTGCCGCCGCAACCTGCGCTCCTGCCGGCGGTCCTTCAGCGTGCGTTGCCACCAATGAAACTGACTCTCCTTCAGTTCATGCCGCCGGCAGTACTCCCGAATCGACAGCCCGCTCCGGGCCGCCTCGCCGACCACCTTCTCCCAGTACCGTTCCTTCTCCCCATCTCTCCGCTGCGATGAACTCATCGTGCTTCTCCCGTCCGTCTTTCCCCATACCTCGTAAGCATGACTCACGCGACAACCTTTCACGAGAAGTATTGCAGCAATGAGCGAGAAGCGAAAGATGGATTCACCGGACGCGTACCCTTACTCAAGAACGTATGCCTCACCTATGGCACCGATTGTCACGACGGTAGGCATCCCCTCGCCCAACTCCTCCTCACAAGCCACACGTGCATTCAGGAGGCGGACAGTCTGCCGCTCATGGATCTTGCAGGGATGGTCTCTATTTACTCGAAGAAGGACGGTCTCACCATTGTGCAGTTCGGATGATGCTTGCACGATGCCCTTCCAACTCGCCATCCCTTGAACTGAGTCTACCTTCATCTGAACATCGCTGTATGCCGACCTCTCGCGATCGTCTTCAAGTCGCAATGTGTCGAGTGCTGTCCAGTAATCCGAACACAGGTGCCGCACGTCACAACACGCGCAGGTAGATCCGTCGGTCTTGGCAAGTTGCGAAGCTATCTGGACCTGGGATAGAACCGACTCTGTCCGTGAAAGCAACCCCTCTTCAAAGGTCTTCAACTCTGTATCGTTTGGCACTGGGAGGTCCACATCTTCAGACACGTACGAGACAACGAGTTTGTCTACCTTCCGCCTCGTCGGATTCAACTCAACATCGTGAGACCAAAGCAGTGCATACAGCCAAAGTTGGAACTGGTGGTCGTCGTTTGGCGCGCCTGTTTTGTAGTCACGGATTTCCACAGAGGAATCTGATATGGTGAGAAGGTCCGCCATGCCTCGCCAGCCGAGTTCAGGTGAGCGCAACTCGACTTCGTTGTGTGAGCCGGTCTGCAACTCCATCCGGCGTGGCTTTCCACCGCCCACCGTACGAGAATGGACCGACTGGTACGGTGACAAGCGAATGCGCGATACCAAGGTCTGTGTCTGAAAGCGTAGTTCCGCGACGCGGGAGTGCAAGCGCTGTCGAACCGTTTCGCAGAAGGGCGCGCAGCGCGGATTGCGAAGGTAGCGCTCCATAGTGGACTCAATCTGTTTCCCTATGAGTTGCGTGTACCCGCCGACATTCTTCAGGGCGAAGATTGCATTGGGCTCAGATGATGATTTGCAGTCATGCGTGAGTAACTTCTGAACAATTGTCTCCACTGCAGCGTGGACCACGGTCCCTTCCAGAGCTGCTGTATGAAGGCTTGGGGGATATCCGGGTTGGTCCCAGATACTTCTGTATAAAGCGGAGGACAACGCCCATTGCTTCGGACAGGTTTCAAGTCTCTTGAGAGTTGAAAACGAAAGCCACTTCGGCCTCTCTGGCCACTGGGATGGATTTGCCACCTTCCAGAAATAGTCCTGCACAGCTGTCCCCTGTATTAGCCGATACGTGACATAACGTGGGTTGTTGCTCTGGGCAAGTTTCGCCTCACAAGGATTTCGTCGACAAGTAGAACGGGGCATGACGCAGCATATTCCTTCACATCGCGAAGCTGATCGTCATGCGGTTCATCCGGTGTCAGGGGATTGTGGAGACCGACGATGAGCGAATCTCCCGTGTTTCGTCGCACCAGTATAGGTGCTGTCACATCGCCTATTCCCTCGACGCCAACAATACCGTTGCGCTCCATTGTGGCATTATTGAGGCCGTGCCTCTGCAAGTCCTCAAATAGCAGGTCAATCGCTCCATTCAGTCGACTTTCGTCCAAGGCCGGGGAGGTGCCGTCCAGTAGAAACCTGAGGAGACTGGCTCCCAACTGACGGTCGAGAAGGTCGTGTTCAAGCTTGTTCTTATAACTCCGAAGGCACCTATAGCATGAACGGTCACACTGTTCCGGGCAATGTTCCAGTATGTCCAAGGCATCCTCGAAGACGTGCAACCCGAGTTCACCAACCCGACGAACAAATCCCGCTCCACCAGGGAGCGTGTCATAGACGTAGATTTCGGCCTCTTGCCCCAGCCTTCCGGCTTCGGTGAGCGCGGGCCTGTACTCGGCCTGCAACTCGGAGGCTTCAAGCCCAAGGGACATACATGCCGCTTTGGAAAGAGCTTCACTTATGGTCCGAAGAGCGATATCCGTTGCCAGAACTCCTGCGGTCAGCGCCAACGGGGCTGTGACTCGAAGTGAGATCAACAGCACGTCGGTTATAAAATCAGTACCCAACACAATTCCGCTACTGACCCGACCACCGGGGCAGTTCGGTTCGCGGTCATCAGGATAAGGCTTGCGGTGAGCGCCAGCTACAGCGTCAACAGTGGAGATCGTTGGCTCAATCCGTCCGCAAAGCGTGCAATATGTGTATCCCTCTTGTCTTGGGCCACGATTGGTGACCAAGAGGTGCTGCCGCATATGGTGCACCCTTAGGCGTTCGTTGAGGGCTATCCAAGACTCTGGTTCTGCCGGTGTCGGTGCAGTCAGTTTCGCGCGGGTAGCGTAACTCCTAGCCGGTTGGTCATCGGGAGTGGTTCCTGCTTCACGGTCGACAGGATGTGCGAAGCCGGGAGGCCGTAGCCATGTTCGTGCAGGGCCCAATGTTCCTTCGTTTCCGCACGCTGGACAATCTCTGGACTCACCGCGCGAACCGTCTGCAAGAGACGAGGTGCATGCATAGCGGCAATGACTGCACTCGTAGTACAACCTGCGCCGTTGCCACGCATCAAACCGCTCAGACTGCATTGGAGAGTAGATTGCGCCGCTTGACCATAGCTTGCTCCCGATCCAGACTTCTTTTCCGGGAGCGTATTGGGATAGAGCGACAGGAAGTCCCTGTGAGGGTGTAAACGTGAATAGGTGTCGATACCGATTCGAACGCTCATCAAAGACGTAGAACCCCGCTACATCCGTTGGAAACGCATATCGTGGTAGAACTCCTTTATAGAGCAACCGATCTAATAGGTTCTCGGACGCGACGCTACGGCCAGGTCGTTCTTCACCTACCTCTTCCTGCGACTCCAGTGATGTTGCGGCATCACCAACCAGTGATCCTGAAGTCCCATCTGGCCCTTCTTCAGTAGCTGGAGCAGTCCCGTCCTCATAGTCTATTGCCTCGTCTATGTCTGTCATCGTATCCGACATCAGACCAGCCAGCAGTTCGTCGCGCTGCTTTGGATTAAGTTCAACTGGGAGCCATCCGGCGATTTCGGCTGTCAGAGTCTCTTGTTCCGCCTCGAGCCACGAAGCGAAGTCGTTTCGATTAAGGATTGTGTCACCTCTTCTAAAGTCTGCGACAGACCCAAGGACAGCGAACAAATGAGGTTGAGATTCAGGCCGAATCCTGGGCAGCCGGAATTGATGATAGCGTTGCAGTAGGTACGCTGTAACATGGCGCCGAGTGATCTCGGCATTGTCTAGTGTCAGCACTGGATCGTTTACTTTTCCACGGATCATCTCTTCCGGATGACTGAAACAGTGCTCGTCGTGGCTATCTGCACTTCCAAAAGCAGTAACAGTTGCCACCGCATTGCCACGGCGCCCGGCACGACCTGCACGCTGTTGGTAATTCGCGCGTGCGGGCGGCATGTTTCTTAGGGAGACTCCAGATAGGGAGCCGATATCAATACCCACTTCCATCGTTGTTGTACAAGACAACACGTCTATCGCGGGACGTTCCTGGCCTCTCTCGTCTCGGCCCAGTTCAACGTCCTGAAACAAGAGTTCGTGCTCCTCCGCTTTCGAAAAGACTTCGTCCGAAAGCGCTGCATTTAGTTGGGCTGTGTGTTCTGCCGCTATGAGTGCCAACGGGCGATTGGGGGGGACTCGGAGCGCGTCGATTGTGCTTGCTCGATAGTATCCTTTGCGGGCAGAGAACACCGGATCACTGTTCGGGTCGATGGTTGTCGCCGTAGATGAGCAGCAGTTAGCACAACGATCGCTATCCGGAAAGGGCCGTTGAGTAGTCCGGCAAGCCTGACAGTACGACCAGTCACCATCAAGGGATATGCTGAGTTCCCCACCCTTGAGTCGGTACTTGTTTGCTGCTGTGGGCTCGGTGAAGAACTGTAGAAGCTGTTCAAGCCAATGGCGGCGGAAGAGACGACGCGAGTCCTGGGAAGAGAGCCAATCGTTCATACTCTTGAAGCTTCCGGACCGAGGTTTGACCTCGTTCATCCACCAACCACCAGGCATCTTGCTCAGCCAGAACCCGGCCGTCTGCCAACATCGAATCCAGAGACGAGCCAATGCGAGTTTCTGCTCCGCTGTCGTGGCAACTCCGGGGATATCGCACAGAGCCACAATCCTGTCCCTATGAGTCGGTCGCTCGACTACTGAGGCGAGAGCAAGGGATTCCAAGCCATAGTATCTGTCGTTTAGACAATTCACCATTCCTCGGATGATGGCCTGAGGCGGCGACTCATTTCGCATGGTCATGAAGAGGTCAAACAGTCGTGTGTCGTTCTCGAGCGCGCCGTCCTTGACCCGCTGCTCAACAACGTCTGCTGCGTGGAAACTCTCACCAAGTTTCAATTCTGGTCTCAGCCTCACATCCAATTGCTGCGCGGCGAGAAGGATAGCAAGGTACAGATCCTCCAGCGAGAGATGTGGAGTGAGCAAAGGTGAAGTCTGCAGGTGCCTGAAACCATAAACCACCAGGGGGCGAAGCACGTCCTGCATAGAGTAGGTCTGAATATTGG
>Ga0116185_1002921_pt1 | contig 15295 bp, 21 predicted proteins | sample AD_JPNNA7_MetaG_FD_89754 | JGI IMG/M metagenome (GOLD analysis project Ga0116185, IMG submission 89754) | Active sludge microbial communities of municipal wastewater-treating anaerobic digesters from Japan - AD_JPNNA7_MetaG | ecosystem: Engineered > Bioreactor > Anaerobic > Digestate | place... | reverse complement strand
GAGAGAACAGAGGTCTGCCGGGTGACGGTTACCGATGTGGGGTTGTCCGCTATCATGCGGGCAGCATCCGCGCGCATGACGTCTGTCATCGACGACGTAGCTGTCCCCCCTTGCTCGTGCGGTATCTCCAGGACTGCTGGATGCAGTACTCGAACGCCGCCTTCTTGTCCACCGTCTCGTCGCCGAGCGAGTAGGTCATCCCCGGCGTGGAGTCGATGAGCCCCGCCTTCACCAGCCACGCCTGGCCGACAAGGTCCATGAGGTCGTAGACGTAACCCTTCAGGTAGACCGCTGACTGCTCGCTGTCGAACGTGACCTCGCCTGCCAGCGCGTCCACGGAGTAGTCGTCTGGGTCGATGGCCGCGCCCTCGTAGGTGCTCGCGAGTGCCGTGACCTCGACGTACGGCCTGCCGTACTTGAAGGTGAGCTCGTCGATTGAAGACAGCGCCTCGTAATAGATCTCGCGCCGGCGGTTCTTGGCCAAGTTCTCGATCTTCGTGGTCGAGACGACGGGTGGCGTGCCCTCGTCCTGGAGCAGCTCGCGCACGTGTGCCAGCAGGTCGCTATCCATATCTCAACATCTCCTTCACGTGCTTCTCCCTCTCGGTTAGCCTGGCGTAGTAGGCCTCTTTGTCCTTCTGCCTCTGGGCGCTCCTGCGGGACCTGTCGTGCGCAATCTTCAAGGGATGGCGCTCGGATGTATATCCTGTCCCCGTCCCGTAGATGTCCACAAAATGGTTACCCTCCCCGTCCACGAGCCTGTGGTGCAGGCCTTCATAGTGCAGGCCCTCGACATGCCTGAACAGCCTGGGGTACCAGTGCGACTGGTTCTCCCAGCTCATGTGGCACAGACCGACGTCCGCGTGTGGCAATCTGTCCAACTCCTGCGGGTTCTCCACTCTCTCGTCGGCGTCCAGGTGGAGGTACCAATCTCCTTTTTCCCCGATCAGGTACAGGTCGCGCTTCTCCACCTCGCTCAGGAACGGGACCACCGCGAGCGAGACGTCGACCTCGAGGTCCGTCAGGTATTCGAGCGTCCCATCACAACTGTAGCCCAGGTCGTCGCCTTCATGAGGAAAATCTGAGAAAACTCCATCCACGACGACGATGCGGTCCACGTGCCCGAGCACCGACTCGATACAGTTGCGCAGGAGTGGCATGTCGTTGTACGTGATGAGGACCAGGTTCAACATTCAAGCACCTTGTTTATACTCAGCGCGAGCTCCGCGAGCCTCGAGCCCTCCCAGCTGAGCATCGTCGTGTCCTTCGGCAGGCACGCCCCCCCGAAGCCTCTGTACCCTTTGTGGTCCACGTCCAGGTGGTTGTGCCCGATGAAGGGGCTCATGTAAAGCGCGTCTCTCACGGGCTCGTAGTCATTGCCCCAGACCTCGCAGATATCCGCGATCTCGTTGGCGAATATGACCTTGATCGCGTAGAAAGCGTTCTGGGCCAGTTTCAGGATCTCCGCCTGTACGGGCTCCATCACCAGAAACCGAGACGCGAACGGTGTCAACAGCTCCCTGAGGAGCGCCAGCGCTCGGGTCGACCTCGTGCCGATGACGGCGTATCCCTGGTGCTCGAAGTCCTCGTGCGCCGTATCAGCGGACAGGAACTCCGGGCAGAACGCCATCTCTGCGCCGAACCGCTCCTCGAGGTCATCGGTGGTCCCGGGCCGCAGGGTCGTCTTGATGACCAGCGGCGCGCCGAGCGACGCATACTGCTGCACCACCGAGGTCACCAATTCCATGTTCCCCGTGTCGTACACGCAGATGAAGATGATGTCCGAACCCCTGATGGCGTCGCGGTATCCCTTGTCGGGATCCCAACGGGCCACCTCGTTATATCGTTCCAGGTTGTCAGCCACCGCCGCTCCGACGGTGCCGACACCGACGACTCCTACTCGCATATCTCCTCAAGCACTCTCATCCACTCGGCCCTGTAGTCGATCTTGCTCTCCCAGGACTGCGCTACCGCCTGGGCCCTGGCCGCCTTCGAGAACTTCGCGGTGTCGATCTCCAGCAGCCACCGCATCTTCTTGCGCAACGCCTTCACGGAGACCTCGTGGTAATCCACCTCGTAGAGGAACGGGTTCGTTACCCGCCTTGAGTTCATCGGCTTCACCAGGAACCTCTCGTCGTGCTGGAAGAGGTTCATCGGGTCGGCGTCCGTAGTCAGGCAAGGCATCCCCGAGGCCATCGATTCGAGTATCATTCGCTCGTACCCGCCGTAGGCTATCGGCAGGATCGAGATGTCACCCTCTGCGAAGATATCCTCGGGCCTGGCGAACGATTGCAGGCGGTGCTCGATGCGCGAGTCGTCGACGACCGTGGCTCGCGGGAACTGCTGCTGGGCGTTGACGATGAGCCTGGCGTCCTCGGGCAATCCCCTGAACGCCTCGACGACCTTCTTCGTCTGCCTCCTGTCGGTGCGCCACCCGTAGCCCACGTTGTGGACGAAGGTGTGACCCTTCCTCTTGCGGAAAGGGAACAGGTCCATCCCGATCGGCAGGAACAAGCCGTACGCCCTCTTTATGTCAAGGTCTCTGGCCTTTTCCAATGCGGTCTTGCAGCAGCAGATGATCGCGTCGCACCAGGAAAAGTCCTTGTGGTGCATCGTCTCCTGCATCGGGATCGCCGCCACCCGAAAGTTGCGCCTCTCGCGCGCTTCTTCCAGGCCCCTGCCGAACGGGGTCTCGAAGAAGAGCACGATGTCGGGATGGTACTTGCTCAGATACCTGTTGACCGTCTCGCGGTTAAGGCACTCGCCCGCGTCATACTGCCGCTCCATCCAGCGCTCGCGTCCCTTGACGAGGTTCTGCACCGATAGCACCGAGTCGACCCCAAGATACTTGACCAGCTCGTGGGCAAAGACCCCGATGCCGGATGTCAGGTTCGTGTAGGAGACAAGCCCGATTCGCACAGAAGGCGCCACAGCTCCGCAACCCTCGCTTTCCATGTGTGATTACGCGCCACGAGCTTGCGGCCCGCCTCCGCTATTCTCCCTCGCTCTCCCTGATGCTCAAGGTAGTACGCCACCTTCGCCACCAGGTCATCCTCGCCGTCGTAATAGACGAGGTGTTTCTTGTCCTTGAAATAACTGCTCATGCCCGGCACCCTCGGGTGGAGCACAAACGCCCCACAGGCCAGGTGCAGATAAGCCCTGTTCGACCAGTAGCCCTTCAGGTCGTTTCGCGCATTGTCGGCCACCATGATCCTGCTCGAGGCGCAGACCCTCGCATGTTCCTCACCGCGGCACTGGCCGTCAGAACCGAACGCCTCGAAGGTGAACCTGCGAGACAGGACCTCGGCTATCCTCTTGCGTTTCCTGTCGTACAGGTGCCCGACGAACCCGACGTCGCGCTCGACCGGGGCCTCTACCGGGTAGTAATCCTTCGGATCGTAGGCCTGCTTCAGCCAGCGCGCGTTTATGCCCGCCTCCCCGTAGGCGGGGTGGTTGGCGTCGGTAGATAGCACCAGTTCAAACAGTTTCAGGGCGGGGAAGTAGAGCTTCTCCCGCTCCTTCCACCCCGGGATGAGGTCGAAGTAGTGCGCCACTTTCGGCCCCAGGCTCTGCCAGAACTCCACGCCGAACATGTGCGGGCAGGTCGTGAGTGTGAGGTCGTAGTCCCTTGCGATGTAGACCTGCCTGTCAAGGTTCGGGAAGTGGTAGCAGTCAACCTGCGCGTACTTCTCGAGCGCGTCGGCCACACCCCACTCGGTGTGGTATGCCCCGAAGTGCCCGATGTACCCTACGCGCATTTCCGGAACAGCACCCGCGGAAAGCCGTTCTTCGAGGCCGCCGCGGGGAAGTCTTCTCTCTTGACCTGCGCCAGCCACGCGGGGGCGAAGACCTCGACCGGTTCGAAGCCGTGGCCGATGATCGCCTCCACCGTCGGGAGTATCTTCTCCTTGAGCGGGTGCAGGTCAATGCAGATGAACGAGCCCTCGCCCATCTCGCGCAGGACGGTGTGCCCGCCTTCGACCATGCCCACCTCGGCGCCCTCGATGTCGCAGCGGATGAGGTCCACCTGGTCAATCTGCTCGCCTTCCACCAGCGAGTCCAGGCTCACCAGGGGCACCTCTATCCCGCCTGCGCGGTCGATGATCCTCCCCCTGTCGCTCCTGCCCTTGGACGGGTGGAAGTGCCCTACTCCATCCTCGGCTCCTATCGCCATCTGGTGCGTGACCGCAGAGTATCCGTTGAGCGCCAGGTTCCTTCGGATGCGGGCTACGTTGACGGGGTCGGGCTCCAGGGCCCAGACGTTCCCGCCTGCAGCACATTCGACCATCACGTAGTAGCCGATGCAGGCCCCGAGTTCGAGCACGTTCATGCCCGGCTTGATGACCTCTGAGAGCGCGTCGGGGCAGCGGCCCTCCCATCCCCGGCCGGCCAGCAGCGTCTGGGACATGCCCTCGTCTTCGCTGTCCAGGAGCATCTTGAAGTCACGTATGTCGCGCTCGATCAGCACTTGCAGCTCCTCTTGTGCGCCGCGAGCCCGGCATTGTTCTTGCATACCTTGCCGCAGCCACAGACGAGCCTCGGGGGCTCCAGGGCTTCGGGCACAGCGCGCTTGACGACCTTGGCGGGACGGGCTACGGGGCCCTCGTGGAGCTTGAACAATCCCGTTGCCAGGAGTTCCAGCGCCTTGCGCTCCCCCATACCGGCGTCGACCACGTCCACGACCTCGCCCTGGGGGAAGTAGACTGCCTTCCCTATCGAAAGGTCGATCCTCTTCTCGTCCCGGGGGCCTATGTACGAAATGTAACGAATCATGAAAGGGTCGAGGGGGGCGGTTAAGCCCCCCTCTTACACCTCCTTGTCGGGTTGGATCAGGCGTTGGGGTTCGCGGCTGCGGTCAGCACGTTGATGATGCCCGTGTCGACGTTGTCCAGGGTGCACTTGGCGTATCCGTAGACGATCGCGACCGCCGTTCCCCACTCGTTGCCATAGTCGAACGACTCGACGTCCCAGCGAGGGGCGCGACCGAGGCCGTTGACCGCGGCACCGGAGCCGAACAGGACGGCCTTGCCGACGGGGCAGACGGGGCTGTTCGTGTTGTTCGCCCTCGGTACGCGTGCGTTGGAGTAGAGGACTACCCCGTCCCACATGCCGAGTGCGCCCGTGAACAGCGGGTTGTCCACGCCACGGGGCATGGCCTCGCGCTGGGCCTGCGTCCACACCGAGTCCCCCTTGAGCGAGTAGGCCTGGTACGGGTGGATGACCATCCCGTAGAAGTCCTCGCCGTTCGAGGAGAACGCCGGCTTGATGAGCAGGTCCTGAGCCTTCACCTTCGCCTTGCTGATGACCGTGGTCGTCAGCGTGTCCGACGCGTCGATCGTGTTGATGCTCGACGCGTTGCCGCCGTAGATGATGTTGTCCGGGCTCGTGGTCAGCGTGGTGAACATGTTGTCGTCCAGCTTTCCACTCAGCCAGTCGGACAGCGCCACCTTCGACAGGTTGCCGAGGTCGTAGATCGACTGCTCGTCGGTCATGACGTAGTGGCTCGCAGCGTGCCTGAGCTGGTCCACCGTCACGTCCTGGTAGTCGAAGCCGAGGTTTTCCTCGGTGCCTCGCAGGGTCGTGTTGCCGGTGACGCCGGCTGCGGTCAGCTTCTTGACCGTATGGATCCTGATCGTGTTGCCCGGCTGCGCTGTCAGTTCGGTCTTCCGGATGATAGGCATCCCGGAGCCCTCGGCCCCGGTGAACTTATCCCAGAAGGTCGCCTTCAGCGCCTCCTTCAGGATCATCGCACCGTACAGTACCGGTACGTGTGCGGGAATGTCGCTTGAAGCGAGCGGTGCCATATTTCTTCACCTCCTCCCGAGGCTACTTGATGACCTTTATCTCTCCGCTCGCGAGCTTCTCGTGAAGTTTCGGGTCCTCCTCAAGCAGCTGCGCAAGTCTCTTCGGGTCGGCGAGGTCGGCTTCGGTGATGGTCACCTGGCCGTCCCCTTCCTTCCCGCGGTTGCCCATAGATCCGGCAGCCCCAACCCCCGGCGTCTTGGGGTGCGCCTTCACGTAGTCCTCGATGACCGAGGCGATTTCTTCTTTCGAGGTCACGTGGGGCGCGATCCACTTCGTGTCGGGTACGTAGTCGGGGTGCTTCTCGGCGAGGTACGTGTGCAGTTCCAGCTGGAGCGATGCTTTCCCGAGTTCGGCCTGTGCCGCCTCGAGCTCGCCCTTGCTCTTCTCGTAGAGCTCCTTGAACTGATTGTTCTCGGCGAGGGCCTTGTTCTCTGCCTCTGTCTGGGCTGCCTTGAGGGCGTCATGCTCGGCCTTCAAGGACTTGTAGTCCGCATCTCTCTTGTCAGCGATTGACTGGAAATGCTTTGCCTGTGCTTCCCAATCGGTGTCAGAAGCAGCTTGAGAAGCGGGGGTGCCCCCCTGCTCCATGCCTGTCTCCTGACCCTTATCGGTCTGCTCTTCGGCCATGTCTGTACCTCCTGGTACGAAGAAGGCCCTCCGGGATCTCCGAAGGGCCGGGTGTATGTGAACCGCTTGTGGCGGTTGTTTTTACTTCACGATGTGCCAGATGATCGCGGCAGCTGCGGCCAGGATGATGAAGGCGGTCGTCATGCCGCCATCTCCATACCGTACTTGCCGTACCAGTCCGCGATCTTCCCCGAACCGCTGTTCATGAAGTCCTCGACCCACCCCATGAACACGTCCATCTCGACCACTACCTGCATCGCCGTGCACAAGCAGTTATGTGTTATAATATTATTGCTACTGTACCAGCCCTCAACTGTCTGGAGGTTGTATACATGTCCGTCAAATGGAACCCGCCTGATGGAGCGGATCTCCCGCAGGAATACCTCGCCGGCACTCCCACCCCGCAGCTGGCTCGCAAGTATGGCGTCAGCCCTGGAACCATCCTCCGTGTCCTGCGCGACGCTGGGGTAGCGACTCGTGGACCATGGCAAGCGCCCCCCGACCTCATCCCCCGCTATGTCGGAGGCGAGTCCGAAAATAGCCTCGCGGTTGCTTACGGCGTCTCTCGCCAGGTCATCAAGAGAATACTCATTGATGCGGGAATCCCGCGCAGGGGCATAGCCGAATCTCAAGCCCTCAATCATGCTAAGCGCACGCCCGAGCAATACCGCGAGTGGACCAGGGCCGCTCATGAGGCCAGCCGTGGCAAGCCAAAATCCTTCGAGACCAAATGCAAGCTGGCACAAACCAACGAGGCGCGTCAGCTTCACATTAGCCCCATGGAACAACTCGTTCGCAAACTGCTGGCTGAGCGCGGTGTCGTTACCATTCCGCAGAAGGCCATTGGTCCTTACAACGCAGATCTCGGAGCCTTCCCCGTCGCCGTGGAATGCTTCAGCGGGGACTTCCACCGAACGGGTCAACACGCCGCGCGATTCGCCGAACGCTCGATATACATCCTCGACCAGGGCTGGAACCTGGCCATTCTCTGGATTGAGAACGGTAGGCGCAACCACGCCGGGGTGCCTCTCACGGACAGGGCGATAGACCACCTGGTCGCCTTCATTGAGCAATCCCGCCGCGACCCATCCTTCACGCGTCAGTATCGGGTGATTTGGGGTGACGGTAAGATTTTCTCCGTCTCCAATGCTCAACTCGACGACTTCGCCACGATACCTTCTCGCGGTAGCGCCAGTCACCCTGGGGCCTGATACGACCGTCCCTTCAACCACACACTGCGGGTGCGGGGTGATCGGGAAGTTCCCCTTGGAGAACACACCCTCCCCCAGGCCTTCGTCGTGCACCGCGTAGTTCTCGCAGTCGCAGCCGATGTCGGGGTGGAAGTTACTCAGTACCCACATCTCGCCCGTACATGCCGGGTTCTGCGAGGCCGTCAGGTGCGAGGCCTCCTTGTACGCGTTCGTGACCTCGGTGCGCAGGATCCGTGCCGCGTCGTAGGAGACGGGCCGCTGTCGGAACGTGTACTTGCTGATCTCGCCCGTCTTCGGGTCCTTGATGCTGCGCGTGATGGTCTTCGATACCCGCTTTGGCCGCGTGACCTTCTTGCCCTTGACCGTGGCGGTCTCCCACCTCGTCGGCTGCAAGAATCGATCGAGCTGCTGGGCCAGGCGCGGGTCGTCGTAATGAAAGCCCCTGGCCACCGCCTCGGTGACCAGCCGGGCCACGCCCTGCCGGCTGTTCTGCCCGAGCCTCCAAATGCTGTCAGCGAGGTGCAGCCCGTTCTCGTGGGTCCGCAGGTACACCATCTTCACCGCGCGATCGGGGACCTTGATCAACATGCGCTTCGGGTCGATCCCAAGTCTCGCGGGGTCGATCGCGTCCCAGTAGTCAGCCATCGCTCGAGCAAAGCCCCGGGTCTGGATGTCCGCGGACTCCAGCATCGCCTTGTCGATGACGCCCTTGAAGCCCTCGGTGGCCTGGTCGGCGGACTTCATGAGGCTGTTGAGTACCATGCGCAGTTGGTACTGCTTGAACCCCGAGGCCGCCTTGAGCTCGGCCTTTACCTCCTCGGCCAGGTCGAGGTAGAGCCTGCCGACCTGCAGGTCGTACTTGTGTAGCGAGGTCATGGCCTGCGCCCTGGAGCGCAGCATGTACTCGGCGAACTTCTCGCTGGAGCTCATTCGCCTTCCTCTGCAGCCTCGCTTTCGATCGCCGCGCCGAACACGTCGGGGTTGAGCGAGCTGTCTATCTGGCCCCGCTCGGCAAGCCACGCGGCCAGCTCCTCCTCGGGGTCGGCCACGCCGCGCTCTTTCATGACTGTCACCACTCGCTTGACCATCAGTTCGATCTCGCGGGCCTGGATCTCCAACTGCTCGAGCTCGTTCTGCGGAACCCTTGGCGTGATGGTCACCTCGACGGGCGCCGCGTCCTCCTTGTAGTCGAAGCCCTGGTAGACAGCCGCGGTCCTGAGCACCTGGTCGTAGACGTCCTGGAGCCCGGGCTTCCAGTACATAGCCTTGCGGTTGCACTTCGAGACGATGGCCGTGAACATCAGCTTCAGGGCCACGCCTGAGAGGTTGCCCACAGAATCCACCTTGTCACGCGTGACGTTGGGGACACCCGAGAACTGGTGCAGCATGTTGATCAATCTGTCGACGTAGCTAGCGAGCATCGGCAGGGACGACAGCGAGCTCTCGAGCTTTCGCGCGTCGGGCTGGTGCTCGGCGTCTCCGCCCTTCAGTTCCCACACCGCCCCGGGCGAAACCTCGAAATCATCGATGTTCGACTCGGTAGCGTTCATCAGGAGCGTGATCGGGAAGAGCTCGAAGGCCAGGGCGTCTGTCGCATCTGACATCTTGCGGCAGAGCTCGTTAATGGGAAGGTACAGTGGCTCGAGGTCGCTCTTGCCCCAGATCTCACCCAGGTTCGGTTCGTTGGGGATTATGACCACGGGGATGAAGTCGATCGGCCTGCTGCCGCTAAAGAGCGGGATGTCGTACAGGACCTCTTTCGGCTTAGGGTCCTTGGCAGCCAGGCTCCTGAGGTCGTAGAGCGCCTCGGTCACCCAGCACACCATCTGGCCGTTGCTCTCTCGAAGCTCGAACGTCTGCCGCCATATCGTCTTATCGTCGTCCTGGAAAGCGCAGAAGTGGACCTTCTCCATGATGTCCACATCATCGGGGTTCATGACCGGGAAGCACTCTCTGGAAGGTCTGAAGATCGTTCGCACCTGCCCCAGGTCCTCGTTCCAGAGCGTCTTCACCGCCACCCCATGTGTGAGGCTGCATTCCCCTCCCGCCTGCAGGAGCTTCTGGTCGAGCTTGTTTTTCCGGCGGACGGACTCGATGACCTTGTACGCTTTCTCGTCCTCGTGCTTCAAGCCCACAGGGTTCTCGAACATCCACGAGGCGATCTCGTCGATGAAGAACTTCGGATATCGGAACTCCAGTCGCGAAGGAGTGTAGTCCATCGGCTGAACGGCAGAAGCTCCAGGATAGTCATTGACCTCCTTGTGCATCTTGGGAAGCGGTGCCCTCCCCGCCCGCTCGATGACCTCTGCCTCGAGATAGCGCCAGAAGTTGCCGTCGTAGTAATCCTGCGCTTTCTGCGCCTCGAGCACGCGAGCCTTCGCCGCCTCATTCAGAATCTTCAGATGGGGCGGATACGCCGCTGCCGGCAGGTTCATCAGGTCCTTCATCTGGTCCTCTTCTTCGAAGTTCCACCACTGGAAGGTCGGTAGAGCATGAGTTCGGTGATCGCCCACACGAGGGCGTCCATCCTGTCGGGCGAGAAGTCAGCCTCGCCGGGTACGTAGGTGCACATCTGGTCCTCGAGCTTCGCGAGGCTGCCGATGTGGTGCACCTTGTGCTGCTCATAAAGAGCCGATACGGGCTCGGCTCTCGCGATTTTGCCCTTAGAGGCCCTCACGGCCTTGTAGGCGACGTGCGGATCGACGGTCCTGATGGTCTTCTCCACCAGATCCCCGCCCTGGTTGACCTCGCCCACGATCCTGTCGGCGCTGTTCCCGTGATAGGCGCCGACCGCCCTCTTGGCCCACGAGTCGGGGCTAAGCCTGTCGGAGAGGTCGTCGAACACGTAGGCGTGGCCGTTGCTGCACCTCGCGGCGATCACGATGCCTGTCTCGTTTGACTCCTCGCTCGAGGTAACAGCCGGGTCTACGGCCACCACCAGGCGCACGATGTCAACGCCGTGCGGCACCGCCTCCACCCTGCACTCGTCGAGGAGCGTTAGGTTCCACAGTGCCCCGGGAACGTCCTCGAGCAGCTGGCCCAGGAGCTCCTGGCGTCCGAGCCTCGTGCCCTCGTAGAGCAGGATGTTCTCGCGGAAGTTGTCCGACAGGTTCTCCATGTTTTCGTAGGATGTCCCCGTGGTGACGACCACGCCTGCCATCGTCAGCAGGTCCTTGAGAACCTTCACCGGCCTGGGGGTCGTCGTGATCAGGGCCCGTGCCTCGCCGAGCCTGAGCCCGAACATCGCGTTGGACCATGCGTCAGCCAGGTACCTCCAGCTGGCCAGCTCGTCGGCCCAGATGAAGTGATGGCTGGGACCCCTGAGCTGATCGGGTTCGTCCCCCGAGTAGGTCGTGGCCTGCACGCCATTCGGCCAGGTCAGCCTTCTCTTCGACGGTTCGTAGTGCGGGTAGAACCAGGGAGGGGAAACCTCCAGAATCCCGGCCTCGCCCTCCACCATCGTGTCGCGGACCTCGCCGGCGCTCCTCGCGATCAGCCCCATTCTCGGGGCGGTTCCTTTGAACGCCAGATCCCGCACGTACTCGGCAGCGGTGCGGGTCTTGCCCCACCCGCGGCCTGTCATGATCAGCCACTTGCGCCAGTCACCCTCGGGAGAAAGCTGGTTGTCGCGGGCCCAGAACTCCCAGTCGTACTGGAGAGCCTCAGCCTCCCTCGGGCTCAGGCTGCTCAGCACTTCCAACCGCTCTTCGTCGCTTAGCGATATCAGAGAGTTGCGTAGAGAGCTTTTCGACAGGGCTGATGGGGATCGGTCCACCGTCCGGTCCGCTGATTTCGCGCTTGTCGCCATATACTTCTCGCCTCAGGCCTTTCAGCAGGAAGATCAGCAGGGTGTCGGATGGTTCGATGAAGGCCGTGGCCCTCTCGATCGCCGCCTGTTCTAGTCTGTCAGCCACCTGCTCTTTTGCACTGGCGACGTGCTCGGCAAAGGTCTCGTCGTCTCTGACCCAGTTGTACCAGGTCTTGCGATCGACACCCGCGGCTATGCAGGCCCCCGTAACCGTCCCGAAGGTCACATACCCGTCGAGCGCCCTCGCCTTTTTTTGTTCTGTGGAGAGTGGGGAGCGTGAATTCGGCGGTTTGCTAGCCGATGAAGCCGCTTTCTTTGCCGGTTTTCGGCCTGGCTTCCTCGGCTTTGAGGTACTTCCTTTGCCCGCCGATTCCTTCTTCGTCGCCATCTAATGCCACCTTCGCGGTTATCTCGAGCACTCGGCCTGTGCAGACCCCGAGCTTCATCACTGCCAGCGCCTCACTCTGTGGGATCTCAAGCTTCACCAGGAAACCGTCTCCCCCACCGTGAGTTTGGATCGCCGACTGGATGTTAGGCAGAGAGGCCTTGAACTTGATGTTCTCGTACCGCTTTCTCGGCAAGCTTGAACCTCTCTGTCAGCCCGAACTTCCTCGCGAACGACCAGCGCCCGATGTTGTGGACTTCGGAGTGATGTCGCCAACAGAGGTAGATGACGTTCGCCAATACCTCTGCGGCCTTCCCCCATGCACCTCGGGTGATAATGTGATGCCGGTGCGCGTTGGGAGCTCCGCAGATCTCACACTGGATATGGCCTCCAAAAGAAAAAGCCGCCCTCTCGAGCGGCGCTGTTTACGCGGGCGGGGTTGCAGGCCCCGCCAACTTTCTCAATCCCGCTGCATCGGGAGAACACGGCCCCCGAAGGTGACCGTGGGGGTAATCGGCCCTGCCGACTGGGGGCGGCAGGACTTGAGGTCGGTCCATCTGAGATGGAGCGGTGCGGATGGAGTCCGCGCTTTGCCAGGTGCGGCAAAAGAAAAACCCGCTTCCGCAGGTTTACATACTTCTAAATATACCAAAATTCTATAAGCGTCCGACCGTTTTTGTCAACACTCCCTCAACTTCTCCTCCGCCCAGACCGCACTGTCACGCAGATCCTGGGCCATTCTCTCGGCCACGGCATAGGCGTCGGCGTTCTGGATGAGGTCCCCGTGTTGGGGCTTGTTCCTCTTGGAGAAGCTGAGGAATGCCTGATGAGTCCCCATGCCGTAAGCCGCCTCTAGTGCGCGGGTCAATACCCGCAGCCAATACCTCAAGTCTGACATTTCCCCTCCCTGATTGTGCGCCTGAACAGCAGCAGCGCGTCTATCTCGTATGCCTCCAGAATCCCTGTCGCGCGTCCTGGCGCGTCGAGTATCGAGTTGGCCCCCAGTTCGACCTCGCGGAAGATACAGCGCACGTCGGGCTCTCCATGCTTCTCCATCATCCTTGTGCGGAGGCGGGCGACCCCTCTGCGGTAGTCCTCGCGAAAGGCTATCTGCCCGTAGTCGTTCACGCAGCCACCTCTTTCGCGCGTCTGTATTCTCGGCAACGCTTGCGGTCGTATGCCAGCTGGTATTCCCTCTGGCACTTCACACAGCGCGAGTGTGGTCCCCGGCGGGCAGGATACATCTTGCCGCAGACTGAGCAGTGCGCCATCTTCGTGAGCCCCTTGCGGTACCTCTGGGTCGCCGCGAGTCGAACGTACTGGTCACTGACCGCGTAGCATTCCTCGCACCATCGAGCCTGCGTGCCTCTGTGCGACAGATCTGCTCCGCAAGCAGCGCAACTGCCCGGCGTGCGTACGTTGTCCGCGATCGCCAACATCACAAGCTCTTCCCGCGTCAGGTTTCTGCGGTGAAGTCTGGCGGCTTCGAACCTCTCCATGTACTGTTGGGCATCCATCCAGGTCATGCCGCCCTCCATTCCGCCAAGAACTGCCTGGCCGTGCCGTGAAAGACCGGGATGTTATGCGCTATCGCGTGCTCGGCCTCTATGTCGGCGCCCTTCGAGGTCCCAGGGAGCCTGAGCATCACGTCGCAGCGCTCGAGCAGGTGGAGGTCGTATTCGTACCACCACTCGGGGGGCATCGGGTAGACCAGCTGGCACAGGAGGCCCAGGTGCGGGACCAGGGGGACGTAGCCCGCGGCCACCAGGGTCTTCCAGGCGTCGATCGCCAGGCGCGTGTTCTCGATCGGGTCGGGGTGGGTGTAAGGCCCTGCGATGTAAACGAGCGTTTTCATGCGGCCTCCTCCCCGTCTCGCCATGGGAGCTGACACTGGCCACGCTCGAGCAGCAGCGCGATGATGGCGTAGTTGGCGATGTCCAGCCATTCCTCTGGATCCAGTGGCATGTCGTTCTTCCACTGGTTAATGAGCCGTTCGGCCTTGTCGCCGATAATGACCGCACAGGTGAGAGTATTCAGCCTGTGGGTGCCTCGTGTTCCATCACGGCTCTGGAAGATCGCGTCCTGGTCGGCGCGTATCGCGTCTACCGCTGCACTCCTAGTTGTCAGTTCAGACTTGATCAGCTCGATCGGCGGCCTGTAGTCCTCGGGGGCGTGCCTGGGGTCCTCGGCGGGGTCAGGCTTCTCGCGCTTCTTTGCTGACACGTTGATCTCCTGCTCTGGCGGCGGGTCGAACTTGAGAGGGATACTCCCTGGTGGTCCTCCGCAACCCGAACACTTCTCAGGCGCCGTCCTGTGCTTTCTCCCGTCGTAGCTGAACCCACTTCCGCAAGCCTCACACTTGCCTTTCATGTACTTCATCTCCTCCAGTTTGTTATGCAAAATCTCGTCCTTCGTCGTCCCCAGCACTTCACCGAACTCCTCTTGCGCCATCTCCCGCCGTATCGCTTCATCCAGGTCGAGCGTGCCCTGGGCCCTGGCGAGCCTTACTGCCGACGGAGTCCATAGCGGGGTTGCGGTTCGGGTCGTCAGCTGGGCCCCCCCCCGCTCACTCCGCCTCCAACTCGAACTCCACAACCCACACAACCTGATCGTCATCCCAAGACCCGTTGATCCGTTCCCAAGCAGCCTTGTAGTCCTTGCCCGCGTAGCCCTCGGCCGCCACGTCCTCTGCGGAGATGTCGCCCAGACGTTCCTGTCGGACGCCCAGAATGAGCACCGTGGCGAAAGGCTTCCCGTACAGTTGCGTGCGGCACTGGTGGACGGCCCCGACGTTCCAGCGCTTCTTCCCCAGGCGGCGGGTCTGGGTCTTCTCACCTGCCAGGATCGGGGCGACGTGCTCGGGCTTGAAGAGGATCACGAGGCATCCCTCGGCTTCAGCTTCACCTGCGGCTCCTGCTCGCGCTCTTCTCTCGTTCGCGGTCGGTTCGGGCATTTGTCGAAACCGTACTCACAGAAATAGCGCGCGACCTCACAAGCTTTCTCATTGGTCTTGAGAAAGGCACAGCGTCGGTGCTCGCAGAAGTGCTTGGCTATATCCACCGCGATCCCCATTACGCGCTCCTCCTCTCAGCCGCCTCCACCCTCGGACATATCGCGTTGAGAGGCGCGGTACACGTATCCCTGTCGGGGCACTGGCCGCAGTTGGCCGGGACGGGCTTCTCCTCGAGGGCCGCTTTGCATGGCCTGCAGGTCTCCCGCCCGTCGACTTCTTCAGTGGCCTCTCGACAGCCGCACCAGGCGCAGAGCGTGCCGCGGATCATGGTCCGCTCCTCTCGAAAGAGGACAGGGGCCGCGGGTCTTGTCCGTGCCTGGAGGGGGACCTTTGGCCCCTGCCCGAAAGTCTGTGAAGGATGATCGCCAATGGGATTGCGGCTATGAGCACCAGGGGGATGACGGTCAGGCCGTTCATGAGCGCCTCCGATCTCGGGCGGTCTCTTC
>Ga0116185_1002916_pt1 | contig 15323 bp, 26 predicted proteins | sample AD_JPNNA7_MetaG_FD_89754 | JGI IMG/M metagenome (GOLD analysis project Ga0116185, IMG submission 89754) | Active sludge microbial communities of municipal wastewater-treating anaerobic digesters from Japan - AD_JPNNA7_MetaG | ecosystem: Engineered > Bioreactor > Anaerobic > Digestate | place... | reverse complement strand
CCTGGGCCGGCCAGGGGATGATTCCTGAAATTTCATGCTTCAGCGAAGCGATGATCGCCGGGCCATTGGCGCTGTCTTCAATCAGGATCGCCGTGCTCTCTTTCCATTTTGCCTTCAATGCCCGGACGGCTTTAAGGGTATCGGGAAAGTCCATCTTCCCGCGCACCTGGTCCAGAAGGTACTTGTCCGCCTCCACCCTTCCCCAGACCTGACCGACCACGTAGTCGGGATTCCCTGAAGCCGCCGCTGCCTCGTCCTTAAAGGTCATATCCCAGCTCAGAACGATGTCGTCAAAATGGCTCGGGGCAACGATGTAATACTTCCACCAGGACCGTTTGACAAGTGCGCCTTCCTGGGGCGCCGGCCGCTGCTGATAGAGGGCGTTCCAGACCTGGCTGCCCAGGGTCTTTTTCGTGTTCTCAATCCAGGCCCAGTCGAAACCGAACTCGGGCCAGAGCGGCTCTCCCGGCGCCCTTCCCAGGGGGTCTTCATCCTCGGCCTCTGCCGGCAATTTGACCACATACCATTTTTCCGGCTCCTGCGCCAGTATCCTGCCGGCCAGGTCGTCCTCGTGCCAGCGGGTCTGAATAAGGATGATTGACGCATTGGGCTGCAACCTTGTCAGGAGCGTGTTGCGATACTCATCCCAAAGCATATCCCGATATGTGAGGCTGTCAGCTTCCTGGCGGTTTTTTACCGGATCGTCGATTATCAGACAATTATGGACGAGTATTCCATTTGCAAAGAAGTTGCTCTCCTCTTCCACCTGGAGGTCATAAACAGGGACCGCTGGAGTGCCAAGCTCTTTAACGCTGACCACGACGTCTCCCTCGATTTGTGGTAGCGGATATGGCACTCGCCGCACATTGTGATCAGGTTCTCCGGAGCATTGTTCGCGACATTGCCGTCCAGATGGTGCATGGATAGATTGCTTCGCCTCACAGATTGGCCGCTCCATTGGATGATTCGAAAGCTCTCTGTCTTTCCACACACAGTACAGCGATGTTCGTCCCGTTCCAGAATCAAGGGCCTCATGCGAGAAAACCACTCTGCATAGCTTTTTCCATCTTTGAAATGAGGATTGCCCTGTCCGGTCATCCTCTTGGAGTGAACTGCATTTGCACACTTTGCTGAGCAGTAGGCCATATGGGTAAAAGTTTTTATGAAAATGTCTCCACATTCTGGGCATTTTTTCCGGGGTTTCTTTGCATCCCGTACCTCTTTCCTGCATTGCTCCGAACAATACATGTTGTTGCGTTTTCCAGGCATGGCTTTGCTGCACCGCAGACACCGTTTGGCATTCTTGACTGCATGGTGCGCTTCTGAGCAAGCCCTGGAGCAATAGTGATCCCGATTGCCATTTCTCAAAGCTTTTTCGTATTCGTACAATGGCCGCTCGTAGATTTTCTGGCAAAAAGAGCAGGTTAGCGTTACGGTCACTTTTCTCGCCCTGTTGTAGCATGCCCTGCAGGTTGGCCCATCGCCGCCTTTTGGATTCCCACAAAACAGACACACTTTGTTTTTCTTCAGTTGCTTTGGAGATAATCCGGTCTCCTGGCAGTAATAGATACGCCGGCCTGTAGCCTCGTTCCTGGATGTAGATACGATGTTTCCGGGTAGCTGTGAGTTTATGGCCACCAGCTGTTTCGATTTCAACGAGTCCATCACGTTCAATCTCCCTTGAGGCTAATACTCTCCGCATCTGGAGTGTTTGCATTTTGTGGTTAAACGTCAAAACTTTTGGCTTTATGTGCATTTTGTGCAGGGCCTGAATGTCGATCTCACCAATCTCTGTCTCAATCAGAGTCCCCGCTATCAGGCAGTCTGCGCCGCTTCCGGTCGCCGGGCCTCCAATACTCGTGCTGATCATTCCGCCGTCATGGCCTTCGATGGACCAGTTGCTGACGCTGGCATTGTCGCCGGCAATCCCGATTTGAAAAAGTGTCGGGCCAAACTCCTCGATCTTGCGACGATTTGCCCTGCCGAATCTCCGCGCCAGTGACTCTCCATAGCTGACCTCGATCACCCGCCGGTCCGGATTCTTGCCGATGAACCAGCTCGGAAAGCTCTCAGTGACAGATAACGACTTTCCGTGCCTCGGAGGGAGAAAGAACATCACCCGTTTAAGTTCTTCGGCTTCTATCTTCTCGCATATTTTCGCAATATATCTTAGGTGGGTCGCAGGACGGTATTTCAGGTAATGGGTTACTTGAAGATAGGCCAAGTAGTTAATCCGGGCCAGGCTGATCATCATTTCGTTGCTCACCGAGCTTGGCAAGGAGTTCAACGAGCTGCTCCTGGATCTCGGGGCTGGCCCGCAGGGCGCTTTCGATGAATGAGATATTGGCGATCCTCTCTCCATAGTCCTTTCTACCAGTGGGGTCTGTCAGGGCGAATTTGCTGGGGCGATAGCAGCCAGCCAACTTGGCCATTTCCTTGAGTGCGTCCATCATGGCCGTGTAAACATGTTCCTTCTGGGCGGCACGAAAGATGGACTCATGCCTGAGCCAGAGTGTCCCGAATATGCGATCGACATCCTCGTGCGCACGTTTTTGAAGCATCTGGAAGCAGTGCTGAATATAGGACCGGATCTGCCGGTCGCACACAGTCCACTTTTTCCTCCTGCGAATCTCCTGGATGATATCATTTTCTTCGCTCCAGCCCTGCTCTATCAAGGTCATAATGAACTGATATCTCCGGTCCAGCTCTGCTTTATTGGCCCTGCTGAGTATTTGTAGTTTCTTTTTCTCCATTGGTGATTCCTTCTATTACCGCATGGCCATGTCAGACGCTAACCGCGGTCCGATGATTTCTCCATCGTATTGCGCGGAGATCCTGCCGGCGCGGGAACCGCCGGGTGGTCCGGGCCAGCTCCCCCAGGTGTTCTGCCGGAAAAGGAATACCCGCATCAGAGAGAATAAGATAGAGCCACCTGCCCATCAGGATGGCATCTACCTGCTCTGGGCGGTTGAGTTTGCGTCCATGATGTGCCTCAGCCAGAGCGTGAAGGCTCTCATATCCCATCCTGGAGGGGTTCCACTGGTCCCGGTGGACCAGGATATGCTCTGGAAATACTTCCTTGATTTGCTCCAGATGCTGCGAAGGATAATCAAGGATATCTCCGAATGCCTGAACGATGGCCAGATCGATTTTATGGTGCTCGCGCATGGCCTTGAGCCGATCCCGGAATTCATCAGGTGAGCAATAGCGCATACAGCTACTGAAGATCAGCTCACAGCTCGGGGAATAGATCGCCACCCCGAGCTGAACGCCGAAAGTGATAGAGCAAAAGTTATTCATAAAACACCTCATCATTTGTTTTTTCGGCGCCGTCGATCAGCGGCCGGCAGATGGCGAGCATCTTCACCGCTCGCGATCGCCCTGCCGGCAGATTTCGCTGTTCGGCGGCGCCGAATCGCGGCGCACTCTTCTCAGCGCCGCGATAATGATCGCGCTGGTAAGTTTGATCAACAAATAGGCACCGAATCCATACCATAGCAAAATTCCGGCCTTGCGGTGCCAATATAATCGTATTCTTTGGCCCTCACGCAGTGGACCTCTGCCGGATTGACACGTCTTGTATAGCCGGCGTCATATGCTGCTCTCGCAGTTACCATCCGCGCCCGCCCGGCACTTGGTGCCCAAACAATGCTCACGACCCCAAGCAGCTTCGTCCGGAACGGCCGAACCGAGTTCTGGCTACTTTTCATGGTTTGGCTCCAGTCCGTAGGCCACCGGGAACCTTGCGAGGAGGTTCGCCATCTCCTGTGCATCTCGCATCTTTCCGAGACTCAAGAGGAGATCCCGCGCCGTTGCCAGGCCAACGCGGAATTCCTTCTCTCGTTTTTGCATGGCCTCGAGTAGCGCTTCAAGTTCTTCCGTTGAGGGGCCTGCATCCATCTGGGCCTGTAGCCATGCGGCTGTGTGCGACATGTTACCTGCAGCCCACTCTTCGTATTTTAGACGCTGCTCCAGCTCGGAGATTCGAGCATCCTGCTTGCCAATAATGTCGACAGCACTGCTATGGGCCAGCCCGTCAACAGAATCGATATACTCCAGCTGCGATTTGGTATATTCCATCTCACACCTCCTTTTGCTCAGAGCGACACCTCATAACCACGGTCCACTCGGCTCTCAAAGAGCCGGTTCTCAGCAGCCAGGAGCGCTCTCAATTCACGGTAAACGCCATAAGCGCAATTTTGGCACAGGTAGTCCTGCAGTGCCAGCGCCTTAGTGCGGCACCACTTTTTATCCTGGAGCTGGTCATCACTGGCTTTAGCCGGCCGCAACCTGTAATCGCCGGCAATGGCGCCAGCAGCCAACGGAACTGCATTCGGATCTGCGGGTTGGACCGCTCGCTCTTTCTTGACACATGCCAGGTCATACTTGGCGTGGTATTCCTTTCTCTTTTCGGTGCGTTCATGCCGCTTCTGATGGTAGCGTTTCAGCCCCTGAGTAATTCTTGTTCTGTGTTGCATCTGAATTGAATCGTAGTTTGGCCAGAGCGAATCGAATCCCACTCCTAAAGCCGCTGAAATTCTCTGTGCAACTGGACGCTTCGGCAGGCATTTGCCCGTTGCTATTCCAGAAATCGAAGCTTGCGTGCAGTGGGCCATCGTGGCCAGGCATCGCTGCGACAAGCCTTTTTTAGCGATGACTTTGTTCAGATTGCAAATGATCTTCATTCCACACCTCACTCCAAAAACCGCTTAATCATGCAGGATCTACACAGCTTGATCTCTTCTGTTTCGCCAGTCTTGCATGGCCAAAAATATACGTGCTTGCGGCAAAGGCGTTTGCCGCAAGCAGAACATACGTCTTTGGATAGCTTGTTGGCATGGCACTCATTGCAGTATATGATTGCGCTCTTCATGGCGAACTTTTCACCATCCGATCGATTTGCTAGCAGCAACATGCCTTTCCTGTCCTCCTGGCTGCTCTCTGAGTTCTTTCATGCGCTTGGCCCAGTACTCTCCGGTTTCACCCTGGAACCATGGATCCCCAGCCGGGGAGAAACGCCATCGAGAAAGCATGTCCTCATAACGCAAGCCATCGATGTATGCCCTGTTTTTTTCTGTCAGGTCCATTTTTACCTCCGTAGTTATGATTCTGTCGCGTTACTTCTCAATTTCATTGTATTCGTCCGCCCAGCCGTAAATACTGTTTTTGCCGGCTTTCAAAGGCATGCCATGGATTTCATCTACCAGATCGCCGCCGGAGAAAATGAAAAGGAACTCATTCCAGCCGACGTAACCGCCCAAGGTGTTTTTGGCATTGATCAGTGTTGCGACTCCCCAGCCGCCATTGACCTTTCCTTCGAGGACCTCATCGGATCGATACCAGATCCGACGCGGTTCAGAAAACTTGTAGAGTGCTGACTGCGGATCGAGCAGCTTCAATTCCATCGATTCCTTGATCTTCGAATCATAGACCTCGGCAGAGAGCGGCAAGCCATAGGTCAGGCTATCGAACACCTCGCGCTTCGGCAGATGTGCGCAGCCAGCGACAAAGGCGGCGAGGATGACGGTAAAGAACAGTGCACGTTTCATAATACACCTCCGTGTTCAATTCAAGACGACAAAGAGTTGCGTTATTTAATTCTTTGTCCTTCCAAGGCTGTCGATAAACTGATTTATGCCGTGCCAGCCGGCAAAGTCGTTCTGGAGACGGACCAGGATGGCCGTGACAATATCAGGGCTTTGGCTGGCCGTCCATTTGAAAATCGGATCCTGACCGGCTTGGATTTCATCAATCAGTTTGGATCCCCGCTCCTCCATATAAAGCTTGGGGCCGCTGATGCAGCCATCTTTATAAGTAAACCGCCCTACCGTTTTCTCGGTGGGAATTTGGGTATCCATTTTGGACCTCCTCGCATCGTTTAAAAGAGTAAAAGTGAGATTTGATCACCGCTGCGCTTCTTTGGCGGTTTGGGATTTCCCTGGTCCTGATCTCCTTGCCATTCCTGCACCTTGATGCCCGCTTCTTTGCGCAGCCATTCAGCCACCACCTCGCGATGGCAGAATTTCCCTGGCCCTTCGTAGCAGGTCAGGATCATCCCATCGAATTGCTTCGCGATTTCCTTCGCATCCAGTTTTGCCAGCACCTCCTCACGATAGCGTTTCCGGAATAACTCCGGATCGTTCAGCCCGAATAGATGGTAAGGGGGCGCGAGCTGAACAAATCGCGCTCCCTTATAGCCCTTTGGCACGGTCCGCGTAATCATGACCGTTTTCTGGTTCTTCGCCACCTTGCGAAAATAGCTTGTCCAGATCATTGCTCAGCTCCTTGGTTCACAGGCCGGTTCAAGATGCTGATGCTTGCTTCTCAGATCCGCCCAGACTTCCCTCACAGTTTTGGGCTTCCAGTAGAGGTCCCGCTCCAGGGGCAACTGAAAGCCACCGAATTTCACTCTGCACAACTCCAGCTCGGATTTCAGGACAGAGCCCTCCTCGATCTCGAACAGGTCCACGATTGCCCAAAGGTAGTCCGGATCTTCCGGATCCTGATTGACGATGAACCAGGTCCCCTGCCCGTAGGGATTAAAAATCTTGCAGTGGACCAGCTGCTCCGGATCGTCGCCCCGTTTGAATTGGGCTTGCAGCTTCCTCTCAATTTCCCTGGTGAAGAGTTTCATTTTGTACCTCCGCATTTTATGCGTTCTTAAAGTCATTATTAATCTACATTTAACAGCTATTATATGCAAGTGAAATACACCTAAACAACTGTTATTACTCATTTTGTGATACTGCGCACAATACGTCGGCCCAGGCAACTCCAGTTGTTTCAGCACCGATTTCGAATTGCTTTCCAGAGCTCGGTTGCCATACCGAGCAGATAACTACCCATAATCAGAGCACCGTAGATAGAGGCTATCGCTAACGGCACCATAAAGAGCAGTCGCCAATAGTAATAGCCAATGAAGCCCAAGCCGATTAAGGCAAGAGCGCCGATTGACCAGCGGGTTACATCCAGCACAAACCATTTCCAGGTATTCATTGCACGGTTCCTTTATTGTGGTTTCACGGCCGTGTATTTCCAGCCTTGCCGGTCCTGGGTGATCAGGATAAATTCAAAGAACGGGAACATTTCTGCAGCCACTTTAAGCTTGACCATCGCATCATCGCGCCTGAAGCCCTTCACCTCGTAGAGGGTGATGTGGTCTGTGACCACGAGAAAATCGGGCGTGTAGGTTGTTTTTGGGGCCAGCCGCAAGGTGACCGCTTCAAACCGGTAATCGCTGATTTCACCGCCTTTCTTCAACAGTTCAAGCCTCCCGGCGAACGCTTCCTCCATCCTGTTCATGGTACCGGGGTTGTGGCGCCGCCGGACGCTGGCATATCTGTTGAACCTGTTCATGCTCTTCGGCCTCAGTGGTTTGCCTGGTGGGCGATAAGAACAGCCGCGGCTGATCCTGCGGTAAACCAGAGCCAGTCCTTCTGGTACCAGCGTTGTTTATAGATGATCTTATCCCGATAGACCGTCTGGACAATGAGGCTGTCTCGCCTCGGAGCCGGCTGAAACAGGAAATCGAATTTATTAACCGGCGGGAAAAAGTAGTCCACTGATGCACGGCCGCAGTCGGGAACTGTCGTATCCATGCTGGCGACCTTGATGATCGCGTAACCGTTGGATCCAGGCATCGGATCCGGATGCCCATCCACGTAGACTGTGTCCAGTTGGATCTTGCCGGGCACCTTTTTGATTTTGATGATTGGAGCCGGCGCGGGCAACGTAACCACGAGCGTGTCGATCGGCGTTTCTCCTGGGGGAGTAGCTGAATGTGTTTTGCCGTGATAAAAGTAGCCTGTAGTAAAGCCGCCCAGGAATATCAGGGCCAACGCCAAGATTGAAATGATGATAATTTGATACCCCTTCATACCCCACACTCACTTCCGTTCGATTTAAAATAAAGATAGTTGTCAGCCTTGATTAATATCATGGCTACTTCTCGACGTAACCATGCTCATCGCATTTCCCGCAATTGCACTTTGGCAATTTGCCCTTATCGACTGAGGCCAGAACCAGCCGGGCTTTTCTCTCACAGTCCTCGCCAATGGCCGGATTGTAAAACTGATCGTAGGTCCTGATCCGGCCTGTTGCCCGACTTTCGTAGATCAGAATGCAGTTGGCAAAGTGGCCGAAGTGCATCAAGGCCTGGGCCATCCAGTAATGATTATTTGGGGCCCGGCCATTCGGAAGAGCGTCATCATCCGGCACACTCTTGATTTTGATCAGCATCCCTCTGAACTCTCCACTGGTAAAACCGACAACCCGGCCTTTCATTGCTTGAATCGGTCTGGTGCCAGTGTACTCAGGGCTCAAGACGCGGGTGAGGCGCTGCTGCAGATCTTCCTCGGCCTGATGTATTTTAAAGAGCCGCATCTTAAGGTCATCGCCGGGATTGACGCCGTGGAGCATTTCCCAGGTGAGCTTTCTCGGGCATTCCCCAAGCCGGCTCATGTCCAGAAATTTAGTATTGTCAAATATTTTGACGAGAAACTGCGTATGCGTAAGCAGCCTCGCTCTGATCTCTTTCGCATCCATACTTCCTCCCTACCCTTTGGTTACTTCTCCAGGTTCTTCAGGTACTGGTTCTTCAACCTTTGGCCCTTTCATTCCGGCCCATTTGAATGCGTTCTCGATTGCTTCCTGCGATCTTTTGGCGGTCCTTCTCGGTTTTCTCCGGCCTGTCTTTTTCAGCTGCTCTCCCAGCTCTTCCACCTTATGGACCAGGAAAAAGAGAATGTCGGTCAAGGTCTCCTTGCCGTGCTGCAATTCGGGGTGAGCTGCCCGATACATTGTAAGCGCCCGGTCCAATTCATTCATGCTTTGCTGCTCCTTCTGTGCGAGTTAGCCTGATCCTGATCCCGATTCCATGACAATATCAAGAGTATTGCACCTAAAGAAGTACCGCCAACGGCAATAAAGACTTCCACCATTGTGCGGGGACTTCCGGTATAAGCCAGCAGGATGATCCCGCAGCCGATGAAAAACTCCACCCAGCGATTCTCAATCAGTGCTTTCATAACGGCCTCAGCTTTCTACTCAGTCTGGATCTTTGTCGTTGTAGGCGGATCGCCCAGCTCCGGCGGCAGCTGTTGGCAGAAAACTGCCAGAGCCAGAACCATGAGAATGATGAACAGAACAAGCTTTTTCATAACTCTCCCTTCCAAACTGTTATAACAGGAACACTTCCCATTGCGCTTCAGTGATAATCCGACCTTGAAGCCGGCTCAGATCCTGCCGGCGGGGGAACCTTCTGGTCGTTTGCGCTATCTGATTGAGGTAGGATGCCGGGAATGGCACGCCAGCCGTGTGCAGTATATCCCACAGCCAGCGACCCATCAAAATCGCATCCACCTGTTCAGGCCAATTGATTTTATCCGCATGATACACCTCTGCCAGCGCTCTGCGTTTTTTGTAGCCCATCCGGATCGGGTTCCATTGGTCGCAGTGGACCAGTATATATTCGGGAAAAACATCCTTAACGGCGTCGAGCGTCTTTTGCTCAATATCCGGGATGCTTCCAATGCCTGGATTATCACGGTCTGGATGCTCCACCGGTCCCGCATCGCGTTCAACCTGCAAATAAATTCGGATGTTTGGGATACTCGCATTGTGCCAGAGGTGACCAGTTCGCAGAGCGGAGAAAATACCGCCACCCCCATCCGTGAGGCAAAGGCGATGGAACAGATGTTCCTCCTTTTCTCCGCATTCGATGTCAGCAAATCGTTCATGATTTCACCTGCTTTTCTCATTTTGATTTAGTTTGAGGATCATTGAGTCAGTTTTGATACCATTCGTTTGCCCGGGCCCTCTCAGTGTCGTTCTCATGAATCCCGTCGATAGGATAAAAACGGGTAAACTGACGCCGGAAAAGCATCGGGATGTCCAGGGTTGGGCCGTTGCGCTGCTTGGCTATCATGACATCGGTTTGCCATTCATCGAGCTGTTCGCTGTCTGCGCTCTCCCGTTCATAATACTGATCGGAATGGAGGAAAATAACCGTGTCGGCGTCCTGCTCAAGATTTCCTGAGTCACGCAAGGCATTAAGCGTCGGACGCCTCGCTTTCTGCGCCTCGTTCACGCGAGAAAGCTGGGATAAAGCCAGAACGGGCACGTCGAGTTCTTTTGCCAGTCCTTTAAGCTGGCGGGTGATGGTGCCAATTTCACGGTCCCTGGTGTCGCTTTTTGCGAACCGGGCGCTTATCAGCTGCAAGTAGTCTATACAGATCAGATCCAGTTTGCCATTCTCCGCTTCCCGTTTCGCTATGCCCACAATTTCAGCCAGATCGGCGGCCCTGTCATTGATTTTGAGCTGGCAATTGCCCAGTTTTGCGGCCGCTTTTACGAGTCGTTCATGCTCCTCGTTGTTGAAATGACCGGTCCGGACATGGTGCGAATTGACAGCCGCCTCCGAGCAAATCATGCGCAAGGCCAGCTGCCTGGTGCTCATTTCCAGTGAGAAGAGGTAAACATTCTTCCCTGCCAGGGAAGCACTCTGCGCGATGTTCAGCATAAGAGAGGTTTTGCCCATGCTCGGGCGAGCTGCCAGGATAATCAGCTCGCCTTTTTGCAGGCCTGCGGTGAAATAATCAATTTGTTTGAATCCTGTCGTTATGCCAGATAGTCCTGGCCTTCCCTTTGAAGAGTCAATATCACTGACAGCCGTCGCCATGAGGTCCTTTGCTTCCTGAGCGATGATCTCCCTGTTCCGGCTGGAGATTTTCAGAAGCTCACTCTGAAGACCGTCAATCAACTCCGCTGCATTTTTCCCCGGGATTGCGAATTCTCTGCTTGCTCTGTTGGTTGCCAGATAACCGTGCCGGAGAAGAGCCGCATCCTTCACCCCCCAGACCGCACCGTCTGCCTGGGTAGCGCTGACTACCTGGCCGGTACATCGTGCCAGATACGCCTCTCCGCCGATTTTTTCGAGATTGCCATCGATGCGTAACCGGTCAACTACTGTGAAGATACCGATTGGAGCTTCAGCAGCGGCGATGTCCCGGCAGGTCGAAAAGATAATCCGGTTTGCGGCGCCGTAGAAATCTTCGGGCACCAATTCAGCCAGAATCATTTCGGGTGCGTAGCCCTCAAGCAGGCAACCTATGGTGACCATTTCAGCGTAATCATTATGGGGTAGCTGTTCTGCTTGCATCCTCAGGTCTCCAATCAGCAGGTACTTCACCGTATCTTCTGGCCTTGGGTGTTACATCATGTTTCTTGATTAAAAGCTCCGTAATGTGCTCAACAAAATCGAACTTATTGAACAGCCAGTCATATCTCTTATAGCTATCGGGAAAATCTGACGCCATTAAATTCCTGGCCGCCTTTTTTATGTTTTCAAATCCGCCGATATTCACATTGGAAAATGCGCTTTTAAGCATACCCAGTCGATATGCTGTGGGCGGTAGATCAGGTGTCCGCAATATTGAGACGATCTGATTGAACGGATTGATATATGCCTGAAGGTGCAAGGTTGTTTGCGCTTCCCCCGGCGGGCCCTCTTGTTGGTTGGGTATTGTTATATTAATATTATTAGGCGGCACGTGGTGCCGGGGTAGTCCGGCACGTGGTGCCGGGGGGTCCGGCATGTCATGCCGGGGTAGTGCGGCATTTTGTGCTGGGGTGCCCTTCTTTTTTACACAGGTGATATGATAGGTACTTGGAAACCCGTAGTTGTGAGTTACCGTAATGAGGTGCGCTTTTTCAAGGGATTCAATACTGTCCCGTACCTTGCGCTCACTTATCCCAAGCATAGCCGCGATATAGCGCTGGCCTGGAAAACATTTGTTCCCGGCATTAGCCATTTTGACCAGAACACTATAAACGCCAAGCGCATAAATCCCGATTTCTGCTGTGCGCTCAATAACTTCGTTGTCGATGATGGTAAAGTTGTGCCTGCGCTCATCAACCGCCTTTGATTCTTCCATCATGTTATCGTTCATTTTTTAGGGTCCTTGTTTTAGGTTTCTGAATTTCCTCTATCATCTGGTGGATTTCAAGACGCTGCTTTTCATTATCAGCGTTCCTGAGCAACTCCAAGCCGATTTCCAGCAGGCGCGTGTCAAGCCGAACCAGCTCATTTTTACGTTTTTCTGCAAGGAACATATTGGCCCCCTATTCCTGAGCATCTCGCAGAGCCTTGCACTTCTTGACCACTGCCGCCGGTCCCTTTTCAAGCAGGAGCTGAGAGCAGGATCCGCGTTTGCCAGCATAGGGGCATTTAAAGTGCTGGGCGTGATTGGCCTGATAATCATGCACGGCCTTTTCAATTGAAAAGCCGTTCTGAGCCAGGATCGGGAGCATCAGCAGAAGAGCGATCACGCCGCATCTGCAATCCTGGACGTATGGGCCGTTTTCGGTAATGGTTTTCATTTCGCACCTCGCACAAATCAAAGTCCTACTTCGCAACAGCGATCAGGTCCGTGATGTCCACAAGCCCCATGGTCGTTTCATAGATGGTGACGCTCTTATCCGCCCAACGTGAAGCAATATAAGTCTGCACCTTGGACGCTTTGCTGAGGATGCTGTCGGGAATGAACAGCGTCGCCATCATGGTGTCCCGAGATACAGACCAGTAGGACTGCTCGATGGATTCGTGGACGGAATCGCTCTCAGTAACCGCTGCGAAAAGGAAGGTCGTCGCCGGCTGGTCGCTCGTGTAAAAAATGGCCACCGTTCCAAAAAACCGGGCGATCCCGATATCGCTCCTCTCCATCTCCCGGATGCTGAGAATGCCAGGGGCCGTTGTATCGATCGGCACCAAGTCCTTTGCTTCTGCCAGGACCAGCAGCCCAACCAGCAGAGCAGCGGCAATGAATTTGAAGAATCTCATAACAGACCTCACTCTCATTTAAAAAGTCCCTTGAAAAAGGCTTTGGCCCTTGCCCTTGCCTGCCTGACGATCTGGGCTTCGTTGTACCTGACGCGGCGAGCTGGCCATCTTTTAGCTCTGCGACGATTGATAACGATCGGCGCGGGCGGTTTCGGCAATTTGCTCATAAATAATTCTCCAAATTATCCCCGGTGCCTATTCTGTCCTGCATAGCGCGGTTTTCAGGACCATTCAAGACACCGGGGTGCGTCATTGCGATGGAGTGGGACGCGGAAATCAAAATTTAAAAGCCAGTTGATCCGCCTGCGCTTTGAGCCTTTGCGCTTCGCGGCGGCTCACATGATCTCTGACTATTTCTACCAATTCCTCTGTTAAATTCTGAGTGTTCTGAGCCGCCTGTTGTGGACCGACGCCGTGGTTCATTCCATTACAGATGCAGGTACAATCAGTACCGTGTGCGTTGTAGCACTTGGCAGAGCAGAGGCGCCGGTGGCCATCACTGGATTCGGATTTAATCAAAGTCGCCATCAGAGTATCCTCGCTTGTTCGCCAGCATGATTCTGTTGTTGTGCTCTCAGCGCTTCATTGGTGATTTTGGAGAGGTCCATTAGCATCCGCTCCTGCTCGGCGTTCGGGACTTCCTCAAAGCTCTCCAGACCGTATTGGCCAGGCAGATCGTTCCAGAACTTCTCGCCCTTGAGTTCGATGATCTTTTTGCGGTGAACTTGCAAGGCTTTCAAATAGCGCTCATCAGGAACTGACTTACCCGGGTCGCCGGTGCCGCCATCCTGAGAGACGGCAGGCTGACCATTCGCAGCACTGCCAGCGGCTTGCTTGTCGCTATTGCCGTTCCCATTGGGCACGTCGGCAAAGTCCGCATCCTCGGCTTCCATTGGATTGAGCTTGACCGATTTCTTCTCCAGGTCAAAGACTTCCGGGGTAACGATTCGCCCATCCAGCAGGTTGGCCGTGGAGACGCGGCTCTCTAGATCCACCGGAATGAACTTACGCAGGACTTTGATCCCGACCTTGCCCCACATCTCCTCGACCAGCACCTTGTCATTCCACGGGCTGTATTTGCTGTCCTTGGCTTCGCTCCGGTCCTTACGTGCTTCGACCTGCGCCTGATTAAGGTAGCGGAAAACGCGCTGCCCGTTGGCAAGGTGGGCAACCGCGTAGACATACTTCAGGGCGCCGGGCTTGTCAAGGTTGGGGATATGGATGATATTCGGCTCAAGTCCCAGCCGGACTTCGAACTTGTCTCCTTCCCGAACGCAGTAGGCATAGATGTGGCTGACGTTCGGATTGCGGAGCATTAACGTGATCCAGCCCTGGTACCCGATCTCGAAGCAGCATTTGCCCTTGCGGGGGATGAAGTAGACAAGCCCCAGCTCGGGCGTCGGATCCAGCCGGACCAGCGATGCACTGAGGACTGCACCTATAATGCTCCGTGTGCTACAGGTTTTCAGGCTGTCGCTTTCAGCGATGATACTGGTAGAAATCTGGATGATCCGCTCCGGAGGGATTGCCCCCATCAGAGCGTTGGCAAACATCGGCTCATAGAGCCTGAGGATCCGCTCGATCCCGTGCGAGTCCATGCCGGCCAGAGTAACGGGAATCGTTGATTTTTCTTTCTTGCCACTGGTCGCAGGTTCGGCCTTGGCAGGGCAGGAGCCATCCGGCCGCATCTTGTCTTTCAATTGCTCAGCTACGCCCATATTAGACCTCCGTTTTCTCACAGTTTGATTTTGGGGATCAGTGACCTGCTCCCCGGCTTCACATCCAGGCACTCGTTGTAGAGGGCCGGATGATTGGATTTGATAAAGTCCACATCCAGGACAGGGCGCACCCATTGCTCCGCTTCCTGGGGATGGTTTGCCCTGAATCGTTCCTCGTCAAACGTTTTCTTTTCTTTTGCCGATTTGTAGGTGCAGATTGTCTCACCGTTGTAGCTGGCCGCTTCATAGTCCATCAAGAGCATTTTGAGGGAAAGCTCAAAGGTTTCGAGCCGCTGCTCGATGTTCTTTTTCGCGGCTCGCATCCGGGCGATTTTGATAACCAGGTTGCGGGTGGTTTCGTCCACTTCCAGGGTTTTGGGCTGACTGCGGGGGTAGAGGATTTTCAGGTCGTCTGCGGTGACCGGATCAGGCGGAACGCCTGCCAGAACGTGTTCTTCCCAAAATTCTTTCACTTTATCCGTCGCCAGTGCGATAAATTCCTGATCCGGCTGAATGATGATAAGCTCAGGCTGACCGAAGCCCCGAAAACTGTCGGCTGGCATTACACCGATCGCGGCCCACTTGTAGCCGGTGACCGCCAGCTGGCTCTGGACCTGGACCCAGTGGTGGACAAATGTGGGGTTCAGATCCTCGGCTGTCGGATTCCAGTTTTTCAGGTTTTCCATGGACGTGGTTTTTAGCTCCAGCACTGCCGTGCCGTTCGGCTGGCCGACAATAACTCGGTCCAGATTGCAGCGCCAGTAATT